>WBZN01000084.1_pt1 | contig 149502 bp, 158 predicted proteins | sample 5204281 | NCBI WGS metagenome assembly WBZN01 (sample SAMN12344347, study PRJNA552823) | activated sludge metagenome | biome: Activated sludge suspended growth; feature: Nitrification reactor; material: Wastewater; isolation source: activated sludge from nitrification reactor of wastewater...
AGCGAACGTCGAGATCCAGCGCCATCTGCATCAATTCCGGCACGCCGGGCATACGATTCTGCTTCATCACCACTTGCATCATCTTCGTGCCCAGCCCCCAAAAATGGAAGCGGGACAAGGGCAACGTATCGGCTCCGCCTTTGTTGAGGAAGCCGAACATTCGACGCAGCCAATCCGACGCGGAACTGCTCGCCCCTTTTTTGCGGATCGTGTTCAGTCCCCAGAAGGTAAAAAACACCGTCACCCGCATCCCCATCGCGGCGGCGCCGGTCGCGATGATAAAGGCGGCCATCGCTTTGTCGAGGTCTCCACTGAGGAGCACGATCGTGACGCGGTCGGCCTTCGAGTCGCGGAGTTCCGCTAGGGCGGCTGTGGGCTCGATTTGTGCGGTCGTCATCGCTTACCTCGCATGTGGGAGCACAACCGGCAGAATTTACTACCGAAAATGACTATAGTCTCCGCTTCTTTTTCTTGTCAAGAAATGCGGGGTCGTTCCGGGCGCTCGCCCACGCTCAGGGTTCAACACCGCAGCCGGTGCTCACCATACCCGTTGCTTGACCTGTTGCAGACCCGCCGTTATAGTCCACTCGTCCATTGCGATCCTTGTTTGCCTGGCTATCCATGAGTACAGACCTCATCACCGAACTCAAACCGACGAAAAGCGCCCCGCTGTTCGGGTTCTGGTATCCGGCGGCCACCAGCAGTTCCTTGGCCGTCGGGCAGATGCAAACCCACGTGATGTTGGGTCTGCCCATTCTCATCTGCCGCGACCGCCAGGGACAGGTCGCGGCCATGCGCGATATCTGCCCGCATCGGGGAATGCCATTGTCATTCGGCCATTTTGATGGTGAACGCGTCGAATGTGCCTACCATGGCTGGCAATTCGATACGGGCGGCCGCTGCCGCCATATCCCCGCTCTGGTCGAGGGATCGGCGCTTCAACCCGAGAAGATCGGCATTACGTCCTACCCCTGTCAGGATCAGGACGGCTACGTGTGGGTCTTCCTTCCGGATCCGCAACAGCCCAATCAAACGGTACCGGATCTCCCGCGCCTGCCATTGCCCTCTTCGCCATATCGCATGGTTCAGATCTCTACCATCCTTGATTGCACCATCGACGACGGCATCGTCGGCCTCATGGATCCGGCCCACGGGCCCTTCGTCCACCAAAGCTCCTGGTGGCGGACGCAGGCCAGCATGCATGACAAAGCCAAAACCTTCGAGCCCCTTCCCAACGGATTTCGCATGGTGCCCCACGCCCCCTCTAAAAACAGCGGCCCCTACAAGTTGCTGAACAAACTCTATGGCGGCCCGCTGACCACGACCATCGATTTCGTGCTCCCCAACCAGCGGTTCGAGTTCGTGCAATGCGGGTCGATGTTTGTCTCCTCGCGCGCCACCGTGACCCCGGTCGGCGAGCAGCAATGCCGGATCGATTTTTCCGCCGCCTGGAACATTCTTCCCTGGCTGCCCTTCGCCAAACCCCTGTTCCGGTATTTTGCGAACATCTTCATGAAGCAAGACAAACAGGCTATGGAGCGGCAGGCGGTCGGACTGAAGTACAAACCGGCCTTGATGCTGATCGATGACGCCGACACTCCAGCCAAGTGGTACTACAAGCTGAAGGCCGCGCACATCGCATCCGTGCAAACCGGACGTCCGTTGGACCATCCGCTCAAAGGCCCGGTCACGCTGCGATGGAGAAGTTAGCAGGACGTCGTGAACGGCCGGCGGCGAGTTCTCGCAGCGAGGATCGGCGCCGCGAACCGCATGAGTTCATGCCCCCTCGAAGCCGCGGAGTCACTGAAGTGCTCGCCGCGTGCCATTCCCCCGCTGACCACACTATGTAAGCTGGTGGCTCGTGCCATGGTTGGGCTCGTTCAACAGCGCCATGGCTCGCCGAATCTGCTCGCGGGATCCGAGCAACGTCACGACGTCGCCGGCTTGCAGCCGGACGGTTTCGGACGGGTTGGACTGAGTGACCTGACTGCGGGTCCAGGCAATCACCGATGCGCCAGTGCGCGGACGAATCGATAATTCCGTTAACGATTTACCCACGGCGGGCGCCTCTTCATCAACCCGGCAGGTTTCCACCTCAACATCGGTCAACGTTCCCCCGCGCAGGTGATGCGCCAACTCCGGCATGTCGCTGCGACGCAACAGCGCGTAGCCCTCCCGCCTGATTTGTTCGGCTTTGCGCGCCACGAATTCCTGCGGCAGACAGTAGGTGCGCAGCACCAGGGCAAAAATTTCAATCGACGTCTCGAACTCCTCGGGCACCACATCATCCGCCCCCAGCTGATGGAGTTCTTCCAACTCCCGCAGGTATCGCGTCCGCACCACGATGTGCAGCTTCGAGTTGAGCCCCTTCGCGACCTTCACTGTTCTGCGGGCCGTGAACGGATCGGACAAGGCCACCACGAGCACCTTCGCGTCTTCGATTTTCATATGCCGGAGGACATTCGCATTTGAGCCGTCGCCGTAATAGATCGGCACGCCATGGCGCGACTCGCGGCGCACCGTTTCACCGTCCAGATCGAGCGCCACGTGAGGAATTTCGGTTTCGCTTAACACGCGGGCAAGATTGCGGCCATTGAGCCCGTAACCCACGATGATCACATGATCTTTAATTCGGACTTGCCCCCCCTCCAACTGCTCCACATGCGCCACCGTGCGGGTGGGCATCCAACCACGGACCCGTTGCAGCGCTTCGATCCGCCGGCCCAGGTGAGGAGACCATTGCATCACAAACGGGGTCACCACCATCGTCAACACCGACACCGCAAGAAATAACTGATACTGCTCCCCGGTGAAGAGGTCGGCATCCTGCCCCTGCTGCGCGAGAATAAAACTGAATTCGCCGACCTGCGCGAGCGCAACCCCGACCAACACCGACGATCTGGGCGGAGCCCCAGCCGCCACCATCGCTCCGGCGCCGGTCAGCAATTTCCCGACAATGACCGCCACCAGCAGCCCCAACACGATGAACGGATGGTCCAACACCACCCGTAGATCCATCAGGACCCCGATCGACACGAAAAACAAACTATTGAAACTGTCCCGAAACGGCAGTACCTCAGCCAACGCCTGATGGCTGTACTCCGATTCGGACATCACCAACCCCGCGATAAATGCGCCGAGGGCGAGCGACAGTCCGCCGAGCGACGTCAACCAAGCAATGCCGAGGCACAGCACGATGATCGACAGCAGAAACAGCTCCCGGCTTCGGCTCCGTACGATATGACGCAGCAATCGCGGCACGAGATACCAGGCCGCCGCGACGATCAACCCGACAACAACCGCCGCCTTGAGCAAGGTGAGCACCACCATTCCCATCGCGCTCCCGCTGGGAATGGCCAGGATCGGAGTGATGAGCATCATCGGCACAACAGCAAGGTCCTGAAAAATCAGAATCGCCACGGTGGCGCGACCGTGAAACGAATCACTCTCGCCCTGCTCGGACAGGGCCTTCAGCACAATGGCCGTGCTACTGAGCGACAGGAGGAAGCCCCAGAAAATTCCCTGCTGATACGAGAGTCCTACGGCCAGAGCCCCGAGCAAGGCCAGGATGAGCACACCACCGGTTTGAACCGGCGCGGCCACCGTGAGGATGCGGCGGGCTGAGGCAAAGTGCGCGGACGAAAACTCCATGCCGATGGTGAAGAGCAGCAGGACGATGCCGATTTCAGCCAGCACCTGCACTTGAGACACATCGGGAATAAGATGTAAGCCATGCGGACCGATCAGGGCGCCAGCCACCAGAAACCCGGCGATCGAAGGCAACCGGAACTGGTGAAACACGAAGACCACCGCGGTGGACACCGCATAGATCACCAACAAATCGCCGAGAACTGCGTAATCACTCATAGGGCAACAAGATTTGGAATGTCAGTTCACACCGTGGCTGGACGCGCGTTCGTGACGCAGCATACCGTAGGGCTCTCGAGGGAACAAGGAGTTCTGCTTGTCCCGCACCAGGAAACCGGGCTACAGGTAGCATGGCCACCAAACGGATGGACAAGGGAGCAGTTGTTGCGCGCGATCATGTTCAACTTCAATGGCGTCTTCGCCAGCGTGAATGTCTCACCTGGAATGTTTTCAGCAGGCACGGCGTGAGGACGGATTAGCCATCAGAAAGGAGGAGTACGCCGGAACGTACCTCGGCATGGATGAACGGAGCTGGGCCGCCACTCTGCTCACGAGGCGGGACGGAACATGCGGCCAGGCCTCCCATGCCCGGATCATCGAACGAAAAGCCGCACTCTTTCGAAACCACACCGGGACACGCACGGCAGCATTGTTTCCCTGGGTGACCGGCTTCGTCGAGCGGGCGGCTGAACAGTACCGGCTGGCCATCGCCGCAGGCGGCAGGAGGGGACAGATCCGGTCGGCTCTCGCAGGTCATCCCATCGAGCCTGCGTTTGACTTGATCGCCTCCGCCGATGAATGCGCAGTCGGTAGGCCTGACCCCGCGATTTACGAATCTGCTCTCCGGCAACTCAATGCGAACCGGGCCAAGCCGGCCCTCCTACGGGGCGCCGAATGCCTGGCGATCGAGGATTCCTCGAGCCAGGATTTCAGTCGGCTCTTTTAGCCAGACGATAGAAAAGGCCAGACTCGACAGGGAAGCAGAATCGGCAGGATTAGAAGGGAATGCGAATCCCCATCTGAAACTCGTTCGGCATCATGCTTTTCCCCATGGAGTCGCCGAAGAGATTTTGTTGCGAGAGGGTCGGTTGCGGGTTCAAGGCCCGATCACGCTCGGTGACAAAACCCCCGCCAAATCCGGCGCCGATGTAGGGAATCACCGTCTGCTCGCTGACACGCAACCGGCCGCTCAGCACGGGCGACTGACGGAACAGCTCCGCGCGCCGTTCATTGGTAGCGGGAACATACACGACTTCTCCCTGCGTGTGACTTCGCAACTCAGCCAGAGCAGGCACATGATCGGATGGCGAATCAGCTAGGGCCTGGCCCACACCCGCACTCACCACCCATCCGGCGGCAAGACACACATACGCGATCTGCACTGGCTTGGAGAATAGGGAGATCATACTTCATACCTTACTCCACACGCGAGGCCACAACAAGTGGCCGTCCGACTGACCAAGTAAAACGACGCGCGGGCATTTCACGAATGCGGTCTAGTGTGGTGTCGTGATGAGCGAGGGAACTGAAGGCCGATCGGGAGACCAACTAGCTGGCGTCACGAGAGAGACTGAAGTTCTGGATGTTTGCCCGGGCTCGAATCAGATCTTGTAATACTCCCGGTACCACTCGACAAACCGCGCGATGCCGGTTTCGATCGGAGTGGCTGGCTTGAAGCCTGTGTCCCGCATGAGATCTGCCACATCGGCATAGGTGGCCGGTACGTCGCCGGCCTGGAGAGGCAGGAGGTTTTTTTCGGCCTTCTTGCCGAGCGTCTGTTCAAGCACCTCGATGAATCGCAGCAGTTCTACCGGCTGGTGGTTGCCGATATTGTAGAGTCGATAGGGCGCCGAGCTGCTGCCTGGATCTGGCTGATCACTCGACCACTGCGGATCGACCTGCGCGGGACGGTCGAGCGTGCGCAACACACCCTCGGCAATATCATCGACATAGGTAAAATCGCGTTGCATCTTGCCGTAATTGAAGACGTCGATCGGTCTGCCCTCAAGAATCGCCTTGGTGAACAGAAAGAGCGCCATGTCCGGACGACCCCAAGGCCCGTAGACCGTGAAAAACCGTAATCCGGTGATCGGGAATCGATACAGATGCGCATAACAATGCGCCATCAACTCATTGGCCTTTTTCGTGGCGGCATAGAGCGACACCGGGTGATCGACATTGTCATGCACCGAAAACGGCATCTTCGTATGGCCGCCGTACACCGAACTCGTGGAGGCATACACCAGGTGCTCGACCTTGTGATGCCGGCAGCCTTCCAGAATATTCAGAAATCCCTCGATATTGCTGGCGGTATAGGCATGAGGATTCACGAGCGAATATCGGACGCCGGCCTGCGCCGCCAGATGCACCACGCGTCGAATAGCGTGCTGTTCAAAGAGGGCAGCCATGCCGGGCCGGTCTGACACGTCCAGCTTCACGAATTGAAACTGTGGGTGCGGCTGCAGCCTCGCCAGGCGGGCTTCCTTCAAGCGGACGTCGTAGTAATCGTTCAGGTTGTCCAGCCCCAGCACGGCATCCCCGCGATCCAGTAATCGCCTGGCCACATGAGAGCCGATGAATCCCGCAGCTCCGGTGACGAGCACTAATCCCTTCACAGCTCCCATAACCACGCTCCCCTTCTGGACCAACTATCTTCCTCGCTTCATAAATGCCGGTTCGCCGTGATCGAGCCGATAGAGCGGCATGGGCGACAGGGCCTCGACCGCGGACGAGACCTGGACCGGCCCGTGGCCGGCAGCGCGAAATACATCCAGTGCACGAGCGCGATGATACCCGCAATCATGCGGAGACAGAAGATCTTTCAGTTTTTCCGGCGGCTCCCAATTGGCGGTGAGCAGCGCGGTGCGCGCGGGATTGCGCTGACTGAACATAAACGACAGATGATCCGGATACCAATCGGCCCCGCCAGTGGCATAGGAGACAAACAGCCGTGCTTGCGCCGTGGCGCATAACTCACTCAGGTAACTGTTGGTGAGATATCCGTTCTCGCCCACGTCGAGCCAGAGACCGGGATGAGACAGCGGCGCATGGGCGGCATAACTGCGAATTTCTTGCAGCTGCTGTTGAGAGGCCAGCACCAGGGACATGGGGCCATATTTCTGAACCAGTTGCTGAATGATGCCTTCTTTGATCGCCGACCGCCCGCTGTTGGTCGGACCACTATCGGCATGGACCAGCACATTCTGCCCCCGATCGGTCACGAGATAGCAATTTCTCGGCATCTCCAGGTCGCAGGGATCTTCTCCGTAAAACGGAACCGAGACCACAGCGCCGCCCTCGAAGTTCCAGGTTTCCCCATGCGCCAATTCGATGATATGGGTGAAGCCTAACTCCCGCAGCAGCGGCACGTAGTCGTAGAAAAATTTCTTGCGATTCCGCCGGCTGGGAATGACGATCGGCACATCCTTCGGTACATGCAGCAGCGTCCTGGGATCGACATGGTCATCATGATCATGCGTCAAAAAAATCGCCGCCGGCTTCGGCAGCAAAGACACCCAGAGGCTCGGCACATTTGATTCCGCAAACCACGGGAGCAGCCAGGGATCGAACAGCAGGAACTGATCGCGTTGACGGTACATGAGCGCGGCGTGACCGAGATGAATCGTGTCCCGATCGGCCGTATTCTGCAACCAGTGATTGCGAATCGAGGTGTGCGGCGCAGTCGACAGGCATTCATATTGAGAGAACATCTCCATGACTTGAGTCAGGAGCCGCTCGCCATCCCGTCCGGCCGTGGCGACGATGGTCTGAATCGCGCCGACCTGCTGTGTCCCATCCAGCATTCCCAGCAATTTTCCGACCAACGGCCCCATCGGGCGTTCAAAGGGAACAGGGATGGCCTGGCGTTTCACCGCATTGAAGATGCGGAGACCGGTATTGACCACCGTGGCGGATTTCGTCGCGTCGAACGGATGCGACCAGTGGAACTGCCCGTCGGGCTGGCGCCTCGCCGTAATGTGCTGGCTGAGCTGGTGGCGGGAATTCACCAGTTCGGCATAGGCATCCTCAAGCCGCACTCTGGTCTGGGGATCGCCGAGGTCCGCGCGCCGGGAAAACACATCGCTGATCGCGGTTTCCACACAGGCAAGAAAGAGGCTGTGCGCCTCGTGCAAGCTGGCCACCACTTCCGGAGCAACACCCCCGATAAACGGGAACGGTCCGGGCGGCTGATTGCTTTCAAGCTGCACCCAGACCCAGGGGGCCAGGCCCACATATTGATCGCGCGGCAATGTATTCCACATACCCATGTTCGTCAGGCCGGAGGCCGGAACTCCATGCGGCTGATGGTCGGTTCGTACAACGCTTGAATCACGTTGCCGTCGGGGTCCGTAAAATAGAAGGAGTAGCTGCCGTCACGGTGTTGTTTGGGCGGCTTGGCGATCGCGGCGCCGTACTGGGCCGCGTCCTGCTGCACCTGGCGAAACATGTCGTCCACCTGGGCGGGACTCTCAAGAATCACGCCGAAGTGATCGAGCAACTGGCCTCCCAGGGGCTGGTAATGGGCCAACTCCGCGACACCGATCTGGTGCAAGGCCAGATTGTCGGAGCCCGAACTCAAGTACACATTGTCCGGGTCCGGCTCCCAGACCACCTGCATCGCCAAAAAATGTTCGTAGAAGGCGCGTGACCGGGCCAGATTCGTCACGCGTAACGCCAGATGTCGCAAGCCTCGATGGGTCGTCACGCCGCAGTCTCCTCGGCCGTATAGTAGGTGGGGGCCTGTCACCCCGTCAATCCTCATTCTTCCGCATCCGCCCTCCCACCACCGGCGTCTTTCCTCCATCAGCCGTGTTTGAAAACTCCCCGGCTGTGGTACCATCGGCCATCGACTCTCTCGAACCAAAGGAGCTTGGAGCTATGTTGGCACGATCCGTCCTGGCATTCGTGATAGCGCTTATCGGGCTGAACGGCACGGGGTCTCACGCACTCGCAGCGGAACAAACAGCCCACCCGAAAGAAATCACCGGAAAAGACGGGGCGCCGTTGGTGTTGATCCCGGCAGGGTCCTACCCTATGGGAGTGCCGGCCGGCGATCGTGACGGCGGACGCGATGAATACCCTCGCCACGTCATCGACATCGATCCTTTTTATATCGACAAGTATGAGGTCACAAACGCGCGGTACCTGGAATTCGTCAAGGCCACGAATCATCGCGTGCCGCAGAATCCCAAGAATCCCACCCGGAATCTCTGGGAAGGCGTCGGGATTCCTGCATCGCTGGCCGATCGTCCGGTGATCAATGTCGACTGGTCCGATGCCGAGGCCTACTGCACGTGGGCAGGCCGGCGGCTTCCGCGCGAAGCCGAATGGGAGAAGGCCGCCAAAGGCAACAATGATTGGCGCTTTCCATGGGGCAACGTAGAGCCGACTGACGGACATCTCAATTTCAACCAGAAGTGGGTCGGTGAAAAGACGTTGATGCCGGTGGGCAGTTATGAAAAGGGCAAGAGTCCCTATGGCGTGTACGACATGGCGGGGAACGTCTGGGAATGGGTCAACGACTGGTACGATGCAAGGTACTATGAAAAGAGTCCCGCCAAGAATCCCCCTGGGCCGGAGAGCGGCACGAAAAAAGTGATTCGAGGCGCCGGATGGCAGAACGAAACTCCGACCGTTCGTATCTTCACCCGGGTCGATAGCGACCCGACGATCCGAAACGAATCAACCGGCTTTCGCTGCGCCGCAAACGCCCAGTAGGAGAGTCGGCGGAAGCCGGTGGGCGAGGCATGGAGGGTTATGGCCACGGCCGGGTTTATCGGGTTGACGGTCGCCGCATTTGAGTCGCGTATGGCGGCCGAGATGACCCGCCTCATTGAGCGACATGGCGGCAACCCGCTCGTGGCGCCGGCGTTGCGCGAAATCCCCCTTGAAGACAATACCGCGGCGTTACAATTCGGCGAACAGCTACTGAGGGACGGGCTCGACGTGCTGGTGCTGATGACCGGCGCCGGCACGACTGCTCTATTTGAGGTTCTCGCGAGTCGCCACGCCAAAAGCGATTTGGCCGCAGCGTTGAAATCCACCGTTCTGATTGCACGTGGACCCAAACCGGTCGCCGCGCTCAAGGCGCTGGGGTTCCAACCAACCTTCACGGTCCCTGAGCCCAATACCTGGGTCGATGTGGTCTCCACATTGGACGCCCATCGACCGGTGAACGGATTACGCGTGGCGGTGCAAGAATATGGATTACCGAACCGCGACCTCTTGGAGGCCTTGAGGCAGCGTGGAGCACGGGTCACTTCCGTGCCGGTCTACCGCTGGGCGCTGCCGGAAGACACGACTCCGTTGAAACAGGTCATCGGTCAGATTCTGGCGAGACAGGTGCAGGTGATGCTGATCACGAATGCCGCCCAGATCGATCACGTGATGCAGCTGGCAGAACAGGAGGGACATACAGCGGCGTTCAAACAGGCCTGCAAAAAGCTGATCGTCTCCTCCATCGGTCCCACCGCCAGCGAACGCATCCGCAGCCACGGCTTGCCGGTGGATTTCGAACCCTCGCATGGGAAGATGGGCATTCTCGTGAAAGAAACGAGCGAGCAGGCCCGCATTATCTTATCGAAAGATCGATCTGGGCGGGAACACTGGGGCAATATTTAGAGCAGCTTGAGTTGCCATTACCGTTCAATTACACGAAGCAGACACATTTCGAGCCTATCCTACTTAGATTCAAACAACCACAGCGGAGCGATCATGGTCAAGCACATCGCCTTTACCCTCTATCCAGTTACGAATATGGCAAGGGCGCGTCGGTTTTATGAGGAAACGTTGGGTCTCCGTTTGACCCGCCGCGAGGCGCGCGAGGTCGAGTGGGTGGAATACGATCTCAACGGTGGGACGTTCGCCCTCACTACCTTGACGGAAGTAGGCACGCCCAGCGCCGATGCAGGCGGTAGCATCGCCTTCGAAGTAGAGAATGTCGACGAGATGGTCGAGCAATTGCGCGCGAAGGGAGTGCGTGTGAAACTCGAACCGCAGTCCACACCCGTCTGTCGCCTCGCTGTAATCCTGGACTCCGAAGGCAACGCCCTCACTCTGCATCAGGTGACGCAACCCTGGTAGGAGTGACTTGAACAAGAGTAAAACGCAGCCCTATCGCACCCCACCACCAGCAAGCCAAGAGTTGAAGCTAAAATTATTATTACGAATTGTTGCCGATTAGACCGGGGCAAGGAACGAACCATCCCGAACAACGTCGACATATTATTCCCCGCTTTTCAGTGCTCACAAAGCGGCGAAACAACTCCTTTGCTCAGCAACCGGTCAGGAAGCGGTCTGGTAAATGGCGGGACGGTAGCGGGGCTTGGGAATCGGTTTGCGCTCGCTCTTAGCCGCTTGTAACCAGAGGCGCTTGGCAAGCTGGACTTGTTTCAACGCTGCCGCTGGGGTTTTTCCATAGGCTGAACAAGCTTCGAGATCAGGGATGTCCGCAATGTACCCACCGTCGGCTTCGCTGTAGAAAATATTGATATGGTAATCCTTCTTCATGGTTCTTTATCTTCTTTCAGCTCAAGGTTATACCTCTCTACAAGCTCCATCAACTGCTTCACCTGATACGGCTTTACCTTGCCCCCAACCTCTTGCAAATTCACGAGTTCCCGCACATGCGGATGGACAAAAATATGGTGACTTCCTTTGACTCTCGATGCACGGAACCCGAACGCTGCCGCAAGCGAGACGACTTCGCTGAATCGCAGATTCTTTGAGCCACTCAGGGCCTTAGCAAGTAGCTTCCGTTTATTCACTGATTCTGGTCAACGCTGCACTGGATTCACTCTTGCTGCCAACCGCTATTTGGATTCAGCCTAGGACCCGCCGGCCGCTTCGTTCACATCCCGCGCGCAACGGAAGCCCATCCAGTTCATTTTCGTATTGGGGTCCGTCCCATTACGCTGCGCGACGCGCACGCTGGGCGTGCTGTCGATCCACCCGCCGCCGCGAAAGCTTCGCTGACTGCCGGTTTGAGGCCCTTTGGGATTTTTATCTGGCGCGCCGGCATAGTATTTCGGATCGTACCAATCATTGACCCACTCGGCCACGTTGCCGGCCATCTGAAACACGCCGTAGGGGCTGGTGGCGTTGTCATACTTATCTACTGAGATAATCGGCGGATAGAGCAAGAGCCGCTCCGGACGATCCCGCACCGGCCCGGAGAGTCCGGTCCGGCCGAAGTTCGCCCGCGAAAGCCCCGCCATTTGATTGCCCCAGGGATAGATGCGGCCATCCTCACCGCGGGCGGCCTTTTCCCATTCCGCTTCAGTGGGCAATCGTTTCCCAACCCACTTGCAATAGGCCTCGGCGTCGAACCAGGAGACGTGCATCACCGGATGGCTGACCATGGTCTCCTGGAAATTTCCGCCGTCATACTGCCAATCGATCAACGGGCCGAGATTATGGGCCAGCACATATTTGAGAAACTGCACGGTTGTCACTTCATATTTATCGATGTCGTAGGCATCCAGATAGACTTTGCGTTGCGGGAACTCGGCCAGGTAGGAATTTTTGTCGACCTTCCGGTCGCTTCCCATGAGAAATTCGCCGGCGGGAATGCGGATCACCTCATCGTGCGCCGGCAATTTCACCCGTTCGGCTGCCAGTTTTTTCCCGTCCGGCGTCCATTCCCTGACGACATCGGCGACATCAAGCGCATAGAGAGTCCCGCTCATGGCCAACACGGCCGCACACAGAGCCCAACTGGCTAGTTCTCGCTTCCGCACGATCGTTCTCCTTTATCGTCTGATCATCGGTTACATCGGCTGGTGATTCGGCTCCGCAGCAGCCGGCTGGTGATCAAATTCTTCCAATGGCTCGAAATTGAGCGGTAACTGAAACAGATAATCGATGAGCGGGCGGAATTTGACATGCTGATACTCGACGATCCAGCTCCCGTCTTTTTTGGCAAGTTTCATCGGGAAACGGATATCGGTGGCGAGCCACTGATAGTACACCTCCGTTCGCTCGCCTTCCTTGACCGTCACTTCATACAGCGTCGTCGGGTGTCCCTCGCGCGTTTCCGTGCCGATTTCTTCACGCGCAATCTCGCCCTCCAGGTGCTCGGATACTTTGAGATCCTGATCGGCCTTGTAGGGCACCGTCTTAAAGTGCTTCATGCGCGACAGCAACAGCCAGACGACCTGCTTATCTTTGCGCACGATGCTGATGTTGACGGGCCCCATCGTGTGGTGCTCAATCCGCCACATATTGTCGCGATAGAAGATGTTGGCTTTCTGCGTCCGGCCGTTGATCTTCGTCACCTGATCAGCCGTAAATTCCAACGCCCCGGCATCCATGATGCCGACCGTCCAGGTCAACGCCAGCGCCGCCCCTGCCAGTTTCCACGACCACATGCGGCGTATCCTACCCATGACCTGCCTGAATTTTCCAGCCCGCTCGATGCCCGTCGCCATGTTCTCTGAAATCCCCCGTTCAATCACCCGTTCTTCCATCACGCCCGCCCACGGCCTCCATCCGCGATGAAACCGGCGCACCGCGATCGGACAGCGAACAAGATGTCCGGGACATCCTCGCGACACTTCGACCAGCGGCTGTGTCTGCGAAAACCGGCGTCAAGAGATGGGGACGGGGTGTTTCTGGCCGTGAGAACCATCCCGCCACAAACGCCGTTGCTGGCTCAGCCTGCCCGGCATGGAACCGGACAGGCGCGTGGCCTCTGAGAGAGGGTGTTCGACCTACGATTTCGCCTTAATACATTCGATATCCAGTCTGATAAATACCTCGTCTCCGACGACCAGGCCGCCGCTATCGAGGGCCTTGTTCCACACCATGCCGAAATCTTTTCTATTCAGTTTACCTTCCGCCGTAAACCCCGCGCGCGTGTTCCCCCAAGGGTCCTTCGCCACGCCGTTGAAATTGCCCGTGAGCGTGATCTCTTTGGTGACGCCATGCAGGGTGATATCCCCTACCGCCACATAGCCGTCGCCGGCCTTCTTGTAACTTTTCATGGTGTACGTGATGGTCGGATACTTCTCGGCATCGAAAAAGTCGGGATTCCGCAAATGCGCGTCGCGCTTTTCGTGGTTGGTCGTCACCGACGCGGTCTTGATCGTCGCCTCAAGCGTCTTGACCGTCCCGGCATCGGGATCCATTTCGATGAATCCGGTGTAGTCCTTAAAATGACCGGTTGTCTTCGACACCACCATGTGGGCAACCTTGAACTCCACGATTGAGTGGTCGAGATCCACGTCATACCGCGCTGTTTCTGCCTGCGCGAAGGTGGCGCTCAGCGCCATCCCCGCCCCGAGACACCACATGGCTACCGCACGACCGGTCCGCTTCGTCATAATTACTCCTTTGTTGAACCGCCTGCCGCGGCTCCTTCTTTGGGTGTTGGGGCCTCGGGCGGAGCAGATTTCGACGGCTTTTTCTCAACCGTCATCTCGACATCGCGCGTGGCGACTTTCGCCCCCGTTCGCATACGCACATGCACATCAACGACATCGTTGCCGATATCGGGCGGAATTGGTGGAAACGGCTGGGCATGGATGATCGTTTGAAGCCCGGCATCGTTCACATCCCGTGCACCCGAACTCTTCTCCAATTGAATGACCTGGGCAATGCCGCTCGCATACATCTTGAACTGCACACGAACCGTTTCGCTGCTCGGGGCGCGACGGATGGAGCGGATTTGCCGACTCCAATTCCGGCTGATCAAGTCACTGACTTGTTTCCAATAGGCTTTGGATTCTCCGGGCGGAGGAAGGGGCAGAAGATCCTCCTCGGCGATCGTCGCATTCACGGCCATCACTTGCTCCGTCACCTTTTGCACGGCTGCCGCATCAGCCTCCGGACTTTCGGCCACTGGACCAGGCGGGACTTCGGTTTCGGTGTTGCCGGGGGGCGGTTCACCAAACGTGACGTAGACATCACGTCTCAAAAATTCTTCCAGCCCGGTGGTCTTCGCGCGCGCGAACGTCACTCGAACCCGCATCGCCTTCGGATGCACCGTGGTACGGCTCTTCAACGTGGAATTTGGCTCGAGAATGACCGTGCCCTGGTACACCGAGGCCGTCGGTTCTTCACTCAAGGACACCGTCTGACTTTGAAAACCGTTGGACTCGATTATGGCCATGACGGATTCCGTTCCGGCCGGCACGCCGCCCAACGTGATGCTCAGCACCACATCCTTGCCTACCTGCACCGAACCGTCCGGCTCGGTACTGACCAGGTCAAATTGAGCCCAACGCTTCGGCGCGGCCGGGGCCTGATTGGTGGTCGGACCGGCCAGGGCCGGGAAGGGCGCGTTCACGCAAAGCATCACTCCCAGTCCAAGCATGAGACCTGCGCACGTAGAGTGTAACTGGTGCTGCATGCTCGCATCCTACCCACGCGCCTTACCCAGTTCAACCCGTTTTTTGGGCGCCATCGGAGAGGAGCTGATCCGGGGCGGCACATCCGGGCAAGTTTCTGCTTCGGCTGGGCATTTCTGACGGTCTTGTTATAATGAGCCCATGCGTGCGCTTGTAAAAACTGCCGCCCAGCCCGGTCTGACCTATACTGAACGTCCCGATCCCACCCCTGGCCCCAACGACGCCGTCATCCGCGTCAAAGCGACGTCGCTCTGCGGGACTGATGCTCATATCTACAATTGGGACGCCTGGGCCCACAGTCGTATCCATCCCCCGCGAATCATCGGTCATGAAATGTGCGGCGAGGTAGTGGCAGTCGGAGCAGACGTCAGCCTGGTGAAGGCAGGAGACTACGTCGCAGCCGAATCACACCTGACCTGCGGCGCCTGCTTTCAATGCCGTACCGGCCAAGCCCACGTGTGTAAAAACTATCGTATCCTCGGCGTTGATCTGGACGGATCCTTTGCCGACTACATTGTGCTGCCGGAGACGGTGCTCTGGAAAACATCGCCCGATATTCCCCCGGAGCTGGCCTCCCTGCAGGAACCTCTGGGCAATGCCGTCGATGCGGCACTGGTCGAGGATCTCACCGGACACACCGTCTTAATTACCGGGTGCGGCCCGACCGGCCTCTTTGCCGCCGCCGTCGCTCGCACGGCTGGCGCCGCCACCATCATCGCCACGGATGTGAGTGACTACCGTCTGGGATTGGCCAAACTGGTTGGAGTCGACCACGTGCTGAATGCAAAAACCGACGGACCGGACGCCATTGCCGCGGGCATTCTGGAGATCACCCGCGGTGAAGGCGTCGATGCCTCGCTGGAGATGTCCGGACACCCCGCCGCGTTGCATCATGCCTTTCGTTCCGTAAAAAACGGCGGCCGCGTTACGCTCTTCGGCATTCCCACCGGTCCCGTCACCTGCGACCTCGCCAATGAGGTCATTTTCAAAGGCATTCGTGTCCACGGCATCACCGGCCGTCGCCTGTTCAGCACCTGGTATCGCCTGGCCGGTCTCTTTAAAGCCGGCCTCAATATCCGCCCGGTCCTGACCCACACGTTCCCGCTCAAGGACTTTGCCCAAGGATTTGAATTGATCAAGTCCGGCCAATGCGGCAAAGTAGTCCTGTTTCCGTAACGGGTAGTGACTTCCTGCAGAAGGCGATCTCGGCTTCACATTTGACGTCGAACGTGTCACCTTTCGCATCACACGCATCATGGCGTACAGATCCCTCAAGCAAGCCGCCGAACAACAGTTGGCAGAGATCCGCGCCGCCGGCCTCTACAAACACGAGCGCCACATTCTGAGTCCACAGAGTAGCGAGATTCGTGTCGCACAGGGTGAGGTCATCAATCTCTGCGCGAACAACTATCTCGGGTTGGCGAATCATCCAGATGTGCGCCAGGCGGCGGAGGAGGGGCTCAAAGAATATGGATACGGCATGGCCTCGGTGCGATTTATTTGCGGCACGCAAGACCTGCACAAGCGGCTCGAGCAGGCCCTCAGCGCCTTTTTCGGCACCGCGGACACGATTCTCTACAGCTCCTGCTTCGATGCCAACGGCGGTTTGTTTGAGACGTTGCTCGATGAACGGGATACCATCATCAGCGACGCACTGAACCATGCCAGCCTGATCGACGGCATTCGGCTGTGCAAGGCCGCCCGTCTGCGGTATGCCCATGCCGACATGACGGAACTCGAAGCGCGATTGACTGAATCAGCGGCAAGCCGCGTCCGGATGATCGTCACGGACGGAGTGTTTTCGATGGACGGCGATCTGGCGAAACTGGATCGCATTGCGGATCTGGCCGACCGCTACGGCGCCGCAGTGGTCGTGGACGATAGCCATGCTACCGGGGTCTTGGGAAAAGGCGGGCGCGGCACTCCCGATCATTTCGGCGTGGCGGAGCGGATCGACCTCGTCACCAGCACCCTGGGCAAGGCGCTGGGCGGCGCAACCGGGGGATTTACCACCGGCCGACAAGAACTCATCGAGCTGCTACGGCAACGTTCGCGACCCTACCTGTTTTCCAATAGCCTGCCCCCGGTCATCGCCGCCGCCGCGCTGAAAGCCCTTGCCTTGGTCGAGCAAGGCGACCATTTACGCGCGAGCCTCATGGAACAGGCGGCGTGGCTTCGGGGTCAGCTCACCGTCCTCGGCTTTACCCTCGTGCCCGGTCAGCATCCCATTATTCCAGTCATGCTGGGCGAGGCGACGATCGCCACGCGCATGGCCGACCGCCTGCTGCAGGAAGGGATCTATGTGGTGGGGTTCAGTTATCCGGTCGTGCCGAAAGGACAGGCGCGTATTCGCCTGCAACTGTCTGGCGCTCACACCCGCGCGCAACTCAAACGGGCCGTGGCTGCCTTCGCCACGGTGGGGCGCGAACTCAACGTCATCACGTAACCGTTATTCCCTGATGGCGTTCCGCCGTTTCTGGATGTAGGCGTTTTTCACAGCTGTGTACAAATCCAGCGTCGCTTCCTCCACCCCTTGAAACGTTTCCAGGTTCAATGCGCGGTCATTCAGGATTTCTTCGACCCGGCCACCGATCTGGGCAATCGACGAGGTCGTCCGATTGTGATGCGCGACCAGCGAAGGCACCCCGTTGATTTCGATAATGGGGAAGACAAACCAATTGATCGGGTTCATGGCGATGTCCCCGACATACCCAACGAGATCACGCAACGTGAACGGGGGTAAGAACGGCAACACCACGTACGGTCCCGGCTTCACGCCGTAGAAACCCAGCGTCTGCCCTGTATCCTCTTCGGGCGTCGTGATATCCATATATTTCGCCACATCGACCAGTCCCCCGATTCCGAAGGTACTGTTCAGCAGAAATCGGCCGACCTCGGTGCCGGCACCGGACAATTTCCCTTGGGCAAGATTGTTGATCAGTCGGGAAGGAAAACGGATATTGTAGAACAGGTTGCTGATACCGATCTGTACCGGGTTCGGTACCACCGCATTGTATCCCCGCGCAGCCGGCTTGAGTACCCACCGGTCGACTTGCCGGTTAAATTCAAAGATCTGGGTATTCACCGGTTCCCAAGGGTCATACTCTTCCCCCCCGGCAGGCTCGTCGCTCTTGGCAAAGGGGTCGTAAAACGGATCCTCTTCAAGTTGGTCGGCCGATTCCTGCTCAGCCGCGGGCAGAGCGGTCTTGTTAGCCGTCAGGACGACCATGTTGGACGAGACCGCTGGAGCGGCGGCGGCTTGAATCGGTTTCACTCCGTCGGCTCGCGACTCCCCTCGTGGAACGGATTCCACTTCACCACCGGTTTGGAGCGTGGTGTGAGAGGGACCACCGGCACATCCCACCACGAATAGGAACGAGACTGCAGACACCAGTTCCACGAACCGTTTCGCGCGCACTCCTGTCCGATGCACCATGCCTCCTCGCCGAGGGCCCATCATTTTCGATTCGACTCTGTCACCGCGCGTGTTCAGGGAGACAAACGGTCGCACTCTAGCAGAATATATAGACAGCTGCCAGATGAGGACACCCTCTGATGCGATCTCCCGGGCTTCAACGCGATTGCCCACTCGCATCTTACCAAGAGAGCCGAATCTGCCGAGAAAAAAAACAGAACGTGCGGAGCTGTCCTCCACAGGTCAGCGACCGGTCGCAGCGGCAATGAAGGTGGACAGCTTGGCCCAATAGGCCCGCCCCCCGACCGACGGCACATCGTTGTGATCGGCCCCGCGCACGAGATAAAAATCCTTGGGAGCTTTCGCGGCGGCAAACGCCTGTTGACCCAGTTCGAGCGGGATGATGTCGTCGCGGTCGCCATGCACAAACAACTTCGGCAAGGCGAGATGCGGCAGCCGGTCTTCCAACCGGAATGCGGCGCCCAGCAACCAATGCATCGGCAATCCCCTGTAGTGATGGCGGGCGACCGCTTCGATCGAAGGAAAGCAGGATTCCAGCACAAGTCCCATGGCCAAGCGTTGTGTTGCCAGCTCTCCGGCTACGGCGCTGCCCAAGGACCGGCCGAAGATCACCAGTCGCTCCGATCCGATGCGACGCACTTTTGTGAGGTAGTCATAGGCCCCGAGTGCATCACGATAGAGGCCGTCTTCCGACGGGCGCCCCTGGCTTTTTCCATATCCTCGATAGTCGAACAGGAACACCGACAATCCCAGGCGATACAGGGCACGAAGATTCTCCAGCCGATGAGTCATATTGCCGGCATTGCCGTGACACCAGAGCAACACGGCGGGCGTGGCTGAGTTCTCCACGTACCAGCCGAACAGTGTGGTGCCATCGACAGCCTGAAACCAGACATCCTCCAACGGCACCCCTCCTGTGGCAGCCCAGTCACGCTCTTCCCACGGATGCGGATGATAGACAAAAAATTGATCGAGCAGGCTCATGGCAGTTTAGAACCGCAATCCGACTCCGACGAGCCCGTAATGGGCGCGAAAATCCACGGCCAGGCCGTCCCAATGATAATTGGCGGAAAAATACCGATACTCACCGAAGACAAAGACTTTCTGGCTCACCAGGACCTGCGCTCCGGCCAGATATTGGTATCCCAATGCGCGCGCCGAATCAAAATCCTTATCGGCCCGCCCCGTGATATTGGGATTGAGCAGGGTGCCGTGGGACCAGCCGCCGCCGATACCGATATAGGGAGTGAGGCTCTCCCCAGGATAGCGAAGGATGAGGTTCAGCATCGTATTCAGCACCAGGAGATTGGAGCGCCCGGTGCCGTTGTTTTGCCCATTCACCGTGTTGGGGAACGAGAGCGCGCCGCCGTGGCCGTAGGAGTCGATCTCGATGCCGAGCATCCGGCGGGTCGCGTGAGGAAACAGGCCGATTTTCACGCCCGCGCCGATCCCCGGTTGAATGGACGCAGGCGCCGTGCCGCCCTGATTGAACACATGCTGGTCGCGAGGCCAGCCCCCCAACAGATACCCGGCCAGATCTATTTCACCAAATTCGGCGCTACCTGCCGACAGGGGGAACCAGAACGCACCGCAGAGAATCATGAAGAAGAGGGGAACCCGCATACGCGTAGTAGCGTACCATGGCGGAGAAGAAGAAAGAAAAAGGGTCTTCGGGATACTCTCCCGAAGACCCTTTCCTCAGAGGGACAACAAACGTGATCAGCTGCCCTTAACGATCGTGCACCATTCGCCAAGGATGCCGAGGATGTTCTTCGCCGAGTGATCCACCGACGCCACCGTGGTGATTCCGCCGGCCGCTTTCGCCGCCGAGACGCTGGCATCACCGGTCGCCACCCAACCGAGGATGGACGTACCGCAGGCCTTGCCTTCCTTCGTCGCACTGTTGTGGGTCGTGGCCACATCGCCGTATTTCGTTTCGTTGTAGATTCCACCCGCCATCGGAGACGCCACAATCTGACAACCGGTAAGGCTGAGATACGCTGCGCTGATCAGGCTCAAAGAAAACAAGACGGTCACCTTCTTCATAAGTCCTCCCTCTCGAGGTTAAGTGATGGCGCCCACCAAGTTGGGGCTCTACGTGGCGGGAGTATAGGTAACCTGTCCAGGCTTGTCAATCGCAAAGCCTGGCGCACACGTACCACTACGCCAGACCGTACAAACCCTAGGGCCATATGACTCCATTGAGAAACGGCTGTCCCGATTCGCCTCAAAATGGAGTCACGAAACCAGGCACAACGGTGCGCGTCTGAACAATCAGTGGGTTGTGGGGCGGATCCCCCGGAAGATTTTTCGCTCCTCAAATCTTATGCTACTCCAATATATTGTTATTCACTGAACAGGTAGAGCTGTTTATTCAGGGGCGCGCAGCCTTGTAGGCATTCTTGTAGATGTGATGAGCGGCGGCGGGTACACGATCGATCCTGACAAGATCGCTGTAACGCTGAAGCCGGTTGAGTGGGGCAGTAGCTCCCCCTCTCCGGCACTCACCAATCTGACACAATCTCCTCCCGTTCCGTGAGCACACGCAACCGTACAAGCGTCCTAGAAAAACGCCTGTACGGTGAACAGGACATCATTGTCGTGATCACGGTGGTGATAGTCCAGGCGGAGCGCCCAATTCTGCGCGAGCGCGTATCGTTGCCCCACCGACCAGCGCACGTCGTCGGACTGTTCGCCCAACGCATACCGAAGATAGGTGGCTGAGGCCAACAGCCGCCAGCGGTCGGCGAGGTCGGCATAAAAACCCGCCGAGGCACCACCGCCCACACGGTGCCGTTCCTCATAAGCCCGGCTGTAATTCCCCTCAACTTCCGCAAACGCAAAAAACACTTCACGGCGCAGCAGATGCGTTTCGGCCGACGCCCCGATCCCCCCATTCAGGCCCCAATTGCTGCACAGCTGGCACTCGCCATGCCTGATGGTCTGCATGCCGACATTCAATTTCCAGGACGGCGCACGAAACAAACTATCGATAGGGGACAGAGACACCACGTTCAGCAGGGTCGCCCGCTCGATCCGGGTCTGATCAGCCCGGTTGTAGTGGCGTATGCTCATCGCGCCGATCTCGATCTGCGCATCGGGCGTGTAGCCGGGCTCGGGATCGAGCAAGTCGTGGTACGCAGTCCGCACGCTGAATTCTTCAAAGGAATCGTTATTGCGCCAGCCTCCCCCAAGACTCGCGCGGGAAGTCTTGTGCCCCGATTCTGGTTGTGTCGCAAACGGCAGAATCGAGAGATCTTCGGAGGGAATCCGTAAGAGGCTGCGCGCAGTCAGGAGTTGCCGATTATGATCGCGGGCCGCTGTCGCCTGCGCCTCATCGCGCTCACCTATGTACCGTACGTAATCCGACGCCACATCCAGGACAAATGCCTGTCGCGGCAAGGGTAAGCTCTGCACGTCATGAGACTGCGCGACCGCCGCATCGCGCACTAACCGCTTGACCAGCCCGTGTTCAGAGGCGGTGAGATGTTCCCGTTTCCGGCGGATGAGGGTCACACGTGAGGGGCGAAAGGCGGTGTCCGTCACCAGCCCCGGTTGATCCGCGAGCAGGCGAACCGTGTCGGCAGGAATGGTCCAAAAGCGAAAGTGGTCGGTCAGATGGAGCGAAGGGTCCGCATACTCCAACAGCGACAACAGGTGATAGGAACAATTTTCTTTGAAGAAGAAATAGTCAAACGACGCATTCCCGAGTTCCCAGGCATGCATGAGCAATCGCCGGATCTGCGGCTCGCCGAAGTTGAGCCGGTACTCCCAGATATCGCGATTTTCGATATCTCGATACTCCTGCACTTTGAGGTAGTAGGGGATCGTGGAAAAATACCCGTGGTATCCCCCGAAAATGCCGCGCACCGGATAAGCCAATCCTTCGTCCTTGGGAACATCCGCCGCGAAATTAATGGTATACGCCAAGATGCGAGTGTGCGGCGTCTGCCCTTCCTGATCGATCCGCAATAACGTATGGCCGAACATGGATGCCGGGTTATTCATGAAGGCCGAGGGAAACACGAGCGTGATGGATCGAGCGTGAAACTCTTCGATCCATCGTTCGAACCGTTCGCAGCGCTGGGCCTGGAGTTGGCCCGGATCAAAACCGAGACGCTCACGGAGCCATGCATACCGCGCCACAAAGGCGCATTGAGCCGGCTGCTTGGAGCGACCCACCAGATCGGGCGAGAAAAATTGAGCCAGGGTGGCATCGAGTTCAGCCTGAGGATCGGTCTTGCCGTCAGGAGACAGAAAGAAACCAGGCTCGTCCTGCTCACTCGTAAACCCGCCGAATACATTCGCTCGATAGTGAAGGAGGAGATGCCATTCGCGCTCGTTTGCCAGCTGAGCCTGATGAGCACGTTGACGAAGTTGGGACAGGTACGGCGCGGGCGCCTCCTGCGCCTGAAGAGAGGTCGCCAGGAAAAGACCGGCCAGGAGAATCAACAGACTCTGCACGATTGGAGATAGAAGGCATCGCAGGGCCTCGGCCAATGACCGAAGCCCTGCGATGAATCGATCAGCGGCTGACGGCTTGGGCGAGAACCGGACTCTTGGAGACCGCATCATTCAGCGTCTTCACCAAGGCCACGGACGAGGTTTCCCCATCCTGCACCAGTGCCGTGTAGCGCTCCTGGGTTAAGGCGAAGAAGGCCTGATGCTGCTCGCTGGGCACGCCCATCAGCGTCGCGAGGGACGCCAAGTGCTCGCCTTTTCCTTGCGCCATTTCCTGCGTCAGGTTTTCGAAGTTCAACAAGGCAAACATCGTGGTCTTCTGATCCGCCATGACCTGACCATCATTCGTACAGCCGGACGTTCCGGAACTAATCCCGAATGTCCCGCTGCCAAACGTGCCGTTCGTCGTGGCCATCATCACCTGCGGGGCGATGTTCTTCTGGTTCTTATAGTCCGCCCAGGCCAATTTCCCCAGACCACAACCGGGTCCTGTATCAGGATTGGCTGCCATCGCCAGCCCGGCTTGTGATGCAACCGCCGCCACACCCAACGCAACGATGAATTGTCTCAGCATAAGTCCTCCTCTCAACAAGTGAATGACCCCGCCCGATCGACTCTCCATAAATCGTCGCTCATTATAGCCAACCCCCGGCAGCATGTAGAGCAAAAAATCCGCGCATCGTCAGCTCTTGTCACTCCGCTCGATCGGCCAACATGATGTGCCGCGCTTCAATTGATCCATTTTGGAACAGCAACATTCCCACCGCGCGCGGGAGGCGAAAGCGTTTCGGTCCTGCCGATCCCGGATTGAACAACAGAACTCCGTCTCGCCATTCGGCCTTCGGCTGGTGGGTATGCCCATACACACACAGCGCTGGACGGATGCGTGCCAGCAGGTCCATCCCCTCTCGCGTCGGCCGGCCACCCTCGTAGAGACGATGATAGATCGCGATCCGATACCCTGCCAGTTCTACAAGCTGCTCAATCGGAATGCCGCTCGCCTCGAATCCGTCCACATTGCCGGACACGGCGGTCACCGGCGCGATCCGCGCAAGTTGAGCGAGGACATCGCCCGGGCCGATATCCCCGGCGTGCAGAATATGCTCGACACCCGCAAAGTGGCGAGTGATCGAGCGATCGAACAGCCCGTGGGTATCCGAGATGACCCCGATGCGCATTCCATGCCTCGCGTTACTTCCTCGCCTCCGACACTCCCAGTGACTCTTGAACGGTCTTCCATTGGAAGGTGAACGGTTCAGGGGTTCGCTTGGGCAATGCCGCCAGCTCCGCCTTCAATCGTTCTGCACGGCCCGCACTCATGGGATGGGTAGAAAACACTTCGACGCGGGCCTTGTCTTTATCCGACAGCCGTTCAAAAAACCGGATCATACCATCCGGCGCAATTCGGGCGTCAGATAAGAGTCGAATGCCGGTGACGTCGGCCTCGGTCTCCTGCGCGCGCCCGAACTTCAACGTCACGAGCTCCACCCCCACCTGCTTGGCCAAACCGAGCACCCCCTGTTGATCCCCCAACACAATGCCGACCACAGCCGCCAGCCCCAGCATTTTGACCATGCGCTCCAGGCCGTGCCGCTGCAACACATGGTTCAATTCATGGCTCAACACTCCAGCCACTTCTTCGCCGCTTTCCGCCTTGGTCAACAAACCGGTGAAGACCACCACATATCCTCCCGGCAACGCGAAGGCATTCACCACGGGACTCTGCACCACGGAGATCTGAAACTTGTACGGGTTATCGGGAATGTTGTCCGTCAACCGCTGCGTCATTTCCTGCACCGCGCTGACCGCCGGACCGTCCTTTAGCACCGTCTCCTTGGACAGGAAGTCCTGGTAGACCGTTTCGCCGAGCTGCCGCTCCCATTCGACGGGGATTCTGGCGACCGCCCATTCCACAATGAGATCAGACCCGAACCACAACAACAGGCCCACCCCAACCAGCGCCCCCAACACTGTGCCCCACAGCAAACGATGGCTGTGTCGCGCGCGACGAACCTGCTGGGCAGCCCGCTCAAGATGCGCCGTCAGCTGATGCGGAGCCGCGCGGCGGAACGCGACTATCACAGACGGATCTTTCAGGTAAACGGTCCTGCGGGACGAGCCACTGCCCCACGACACCACCAGCTGATCGTGGTCCAATCCACCGGCCTCGACCATCATCTCCGCAAACGAGACGACTTGCTCGACGAGCGCAGACTCGCCCGTTGAGCTGATGTGCAGGCCATCCGCCGACACCGCCACCACACAAGGCGCGCCCGCCGACGGCAAACCATCACCGAAACAGAGTGCGTTGGGAGTCGCGTTCATCGGACTCGATCTTGCGGCTGATCAAAAGGGTTGTGAACGAGGCCGCAGGCGAACGCAAACCGGAGGCGTACCCTCAGCGGTACGTTGAGGATTTGTCGTGAGCCGAGAACGAAGTGCACGAGCATTTTGGACAGCTGCTACTCGGAAACTGGAATGAACTGTCGTATCCAACTTCCAAAACTGCCGGGATTCCGGCTTTGGATGTAGACGATGCCGGGACCACGGAAGCGGCACACCAAGCCCTCGCCCGACGTCAGGCTGGCAATCCAGCCGGAGGAGGCCTTTTCGATGTTGTAGGTCGTGGTGGACGTCCAGGCCACCAGGTGGCTGTTGTCCACAATGTATTCTTCGTTCGGTTTCAACTCGATCTTATGGATGGCGCCGAAACTATTGAGGACCAACTGTCCAGTGCCGCCGATCTTCAGGATAAAAAACCCTTCGCCACCTAACAGCCCACGTGTCAGGCTTTGCATCTTGCTCTCAATCTTGACGCCTTCCGCGCCGGCTAGAAACCCGTCTTTCTGCACCATGTACTCATTCACGCCGTCCAACTCGAGCAGAACGATTTCGCCGGGTACCGTCGGCGCCAGCAAGACTTCCCCTGCTCCCCGGCTGGCCCGTAGCGTCTGGAAGAAAAACTTCTCGCCGCTCAGCATCTTCCGCGAAAGCGCCCCGAGAAATCCGCCTTCCATCTTGCTCTCAATATCGATGGTCGGCGAGGCAGCCACCATGGCGCCCGATTCGGCCTTCACCGTCTCACTTGCATCCAGATACACGCGCACCATGGGAAAGGCTCCCGGATACAGAATTTCACACTTCATCCATCGCTCCCTTCATGAACGCTCAATCTATTGCTGTGGGGGATTCTGTGGAATGTCCAGGGTCCTGTCAAGCAGACTGTCGATACAGGCCATCCCCAGCTACAACGCATCTTCTTTCAACTCAAGATCGATCAGGTTTCAGCCGATACAGTCCAATGAGCCGTCCTCAGGTTCTGGTGGACGACTGCTCTTGTCGGCTTCCGGCTCAGGGAGTCGAATAAACACGAGGGCCAGGCATGAAACGCGTCGTGATCGAAGAGCTCACACCGGGAATGATCCTCGCCAAGCCCGTCACCAACAGCACGGGCCTCGTGGTGCTTCCTCTCGGCGCGGAATTAGACGAGGCAACCCTCTCCCGACTCCAGCGCCTGGGGCTGACCTCTGTCTATGTTGAGGGCGACGCCGGTGACGCCAGCGGAAAAACCCTCGCCGAATTGGAGGCCGAACTGGAACACCGCTTCCGGCGGGTGATCGACGATCCACTCCAATACCAACTTCGTGAAGCCATTCGCCTTCAACTTCGGACGACGCACGGAGTGGCCCATCCTCCGGAGGCATCGCCGGCCACATGAGCCCTTCGGCTAAACCAGATCTTCAGCGGCGCATCGAACAGGTTGGCGAGCTGCCGACCCTGCCCCACGTCGTCCAGAAACTGGCGTCGATGATCGGCCGCCCCAATGTCTCGGCGGAGGAAATCGGCTCCCTGATCGAGAAAGACCAAGTGCTGTCCGCCAAGGTGTTGCGCTTGGCCAATTCGCCATTCTACGGGTTTCCTTCGCGTATTGCCTCGGTGGCCCATGCAGTCGTAGTCCTGGGGCTGAGCGTCGTCAAAGGCCTCACGCTTTGCGCCACCGCGTTCGATATGATGAAAAACGCCGGCATGAACGACCTCTGGCGCCACTCGCTGGGGGTGGCCATCACGGCGCATATTCTTGGCGCCAAAGCCGGAATGAAGAATCCCGAAGAGGTGTTTGTCGGCGGGCTGCTCCACGATATCGGCAAGGTAGTGCTCTACGTCAAATGGCCTGATGTCGGCCAACAGATCACGGCGGCCACCGCCCAGACATCGCGATCGCTCATGGAAACGGAACAGGCGTTGTTTGATGTCACCCATGCCGACGTCGGCGGCTGGCTTGCCACGGCTTGGCATCTGCCGACGAGTCTGCGCGAGCCGATTCTCCATCATCACGCTCCGTCGGCCGCCCACGATGCACAGATCCAAACCGCCATCGTGCATGTGGCCGATGTATTGGTGAAGGGCCTCGCCTGCGGCAATCCCGGCGACGACCTGGTTCCGCCGCTCTCCCGTCAGGCCTGGGATCTCGTGGGCCTCGACGCTCAAAGCCTTGCTCAGTGCCTGGCCCAAGCCACGGAAGAATTTCAAACCATCGACGACTATCTATGAGTTGGTCCTCCTCCAACCGGCGTATCCTGCTGCTGCACCATGACCCGGCCGAAATCGAGCGGCTCACGGGCGGACTCGGCCGTTCTGGGTTCAGCGTCATCGCAGTGGATGCCGGCCGGCTGGCGCTGCATGAATTGGTGCATGATCCCCCTTGCCTGGTCTTGGCGGCGGAAGGCACGAACGGTCGGTCGGCGGACACCCTGGCGCGGGAGTTGCGCGCGGATCCCTTCCTCGGTCGACTGCCGCTGATCATCCTGATTCGGGATAGCCGGGTCAACGATGTGGATTGGGCGGCGCTCGGTGTTGACGACTATATTGCCGTGCCCTATCGACCCGAGGAAGTGCCACAACGGGTGCGCCTGTGCCTGAGTCGTCTTGAACGGTCGCTGGATGCCAATCCCCTCACACGATTGCCGGGCAACAGCACGATTCTCCACGAAACCACGGCGCGTATTGAAAGCGGCGCCCCCTTCGCCCTTGCCTATCTGGATCTCGACAACTTCAAATCGTTCAACGACCGTTATGGATATGCGCGCGGCGACGAAGTCCTCGTGGTGACCTGCCGGATTCTCACCACCGTCGTCAGTGAACTGGCCGGCGCCGACGGCTTCGTCGGTCATGTGGGCGGAGACGATTTTGTGTTTATGAGCGCGCCGGCCACCATCGAAGCCATTTGTCAGACATTGATCAAACGGTTTGACCTGGTGATCCCGGATTTCTACGATCCCGACGATCGAGGCAAGGGGTGTATCGACTCCATCGACCGGCGCGGCAACCACGAACGGTTTCCTCTCATGAGCCTTTCCATCGCCGTCGTCACCAACGAAGGGCGCACGATCTCTCACCCCGGCGATGTCAGCAAGATCGCCTCGGAGCTGAAGAAGATCGCCAAGGGCCTGCAGGGCAGCGTCTTCGTGAAGGATCAACGCCGGACGGACGGGACCGGTCCGACCACCCGCACCGACCTGGCGGCAGGGGAGTCCCTTGCCCCTCGCTGAAGCATGACGGTCCACCTGAAACTCGCTCATTGGTGAAGCTTCCTCCGCACCGGCATACCGAACCTCGGGCCTGTTCCCTCCCGAAGGCATCGGGCACCTCAACACCAGTTCCGCACCCATCGAGATTCCGCTGAAAGGTCCTCACGGGCGGATCAAGACCCACGGGTGATACATGCCCCATCGGCTTCGAGTGCGTTCTCGTCCCAGGTAGGAGCTGCAGTTCGGCAGGGATCACCGCCGACCTGCACAGAGGACCGGGGGAACCGTGCACCTGTCGCCGATCGACTGTTCGGCTGGCATAGGCGTAGGTTTGTGTGGAAACCCCTATGGCAGAAATGGTACGTTCCCGTCGTCGATGGGGCGCCTGATCGACTACCGACACTTGAACTGGCTGTTGCTTGTCGTCGCGCTCTGTTTCCCTGCCTGCACGACGTTCGATGTGAACACCGACCATGATCCCACCGCGGATTTCGACAGATTCAAGACCTTCGCCTTCGCCGGACTGGTTGCAGCCGAGAAGGCGGGCTCTACGACACTTCGTTGATGCACAAACGGGTGGAGGCAGCCGTGGTGCGTGAACTCACGAGCAAGGGGCTGCAGCAAGTCGAGGCACATCAGCACCCGGACCAGTCGGTCTACTATTGGGTTAGCGTGAAGGAAGCGCAGCGCATCAAGGGCGGCGGAACGGCCGTCGGCGCCCATGTTTGGCGAGACGGATATGGGCGGGGGGCGGGATACGGGCGCGGGGTCACGACGAATATCGGAACGGCACCTTGATTCTGGATTTGGTGGAACCGGCCAAGCAAGAGCTGATGTGGCGCGCGACGACCGGCGGTGCGCCGGAAGATACGGTCGGTAACAATATCGAGATCGGGAACAACGCGATCACGAAGACATTCCAAGACTCTCCGCCCAAGAAACAGGAGCGGTGAAGTTCGAACAGGGCCGGCCCCGCGTCCGGAAGCTGTTCCGAAGGCTTCGAGCACACCTTTGACCAAGGAGATGCTCGATAAGGGTATTGATGACTTTAATGATCGGACTGGTTCTAATGGCCGCCCCTGCCATAACGCAAGGCACAGACCCTGGCACCGCTCTCGGAGCGGCGGACGAAGGCGGCACCGACGCGAACAGAGAAATTCTTCTTCAGAAGGTGAAGGCCGACAAGAAACTGCTGGTCGCAACCAGCATAGACTTGAGCAATGCGGAAGCCAAGAAATTCTGGCCGCTCTACAAAGACTATCAAGAAGACTGCCAAAAGGAGTTGGAGCAGCTCAATCAAGGGCTCGATAGGACGATCAAGGACTACGCCGATGAGTTCAATGCGGGCAAGGGCACGATTTCCAACGACAAGGCCAAGACATTGTTGAACGAGGCGTTATCGCTCGAAGAGGCGGAGTTGAAGCTCAAACGGACCTATGCGGGCAAGATCGGGAAGGTGCTGCCAGCGACCGAGACCGCCCGCTACATCCGGATCGAGAATAACCTTCGGGCCGTCCTCAAAGCGGAATTTGCTCAGCAGAGTCCCTTGGTCTACTGAGCCGGATGGCGCGTCGGTAGGTTGCGGCGGGGAGCAGGATCATATGGTTACCCTTCCGGTCATCGCCTGTCACGAATGCGATTTACTGCAACGAAAAATCGTCCTGCCACCACGGGGACGCGCCCGCTGCCGGCGCTGCCGTGCGATCCTTTACAGAGACTATCCCCCCGGTCCGGATCGGGCACTGGCCTGTGCCATTGCGGCATTGGTGCTGTTCCTGATCGCGAATGCCTACCCGATCGTCGGGCTGGAGGTACAAGGAAACCGGCAGACCGCCAGTCTCTACGATGCCGTCCATACGTTATGGGTCGAGGGGCGGGAGGATGTGGCGCTCCTCGTCGGCTTCACGGCGATGTTCACTCCGGCTGTTGAGATTTCCCTGCTCATCTCTCTCCTGCTCCCCTTGAAATTCAATCGCGCGACGGAAGGCACCGTTCCCATTCTCCGTTTCTTGCAGATCGTCCGGCCCTGGAGCATGACGGAGGTGTTCTTACTCGGAATCCTCGTGGCCCTGGCCAAGCTCGAGCACCTCGCCCGCGTGGAGGCGGGAATCGCGCTTTGGGCGTTCGGGAGCCTGATCCCTTTATTGATCGTCGCATCCATGTCATTCGATCCGGAGGATCTATGGCTGAACGTGAGCGGTTGACCAGGATGGCATTCACGAGGACGGCGGGCCGGCTCGGACTCCTCTCCTGCCATTTATGCAACTCGCTGACCAAGTCGGCGCCGGGGGCCCACGAAGGCCGATGTTCCCGCTGCGGCTCGCATCTCCGCTTTCGGAAACCGGACAGCATCACGCGAACCTGGGCGTTGCTGATCGCCAGCTACATTCTGTTCATCCCGGCGAACCTGCTGCCGATCATGCATACCAATTCCCTGTTCGGCGCACAGTCGGACACGATCTTGAGCGGAGTCGTCTACCTCTGGACCTCCGGATCTTGGCACCTGGCCGTCATCGTCTTTATCGCCAGCATCCTGGTTCCCAGCGCCAAGCTCGTGACGTTGACCTTTCTAGTGGTGTCCGTGCAACGCCGCTCAACGTGGGATCCGCTGCAACGAATGAACATGTACCGGATCCTGGAATCGGTCGGCCGGTGGTCCATGCTGGACATCTTCGTCGTGGCGATGTTGGTCGCGCTGGTTCATCTTCAAACGTTGGCCACCATCCGCGCCGGCGCCGGCGCCGTGGCCTTTGGGGCCCTCGTGGTCGTGACCATGTTGGCAGCCATGGCATTTGATCCCCGCTTGATCTGGGATCCGCAATGGACGCGCCATGAATAGGCCCATCGACGAACTGAACCTTGCGGATCTCCCCTCTGCCGTCGCCGAAGGCCGGCGCGGCTGGTCCTTCCAATTCATCTGGGTGGTTCCGATCGTAGCCGCGCTGATCGGCGGATGGCTCGTCGTCAAGGGGATTCTGGAACACGGCCCCACGATCACGATCACCTTCAAGACGGCGGAAGGCCTTGAGGCCGGCAAAACGAAAATCAAATACAAGAACGTCGATGTCGGCGAAGTGAAGCAGGTCACACTCAGCGACGATCACCAACGCGTCGTGGCGACCGCAGAGATCGTCAAGGAGGCAGGACCCTATCTGGTCGAAGACAGCCGTTTTTGGATCGTTCGCCCACGGGTGTCCGGCGGCCATGTTTCTGGACTCGGGACGTTGTTCTCCGGCTCCTTCATCGGGCTGGATATCGGCAAATCCGACAACCGGCGGCGCCAATTCACCGGCCTCGATACGCCGCCGGTGTTCACTACGGATGTCCCGGGCCGCCAGTTCGTCCTGGTGAGCGACGACCTGGGATCACTGGGGATCGGCTCTCCGGTGTATTACCGCCAGGTCGAGGTCGGCAGTGTGGTGGCGCATGAACTCAATCAGGACGGAAAAGCCGTCATGCTGAAGATCTTCATCAATGCCCCCTATGATCAATTTGTGACGGCCAGCACGCGGTTTTGGAATTCGAGCGGCATCGATGTCGCCCTGGATGCGACGGGACTCAAAGTGGACACGCAGTCGCTCGCCTCCATTCTCATCGGCGGGATTACCTTCGAGGCCCCTCCTGGTTCCTCGCCGGTACCGCCGGTCGAGGAGAACCACACATTCGCCTTGGCCACCAGTCGCTCCCAGGCGATGAAACTTCCGGACGCACTGGCTATTCCCGCCGTCATGTATTTCAAAGATTCGCTCCGCGGCCTGTCGATCGGCGCGCCGGTCGAATTCCGCGGAATCGTCGTCGGTGAAGTCCAATCCATGCACGTGGAATTCGAGGAGAGGCAGAGCGAATATCGCTTTCCGGTCGGGCTGACGATTTATCCCGAACGTCTGGCGGCAATGGCCGCCGACGGTTCGCCCGTCGTCGCAGACCCGGCCACCCACCGCACGCGGTGGAATAGGCTGACCGAACATGGATTACGCGGTCAACTCCGAATCGGCAACCTCCTGACAGGGCAACTTTATGTGGCCGTGGATTTTTTCCCCGATGCGCCGAAGCAACAGATCGATTGGACGAGAACGCCTCCCGTCCTGCCGACCGTCGTAGGTTCGATGACGGAAGTCCAGGACACACTCTCGCGATTGGCCAGAAGACTTGAAAAGGTGCCGTTGGACCAAATCGGCAACGACATCCGACAGAGCCTGCAGGCCCTGAACCGCACCCTGGACAGCGCGAACCAACTCGTCAAGCGGCTCGATATGGATATCGTGCCTACGGCGAGAACGACCATGGAGGACGTGCGTAAGACCCTCAAGGCGGCCGAGCGCAGCATCGGATCCGATGCGCCGATCCAGCAGGATCTGCGTGAGACGCTCCGGGAGCTGAACCGGACCGCGCAGTCGCTCCGGACGTTGACGGATTATCTGGAACGGCATCCGGAGTCGCTGCTTCGCGGAAGGAAAGGGAACGAAAAGTGACCGGTCACCTCAGCCGAATCTCGTTTCTCGCAGCGGTCATTTGGCTTGCCGGATGCGGCAGTTCGCCGCCGATCCATTTCTACACGTTGAGCGCGGAAGCCTCACCCGATCCCCTCGCCCCCGTCAAGAACGACCGACCCATTTCGGTCGGGCCCGTTACCTTGCCCGAAGTCATCGAACGTCCGCAACTCGTGTTACGGACCAGCCCCAATCGGGTGACGTTGGTGGAGGAGCACCAGTGGGCGGAGCCGTTGCAGAGCGACATCCCGAGGGTCCTTGCCGAGAATCTGTCCCGGCTGTTGGGAACGAAGCAGGTCGCCGTCCATCCGCAGAGCGCCGGCGACCACGCGGAGTATCGCGTGGCGGTGGATGTTCAGCGATTCGAATCCACGCTCGGCAGCAGGGCCTCGATCGACGTCCTCTGGACCATTCGTCAGAGCTCCAGAAGCGAGGCTACATTCAAGACCGGACGATCGAGCGTGGAGGAACCGGTCGCCGATCCGAGTTATGAGGCGCTTGCCGCGGCCCATAGCCGAGGCCTGGTCCGGGTCAGTCGCGATATCGCGGATGCGATCCGGTCGTGGCGCCAATGACGATCCGATCGGGCTCCGTCGATTCCCTTGCCGGAGGATGTGGGTCAATCGGGTCGTGGCTGGCCTGATGGATCGCCCGGTGTCGCAGTCACGCTGTCGTTTCCGCCATGTCGGCGGCGAAGCTCCTTCTTGTACGCGCGACGTTCTTCGGGCGACATGCTCTGAAATTTTTCCCGCAACTCCTTCCGCTGCCCGGGCGGGAGTGACTTGAACCATCGCCGGGCATTGCGTACCGATTCGCGCTGCTCAGGCGGTAATTGGCGGAACTGTTGATACCGCTCGCGTAATTGCTGTCGTTGCTCCGGTGGAAGCGACCGCCATTGCTTGAACCGCTGCTTCGCCTCCTGACGCTCTTCGGGCGTCATGGTGCCCCACTGCTGCGCCCCATTCCGCAATCGTTGCTGTTTGCGCGGCGGCAACTGATCCCAGTTGTCGCTGAACCGTTGCAACAGTTGCTGTTCGCCCGGGCTGAGTTGGCTCCATGGCACCCCTGCCTGGTCGCCTTGCGCCCACGCGGGCATCACCCCGATGACCAACACCAGTATTCCTATCAACGGCAGGTTCATGGGCCGGTTGGCATCCTCAGTGAGTCGCGCGGGTGGTCTTTGGCAGACGTTGACGGGGTCTCCTTCGCAGGCTTACGAGCCTCTGCGGGCATTCCGTTGCGATCAGGCTTTGGTTTCGCCGGAGGCGGCGCAACAGGATTGTCTGTTATGGTAAACGGATCGATCCACCGGCCCTCCTCGGCCTGCCAACTCCCCAGGAAATCGAGCAATTCGGCATCCGGTTCTTCTGTCGGTGCCGGCGCCGCTTCCGCAATCCCGACGGCCAGGCAGAACAGGAGCATCAGTCCCGGTCTACCCGGTGGTGGCGGTACCATCGGCCAGCCAATCGTAAAATTCGAGGTCTTCGGACAATTCGAAATTTTCCGGCGATTGCATCAGTTCAAGATCTTCCAACAGCAGAGGCGAATGGTTGGCGCCATTCGCCTGCCACAGCCACATCGTCACCGCCAGAACGGCCATTGAAGCCAGGGCCACACCGCCGACCCATTGAAACCAGGGCCGCCGCGCAGAGGACCGGCTTACGGCATGCACCCGCGCGCGTTGCACGGCCAGCACGGTCTTTCGATCGAGCTCCTGCACACTCTGATCGAGAAGACGCTTCGCCGACGAGGCCAGCGGATCTGGCTGTTCGTCCGATCGTTCGTTCATGGCCAATGTGCTCCCAATCGCTGGCGCAACACCTGCAGAGCCCGGAACAAGTGGGTTTTCACGCTGCCCTCGGAACACCCCATGGCTTGGGCCGTTTGCGCCACATCCAACTCTTCCCAAATACGCAGGAGAAAGGCCTGCTGCTGCCGAAGCGGCAACGCGCGCAGGGCCACTTCCAGTTCTGCACAGGCCCGCTTGCGCTGCACCTCGCCATCCGGCGCCGGGGCGGTTGAATCGGGAATCTGCTCCAGCGGATCTTCCGCCTCTTCGTCATCCTGCGCACCATGGAAAAATTCCCGCAGACGGTTCCGCACCCGCTCCCGCCGGTACCAATCACGAATGCGGCTCTGGAGAATGCAATGAAACAGCGCGCCCCATTCCTCCTCGGGCCGCTGGGCATACTTCTGTGCCAGTTTCAGCATGGCATCCTGGACAAGATCAAGCGCCTCATCCTCATTCCCCGTGGCAATGTGCGCCATGCGGAATGCGCGTCGCTCAATCCCCGCCAGAAACCGGTCCAATGCCTGGGTTCGATCCAGTGATCCCACCCTCTCACCCAGGCAGATGCCTGGCTGCCCATGAACGGCGATAGGGGAATGGCAGCCGCTCATCCCCGTGTTCGTCCTCTATGCGTCCCGTGACCGACCATTGAAGACCTATGCGCGGCAGCGGCATGGGCCTGATTTTGGCTGAGGTCGGCCCGATTCTCGACCCCAATTCCCGTGAAATCAAGACAGGTCAAGAGAAAATCTCCGGTCGCGACGCGCATGCGCGTGGTCCCTAGGCAAAAGAATCGCTGGTCATCCCCGCCCGCCGTTTTTCAGAGCGAGCTTCTCTTCGGTCACAACGTAGGAGGAGACTCCCGGTTGACAGCATGCCTTCATAGGAACCGGAACGTTATGGAAGAAACCGCTGGTGGTATTGGAGAGAAGGCGCGGAAAGGACTGTGCGGAGGAAACTACTTCGCTTTTCCCCCATCGGCCGGCTTCTTGCCGCCCACCCAGGAAACGGATGGGATCCGGGCGACGAGATCCAGGCGCTCGTGCGCGTCATCGTCCTTCAGGTCCGGTCCGACACTATAGAGGACGCCCTTTTTCATATTGACCAGCATGGGCAGGCCGCTAAAGGGATCGTAGAGCCCTTGGCCGGCCTTGGCTAACCTGGTCAGCAGGTCCTGCTCCGGCGGAGTACGGCGTAACCAGGCCTGCAGCGAGACCAGCCGCAAGCGGGCATCGGTCTCCAGGACTCGACCACCGTACGTTTCCCATGCGGGTAGCGGATCCACCCCGACGAGACTCTCTATGGGATTCACCACCATATCGCTGATGCTATACGGAGCGATTCGCACAAATTGTGATTGCTTCGGCAGGTCGGCATACCGTCCGTCCGCTGCTGCTTTTCCCGCAGCGTCATAATATTCTGCGTAGGCATTAAACCGACGCTGTTTCGGCAATGGCAACGCGGCGGCAATGGCGCCATAGATCGGACGCGTGTCGGCCCGATCCTGACTGACCGCTTCATCCACCATTTTGGTGGCCAGCACAAACTGGCTCTGCATCGGCCAGCGGAGAGACTGTTCGGGCTGTTCCAACGGCCGCGCCAATTTGGCGATCCGGCTGATATATCGCTCATCGAGGTCCGGCCGCTGCAGGAGCCCGCTCATGAGGACCACGTCGTCATTCATCGCGGCACTGGCCAGCATCTTCACGGGCAACGACTTCGCCTGTCCCAATACCGTCCGCCAGGCCGTCAGATCGGTTTCCAGCCGGCCGACCCCCGTCTCAACATCCTGCGCAAATCCGTCTGCCAGATACAGCCGATGGGTCTCAAGTATCAGCCCGCAATTCGGGCTGATCGGTTGCCCATACCCGACATCTTCGAACGGCTTATTCAGCCATTGCCGGTAGCGACCCAGGCTGACCTCCGCTTGGGACACCCATTTCTTGACGCCGTTTGCATCCAGCTGCATCTGCATAGCCGGATCAGCCGTCTTCATCCACTGACCCGTCGCTTCCGCCGATGCACTGTGATTCCCCTCCGGCAAATAGCCTTCTCCGGTCAGGCAGGTATGCGTGAACGCCCGGTCGGCGCCCTCCACTCGTCGATCCATTCCCGCCTGCATGGGATCCTGGCTCTCGGCGGCACCGAGACCGAGCAGGAGGAGATATCCGTTTCTGCTGGAGTCTTGCAGCGTCTGTTGAGGCACCGACGTCATATTGCGATAGGCGGCGCTGGGTTGCTCCTCCAGCACCAGCCACGTCAGGGTCACTGCAGCCACAGTGCCTCCGACCAGAAGCAGGACGAGGCCGACCACTGCCAGAACCAGGACAACGAGTGAGCGCGTCGTCGACACTCCCGCGCCGACCAGAGAAGCTGCCGCCTCACCGACCCGGCTCCATACCCCTCGGCCAGCAGGCTGGATCGGTTTGGGACGCTGGGGCGGCTCATCTGCAAGCGCCGCGGGAGGCTGCTCGATCGGTCCAGACGGCTGCTCCGCTACCACTGCGGCAGGAACTGTTTCCTCAACCGGCTGTGGGGCGACAGAAGCCAGCGGCTCCACAGGAGCGGGAGTCTCTGGTGGAGCGGCACTGACTTCAGGGGTCACGGGCTCTGCAGATTTTTTGAGCCAGCGCGTCAGCATGTTTCCGGTGGAAGGTTTCGGAGTCGGTGCTGACGACGCATTGTCCCAGAGAATATGCAACCCGTCACTCGGAGTGGTGTCAGATGGAGCGGGAATAGCCGGTGCAACTACCTCTGTATCGACAACAACGGCCGGCTCGGCAGCTATTGCTATGGGCTGTTCAGGCTCCTCTGGCTGTACAGACTCAAGGGCATGGGGTGACTCGACGACCTGCGGCGAATCATCCGCCGGAACATCAATCGATGTCTCAGCCGCTGTTACAGGCGGGAGTTCTTGAACTGACTCTGTCTGAACATCCATGACCTCCACAGATGGAACTTCGGCGGCATGCGCCCGAGAATCGACAACCTCATGCTCTTCCAGATTCGCGACCGGCTCCAGCGACGCAACCGGCGGGCTCTCTATTGCCGGAAGATCCGCCGGCGGTTCGGCTTGTGGCTCCGGGACAATCGGTTCGGCCAGTGCTCCCGTGTGATCCTCAACGGGAGACATTGAGGTCGGAACGGCGACCGTCTCCTCCACCGGTTCAAAGTCCGCAGGGGCAGTTAGCGCTTGCGCACGCATCAGCGGAAGCGATTGCTCCACCTGAAGCAACGGCTCCGTGGGCTCTGCCGCGACCGATTCGTCGCGCGTGACGTCGATGGTGAATTCCGTGACAGGCTCCGCCTGGACGCGAGCTGGCTCACCTGCGGCTGTCGGGGGGATCGTTTCATTTTCCAGCAGACGCAAGGGAACTGTTGTGGATTCCTCCTTCACACGCCCCGCGGATGGCTCAAGTTCGGGCAAGGTGGTTGGACTCTCGGCAAGAGTCGCCTCATGCGCCTCGGTAGCAACAGGGAGGGGATTATTGTGCGGCTGGTTCTGCGAGTCCGGTGAGAAAAGCCGGAACCCGCGCGCCGATTCATCGGCAACCTCCGGCACTGGTTCGCCGCCGACCGTCAGTGACTCCGCCTGTGCTGCAGGCTCAGACGTCTCCGGCACCGCGGGTACCATGAGCGTCGAATCCTGTGGCACTCCGCCGGATTCTCCGGCTTCTCCAACCTCTAACGAGACTGAACCGAATTCCGGTTCCGGCTCTTGACTGGGAATGGTGACGTTTTCCACCTCGATCTGTTCCCAGGGCATGGGTCCGGACAACGTCGGTGAAGCGCTGCCCGAATCGAGGGAGGATTCCTGCGCCGGCGCTTCGTAGAACGTCGCTGTCATCTCGACAGAATCCGCGGCGGCGGAGGTTGCCGGAGCCGGGTCCGGCTCCGCACTTGGAAGTGTCTGCGCGGGCGAGGACTGCATGGCTGCAACCGCGGCGAGAATTTCTTCCCAGGAGAGCCCGGACGAGGTGATTTCTGAGGAGCTCGAAGCGGAAGGTGGTGCTGGTGGCGCCTCTGCATGGCGCATGACATCCTCTATGACGGGAGCCACCGCCTCAATCGTTGGTGACGACTCCTCCTCCTTCTCGGATGATTCCGGAACAAGCTCCGCCACGCTCGATGTCGACGGCTCGATCGGCGGAGGAATAGGAATGGGATTCTCTTCGACCTGATCCCAGGGCATGGAGGCCGGAGTCACCGGTGCTTCGACGATCGGGTGACTGCCGGTTTGCGACAGCACTTCGATGGTCTGAGGCGCGGATGCACTGGCAGGAGCCTGCGGCAAACCGGTCTCAGGAGACGGCGCCGCTGTGGACTCCTGCACCATCGACACCTGACTCTCAGGAGGCGAAGGTATCGCCATGGCCTCCTCTGCAACCTGATCCCAGGGCATAGGGGCAGGACTTGCAGGCGCGTGAGCAATCGGATGACTGCCGGTCTCTGCCAGCACTTCAATGGCAGGAGGCACAGCTTCAACGTCGGGAATTGATACCGATTCCGGCTCAGGAACGGCTTGGGGCACATCGTGGGGTACCGGGGATTCCTGGCTCACCGTTGCGGGAGGAATCACGACGGCCACGTCTTCAACCTGGTCCCACGGCATCGGCGCCGGGGTCGAAGGTGCTTGGGCAATCGGACCAGCGCCGGCCTCGACCAGGGACACAGTTTCGGGCGAGGACTCCGGAGAGGCCGTGGGCGTGAGCACTTCGGTCTCGCCCGTCACCGCCGGCAGCAGATCAATGCCGGGCGGTTCGCTTTCAGCCGCAGGCTGACTTGTCTCTTCCGTGGAGTCCACCATGGACAAGGAAGGCTCAACAGGAGCCGGCGGTTCCAAACTCCTATGCGAGTCCGGTGTGTCGGAGGCAGAATTGTGATCGAGCACAGACTTCTCTGGCTCAATCGCTCCCAGCGCCTCGATCGGCGAGGCAGGGGGAACGACCGACTCCATGCCGTCCGTCGGTGACTCTTCCGGCGACACAGGCGAGTCTTGTGCGCCAGGCACGTCGCAAGGAGACGCCTCCACGTGCTCCCAAGGCGGAGCCGCCGCCTCTGCAGCCTGGGCAGATTCGCTCTCGGCAGCGGGAACTGCAGGCTGCGGTGTCGTCTGCAGGACTTGCCCGGTGACCGTATCAAACATGGCGGCAAGGCGGAACGAGACCGGGCTCCCGGGAGCAATCGAACGAATCCGTGCGAAGAGGTCGCTAGGATGGTTGGGTTTGTCCGTGTCTGGATCTTCCAGCAGGACTTCAACCGCCTTGCCGTACTCCGCCACCGCCGCCATGACGTCGCCTTTTTCCTCGTAGACGCGTCCCAGCATTTCCAGGAAAGGGACATATCGTGGCCCTGCCGTCAGATATTCCCGTAACAGCGACTCCGCCAACCAATAGTCCTGCCGCTCCATGGCTTCCCGGGCCAGCGATTCGAAGGCCGTCCTGGCGCTCATGAGGCTTCCAAGGCGCAGATGCAGGGTGGCGAATAGACGCCTGGCTTCTGCATTGAGCGGATCCAGCGCGAGCAGGTCTTTGAGGGCGGAGGACGCGCGGACATACTTGCCGGCGTTCATTTGTGTGATCGCGTCCTCGAGAAGGGCCGACTTCTTGTTGTAGCCGAGGCTGCCCTTTTTCTGGACCTTCGGAGGAACTTTTTTATCGGACTTCAGGGGAGGTTTTTTGTCGGATCGCACGGTGTAACCCTATAACTTTACAAGCATCCCTGAGCTTTGTTGGTCGTCCTGCAGCTGACGGTCTGTTCGGAGGCTGACATGGCCATGTGTCTTTCCTTTTCGGCATTCTTCAGCGCGATCTTGATTGGAGAATTCCCTGTGCCGGTTTTGACACAGACGCGGGGTCATTTGACCCCAGGAACCCTATTTCACCCACCCGGGGGAGTTCCGTATACTGCAGCAGGGAGACCCTGACCGACATGCGACGCATCCTCATTTTTTCTGATCTTGACGGCAGTCTGCTGGACGCCACCACCTACTCGCACAAGGATGCCACCGAGGCCCTGGCCGCCATACAGCAACGCGGCGCAACGCTTCTCCTCGTCTCCAGCAAGACCCGTGCGGAAATGGAACCACTTCGCCGCAGTCTGGGCAATCACCACCCGTTTATTGTCGAAAATGGCGGGGCGATCTATATCCCCAACGGCGAGTTTCCCTTTTCCCTTGAGCAAGCAAGACCGAACGGCGCCTACTTGGCGCTCCAGCTTGGAACTCCCTATACCCAACTTCGAGCGGCACTGAAGGAGATTCGCCGGGAACTGGATTGTGAGTTGCGGGGATTCGGGGATTTGACGCTCGAAGAGGTCGCTCAGCTCACGGAAATGTCAGCCGCGGACGCCCGGTTGGCCATGCAACGGGAGTACGATGAACCATTCGTGATGGTTGGCGACGGCCTCCCGTGGCAGGACCTGCTCGCAGCGGCAGACCGACGCAGCCTGCGCTGTACGCGCGGAGGCCGGTTCTACCATTTGATGGGAGCGAATGATAAGGGGATCGCGAGCCGGCGGCTGATCGAATGGTATCAACGGTTGGCACAAACCGAGGGACAAACCCTCGTGACGGTCGGCCTTGGAGACAGCCTAAACGATCTTCCCATGCTGGACGTCGTGGACTATCCCATCCTTGTCCGAAAACCGAACGGTTCCTATGACCCGGAGGTGCAGCTTCCCCATCTGATCCGTGCCGATGGAGTGGGACCGGTCGGATGGAACCGGAGCCTCATTGATCTCCTGCCGACCCTGTGACGATCGCACGGAATATACTTCCACTGCTGTTGAGTGAACATTGAGACAAGGGGATCAGCGCCCGTCCGGAGGGCTCGTGCTTCGGCAGCTTAACAGGCCTATCGCAAGTCCTCCGGCAAATCCCGCGCCGATGGCACAGGCCACGAGCCCAAGCAGTGAACGATTGAACACGAACCGGCTCGGGCGGCGGTAGGGATACCGCGGCACAGCCGCTTCCCCGCCCAGCCAGCGACGCGCCTTGGCTTCGCCGTCGATATCCGAAATCTTATTCGTCATACCCCATCCCTTGTCAGTGGCCAGCGAAGACTTGCTCCGCGGTTAGAGATGCCGCAGATCATCAGGTGCGCCCTCTCGTGTCCGGACCGACAACCCGCGCTCAAGATAGTCTTTGGCCAAATCTTTCGCGCCCAACCCGAATGCGATCGCCCCGGCCATGACGATCCCTCCCAGTGTAATCCCGAAACCAACGACCACGATGTTTTGTGCAATACCGAGCTGCTCCAGCGCCATAGCCACCGCCAACAATTGAATCCCCCATCGCGAGCAGGTCGCCACCAATCGTGCGGGAGGTAATCCCGCATTGACCGCAGCAATCAGCACGGCCTGGGAGACAAAGTTGGAGAGCAACCAACCGGCAACCAAAATCAGGCCTGCCGTGACCAGGTGAGGAACATAGGCTAAGAACGACTTGGCGAAATCGTTGATCGGTTGAAGGTTCAGCGCGCCCAATGCGGCGACGGTCGCGAAAATCATCACCAACCAATAGGCCGCTTGCCCCACCAATCGGGACGGATCGGTTTTCACCCCGCCGCGCAACAAGGCGCCGGTGACGCCCAGTCGATCAAACAGTCGGTCCAGTCCAACAACTCGCAGGAGTCGCTCCAGCGCCTGACTCGCCGTCCAGGCCACCACCAGGCCCGCAAAGAAAATGATGGACATGGCGAGGAGGCTCGGCAGAACCGCGAGCACCTGCCGCGCCATCAGCTCCAGTGGATCGAGGAGCCCCTTCTCAAAAAATTCCTTCATGTTTCCCTCCTCCGGCCTCGACTGCAGCCTGCCATCAGATGGATCGAATCATGACGATCAGCTGGCATGAGACTCGTTCCAGCGCGCCACCAAATAGGATTTATCTTTTTCAAACGCCTGGCAGAGCGCTTCAATGCGGCCCTCAGCCTCGCTCGATGTGAGCCCTTGCGTATCCAACACGAAGGAGGCGGTGCGTCCCAGATATAAGGGTGTGAACGCTTTCAATACGTGATCGAGCGGCAAGACACGGTTCCGATAGGCGACAGCCGCGTCGTACACGACCCGTGCCCACAGACTGTCGGCAATCCGAAAATCCTGCAATGAACAGGTTCCCAGCGGCCGCAGACTCTGCCTGGTCCCCGGAGCGAGGATCTGATCCCAGATCGTGCCCAGATCGCTCAGTCCTTGCCGAAAGGTGTTGATCATACGATCGACATTCACGTTGACCGGCTCCACACCGACTTCGTACTGGAACCCGAACAACGGGACGGCGTTCGACCCGTCCGTTTTACCCCATACCGCATAATGATCTTCCATGAGCGCGAAGACCGCGCCGAGCACCTGCACCAGCATAGCCGAGAGATCTGCTGCCGGGTCTTTGGGGTTGTGGATTTTGGCCCCCAGGAAACTCTGACAGACGCGCGCCCCGCTGGCGATCGCTTCCGTCGTCATCCAGATGTCGATTCCGAATTTTGCGACTTCCGATTCCCACACGTGCTTGTCCAGATAGTGCTGCGCCAATTGGCCGGAAAATCCGAAATCCCCGCCGATCGGTTGCCTGATTCGATGACCGTAGAGGGTGCGCGTCAACGGATACACGATGCTGTTCGTGATGGTCCCGTCATACTTGTGGCGTAGATAGTAGGGCGCGACGTAGTCATATCCCTGTTCCAATACCGGACTCACCAGAAGCTCAATCCATTCCGGAGTGATGCTCCGCAAATCCGAATCCACGACGGCGCAGGCTTTGGCTTTCAAACGACGCGCAATCTCGAAAATCGTGCGAAATGCGCTGCCTTTTCCGGGGATCCCGTGATAGGGCGTAATGATCTTATGGAGCGAGCTCTGCTGGTCGCCGATAAAGAGTGTTTTGAGATCGACGACCGTTTGTGACACCACCTGCTGCGTGCCGTCCGTCGAGCCGCCATCCGAATTCACGAGGACGGCGCGGGCGTCCGGGAAATACTTGGCCAATCCGGCGCTCACCGCCTTGACGACGTGGCCGATCGTTCCCACATTGTTAAAGCTGGGGATGCCGACCAAAATATCCGTATGGGCGAATTGGTCAACCTGCGCCTCGGTGTCGGATGTCAGCGGGGTTGTATGGGTCGTATCAGGAAGTTGAGGGCCAGGGGTCATACGTCAATCTCGAACGCCTCCGCCCTAGCAGCGCTGTGATGACATGAGCGAGGTGAACTGGCGAAAGGCCGGTCTGTGTGACAAGGTGTCTATGCTAAGAGACACCATTTTACATAAGGATGTCAAGCAATTCGGCTTCGACACCATGGCGCCCGGTCATCTCTCTCCGGTGTGATCGACGGAGAAGCATCCTGCCGGATGTGATCGGGACCACTCAACGTCAGCGGAGTTTCTACTGAACAGGAACGCGGGGGGAATGTCGTTCGGCAAGGATCGCGGAATGCTTACCCGGCATCAGAAATGACGATCTGTTCCTTCCGATCCGTACTGAATGATGGCGGCGGCACATGAGCACTGACGAAATCGCTCAATCGCAGCTGATCGTCGGCATCCATGAGTATGGGATCCACTCCCAGCCGCGACTCACTCGCCCAGCGTATCGTCGCCAATCTCACCGACAGAGGTTTGGGCTCGCCCGGAATATGCAGATGCAATTGAAGCAGATCCCCGGCTTGCAGCCCTTTCAGTCCGGTCCGTGACCATCCTGGAATCGAGAGATCGAGCATTCGGCCGTTCCAGACCAGCAACCCGTTCTCGGAACGTGATCCGGTACATTCGACGATAAAACGCGGACGGTTCTGTTGTTCCATCATTCCTCCAAGCAAACGCCCCGGCAGAATATGAAAAACAACAGATTACGGGATAGTCCCCGAAAGCGGGGGATTCGCGGAACACTCCAGGCGCAGTGGAAATCGACGATGGGAATTTCGGTGAAGGATTTGCGAGATCTGAAGCCCAGGCTCGACAGCCAGACCAGACAACAGGGAAACAACTGATTGATTATGCAACGCGCGAGGAATCTGCTGATTTCAGGACGCTTTGAACAAATTTGTGAATGCGAGCTTCAGCGGTGGCACTCAGCTTGACGGTTTCTAACCCGAATAGGCGACCCTTCACCCACTTCACAGTCACATCTTCCACGTCGATCGCCTTAGGCTGATCGGGCAAAAACACGCGCAACGTCAGTTTCATGCCGACCGTGACGGGCTTATCGCCATCGATCCGCCAACCCTTGACGGAGAGGTCGCATACTTTGCCGGTACCGACCAGTCCCTCCCCCAGATAATAGAGGAAGCAACTGACAGGCACGCGAGAATGTGAACGGGACGTCTGTGACTTGGCCATGGGTTAGAGCGAGGGGATGGGCACCACGCGGCATCAGCCTCGACCAGGGATCAGTCTACTGAACTCGACGCAAATGACCAAGCAGATTTTCATTCCCGACAGGGCGAACAGATCCATTGCCACACACTGACTGAAACTATGAACCGGAGATAGGATTAAACCAGCGCCGTCACGAACTGTTCGAGGCGGGCCTGTTCATCGGCTTTGATTGTATTCACTTCAATGCCGAATTCCTGGCCCCGTGACCAGCGAACAATCGCGCGGTCGACAAATACGGTCGGATGCTGACCGGGAAGAAAGATACACAGTGTGACAATCATTCCGAGGTCAACAGGATGCGTCCCATCGACACGCCAACCGTTGAGAGAGAGATTCCAGGCGACACCGCTCCCCTGGAAGGCATCGCAGGAATAATAGACCGAACATTGGACGGGAAAACGACGAAAGGACCGCACGTGAAATCGGACAGGGGCAGCAGCAGGAGGGCGACACGGAACGGACGGTACGAGCTGTTTATTGCCAGCAGACATGGCACCCCCGACCGGAATCCTGCACGTTGTCGCAGGTTGGGGTGAGTGACGGGTTTCGAACCCGCGACCTCCGGATCCACAATCCGGCGCTCTAACCAACTGAGCTACACCCACCACACACTGTCAGCAGAGAACGCGCATCTTAACAAACCCTGTAGAACAGTCGCAACCGCCCTCCTCATCGACCCGCGCGGACAACACCTTCTTGCGCGCGTATTTTAGCAGGCCACTCCCAACTTTCACGCCCCCCGGCGATCGAACGCCGCTTGCATTTCCTTCAGAATGGCGGCCGCAGCAAGGGGAGGATCCTGCGCGTCACGGATGGGACGGCCTATCACCAGGTAATCTGCCCCGGCGGCAATGGTCTGAGTCGGTGTCGTCACCCGCGCGTGATCATCCGTAGAATTGCCCGACGGCCTGACGCCCGGAGTGACGATGAGCAAATTCGATCCCACCTTTGCACGGATGGCCTCAGGCTCCTCGCCGGACGCGACCACTCCATCGCACCCCGCTTCGGCCGCCAACATCGCCCGGGCGGTGACCAAATCCCGGACACTCCGTTGAAAACCCATGTCCCGCAAATCTTCCCCATCAAAATTGGTGAGGACCGTCACCGCCAACAACTTGAGGTCGGATTGCCCACGGCCCTGCACAGCTGCGATTAGGGCCTTTCGGTTCGCATGGATCGTCAAAAACGCCGCACCCATGGCGGCCACCCGAGCCGTGGCGCGCCGAACAGTCTCTTCAATATCGAGGAACTTGAGATCAAGAAACACGCGCTTGCCGCGGGCGACCAGCGTCCGCACGATGTCCGGGCCGGCCACCGTGTACAGTTCCAGGCCCACTTTCACGAATCGCACCTGATCACCCATACAATCGACCAACGCCTCCGCTTCGCCGGCAGAAGGGACATCCAGTGCGACAATCAACCGATCCCGTGCGTCAATTTGCGTCATCATGATTCTGCCTTGCCTCCCGGAGGGTCCGGAAGCGGCTGACTCCTTTCAGCATCCTTGACCTCTCTTCTTCATCTATGCTACAAGCTCAAGCTTTGAACGTAGGAGAATCCGTATGCCTGTTGTCCACAAATCCACGATTCGACGTGCTCGTCAATCCGAGAAGCGCCGCTTGCGCAACCGCGCGACCATCAGCTCGGTTCGCAGCATCCTCCGCAAAGTTCAGGATGCGATTGCGGCGAAGAAGCCAGACGAAGCAAAAGCCACCTTGCGTGCTGCCACTGCAGCCCTGAGCAAAGCAGTCACTAAAGGCGTGTTGAAGCCGAATACGGCCTCGCGCCGGGTGTCCCGGCTCGCTGTGCGGGTAAACGCCATCACCGCTTCCGCATAATCGTTCTGACATTCGACACCGGTCTCGAACCCGACGGGCGCGAGGCCGGTGGTACCCGCTGTACTGATGGCGCTGGTTTCGATGACCTCCCGCAGAGTCGAAACAAGAGATCTTCCATTACACGAACAGGGCTACTTCCGCTCCCGCCCTTGAGCTTGGAGTCCGTCTCCAAGAACCAGTCAAACGCCTGCATCATGTGATCATCAGGGAATTGCGCAAAAAATCCCCGCACTCGCGAAGGATCCATCCGAAACGTCCTCGCAGCCTCACCTTCTCGCCCGCCGGATTTGAGCAGCTCCGTCATCTTCCACAGACGCCGGTACTGCCAGACCAGCGCGCCGAGAATACGGAGCGGGGCTTCTCCATTCTCGACATTCCTTGCAAGAATCCTGAACGCCTGCCCATGGTCGTGCGCGCCTATGGCGTTCAAGAGATCGAACACCGATGCGCCAGGCTCGGTTCCTCTGAGCGCTTCCACATCCGACGATTGGACGGTCCGGTCTGACAGCACATAGGCGGCAAGCTTCTCCAGCTCTCGCTTCACGGCATAGAGTGATTCACCCCCCACCTCTCTGAGCAGCTGGACCGCCTCTTCGTGCAGGCGCACACCCAGCGTGGCCGCTTCCTGTCGAATCCATGTGGAGAGTTGCGCATCACGCAGCGGAGCGCAATTGACGGTCACCGCCCGTTTCGTCAAGGCCTGCGTCCATTTGAGCCGGCCATCCAGCTTGGCCCCCACCACGATGAGGGTTGTGGTGTCATTCGGCGATGCGAGATAGGAGAGCAGCTTTTCGCCTTCGCGAGCCGGCAGCTTCTCCACGGACTTATAGACCACCACGCGGCGTTCGGCGAATACCGGAATTTCTGCCGCGCACGCTAAGACATCGGCGATCGAAGAATCGTCGCCGTGAAAGATATCGTAATTAAATCCGCTTTCAGATCCCGCGCCTAAGGCGGCGGCGCGAAGCGCGGCGACGGAGTGGTCGCGCAGGTAATCTTCCTCCCCCACCACCGCATACAGCGGCATCACTCCGCTACGCGCGAGCGACTGGGGCAGCTCCATGCTCATGACCGACGTACTCATCCTCAGAAACCTTCCAGGGACATTATCGAGCCGGCTCAGGCGGTGCATTGCCGCCAGGGAGTGCCTCGGCTTTGACGGGACGCTTCAACATCTTGTCCAGTTCACCGGTATCAAGAAACAGCAAGAACCGGGAAGCCAGATCTTCCGCAACGAAACGACCCGCCTGTTCCAATGCTCGATTCTGCAGCACACGGTTGAATTGGAGGTCTTGCGTCAGAAAAAACTCCGAGGTTCCCTTCGCGACCTGAGACCAGACTGGCCGCTTGGTTTTGGCATCCTCGATCCGCACACTCACCAACATCTCGACCCGGCTTTCAAATGTCGTGGTCTGATCGAAACTCAAGGTCGGCAGCGAAATTTGCATGATCTGGCCGGACAGGTACAAGTCTGCCCCGGCAGAGGGACCGACAATTTCCGCGCCCGCACCCGAAGAAAACTCCCGGCGCAAATAATTGGCGAGCTTGATCTCGAAATTCGGCTCGTAGGTGCTGTTGGCGATGGGAAGAATGGCCAGGCGCGGCGCCTGCGATCGCTTCGCTGCCGGCTCCGGCGCACCACCCACCGTGGGGCCGGCGCCCTGCACACGGAACTGATAGCCGCAGGCGGCGCTGTTCATCGCCCACAAGCACAAGACCAGCAGCAAAAGATATCGGCGCACGGCATCACACCACGAAGTTGATCAACTTCTTCTCGACGTAAATGACCTTCTTCGGTTCTTTCCCCTGCAGCCATTCGGCGACTTCTTTTTTGGCGAGCGGCTCTAACTGCTCGCGCGAAGCCCCGGCATCGACCTCCAGCTTTCCGCGGAGCTTCCCGTTGACTTGAATGGGAATCGTCAATCGATCGCTGACCACCAAGGCCGGATCGAATCGGGGCCAGGATTGCTGGCCGGCACTCGGTCGATGGCCGAGACGTTCCCAAAGTTCTTCGCTGAGATGCGGCGCAAAGGGCAGCAGCAGCAGGACGAACGGTTCCAACAGCCCGCGAGGCCGCTGATCCAGCTTGGTCATGTCGTTCGTAAACACCATCATCTGCGAAATGGCGGTATTGAATCGCAAGGCTTCGATATCCTCGGTGACTTTCTTGATGGTGTAGTGGAGCAGTCGCAGCTGCTCGGCGGTCGGCGCCGTATTGGTCACCGCCGCATTCAAGACGCCGTCTTCGCCGACCATCAGCCGCCAGACCCGGTCGAGAAAGCGCGTGATGCCTTCGACTCCGCGCGTACTCCACGGCTTCATCGATTCCAACGGCCCCATAAACATTTCATAGAGGCGCACCGCATCAGCCCCGAACTGGTCGATCATCTCGTCCGGATTCACCACGTTGCCGCGCGACTTCGACATCTTCTGATTGTCTTCGCCGAGTACGATGCCCTGATGCACCAATTTTTTGAACGGCTCCGGCGTACTGACCACGCCCGCGTCAAACAAGACCTTATGCCAAAAGCGGCTATAGAGGAGATGGAGCACTGCATGTTCACTGCCGCCGATGTAGAGGTCCACCGGCATCCAATATTGCTCCTTCGCCGGATCAACAAGCTGCCGGGCGTTCTTCGGATCGATGAACCGCAGGTAATACCAGCAGGATCCGGCCCATTGCGGCATCGTGTTCGTCTCGCGGCGCGCCGCTTTGCCGCTCGCGGGATCCGTCGTCGTCAGCCATTCCTCGAGATTCGCCAGTGGGCTTTCTCCGCTACCGGAGGGTTTGAAGTTGCTGGTCTCGGGCAAGGGGAGCGGCAACTGCTCTTCCGGCAAGGGCCGTGGCTCGCCGTCAACCCAGACAATGGGAAACGGTTCACCCCAATACCGCTGTCGCGCAAAGAGCCAATCCCGAAGTTTGTAATTGATGGTTTTTTTGCCCTTGCCCTTGGCTTCGAGCCAGGCCGTCATTTTAGGAATCGCGTCTACAGGCAACAGCCCATCGATCGAGAACGACCCGTCCGCTGTGGTCGAGTTGACCACGCGACCTCGATCTGTCTCGACGAATGCTGCCTTGTCGATCTGCCCTCCCTGAATCACCTCGCGAATCGGCAGGTGATACTGCGTGGCAAAGGCCCAGTCGCGCTCATCATGAGCCGGCACCGCCATAATCGCACCGGTGCCATAACTCATGAGTACATAGTCGGCAATCCATATCGGCAGGCGTTCCTGGTTGACGGGATTGATGGCATAGCCGCCCGTAAAGACGCCCGTTTTGACCTTCTCCAATTCCTGGCGTTGCAGATCGCTTTTACGAGCGGCCGCATCGCGATAGTCCGTCACCTGCGCCCGCTGCGACGGAGTCGTCACCACATCGACAAGGGGATGTTCAGGGGCCACGACCATATACGTCGCGCCGAACAGCGTATCAGGCCGCGTCGTGAAGACGCGCAGATTCCCCCTGGTATCGGCCAGCGCAAAATCGACTTCGGCGCCAATCGAACGGCCGATCCAGTTCTTCTGCATTTCCAGCGTGCTGGTCGGCCATTCGACCAGGGTCAAGTCATCGAGCAGTCGCTCCGCATAGGCGGTGATTTTCAAGACCCATTGCCGCATCGGCTTGCGGATGACGTCAAACCCGCCGACCTCGCTCTTGCCATCGACGATTTCTTCGTTGGCCAACACCGTCGACAACGCCGGACACCAATTGACCGGGACCTCCGCCACATAGGCCAGACCGCGCTCGAATAGCTTCAGAAAGATCCACTGGGTCCAACGATAGTAGTCCTGATCGGTCGTGCTGAGTTCGCGTTCCCAGTCGTAGGACAAGCCGACGCGTTTCATCTGGCGCTTGAAGGTCGCAATATTTTGCGCCGTGGTGATGGCAGGATGGACGCCCGTTTTCACGGCATATTGTTCAGCCGGTAATCCGAAGGCATCCCACCCCATCGGATGCAGCACGTTGAAGCCGCGCATGCGTTTATAGCGGGACACAATGTCGGTCGCGGTATACCCTTCCAAGTGCCCGACATGCAGACCCGACCCGGACGGATAGGGAAACATGTCGAGGCAGTAGAACTTGGGCTTCGAGGAATCATCCGAAGCCCGGAAAGGACGGTGGGCTTCCCAATAGGCCTGCCACTTCGATTCAAGGGCCTGGTGATCGTAGGATTTGCTCATCGTAGAGACATCACAGGTGACGCGTTGATTGGCACTCGACTGAAGAACGGGAGACTGTAGCATACGCGGTACGCGGCAACAAGGATGCAGCGGGAGAAAGAGGTCCCGCATTGATCCGTCCGTTTCGCTTGATCCGGCGAACGACTCCTGTTCAAATGCCGGACAGGACGACGACGCGAACCGCCGGAACCGCGCCCGTTCACCCGGCAAGGAATGGGCACTGGGCTATGTACGCCACCTCTATTTTCCCACGGCTCATGGATTGGGTGCTCCGCGGAGAGCGCTTTCAAACCGAACGCCAACTCCTGCTCGCGCCGGCCCATGGAGTCGTGCTGGAGATCGGTTTTGGCACCGGACTGAATCTGCCACACTACCCTCGGGCCGTCACGGCCCTGCATACCGTGGAGCCCGCGATGCTCTTGCCTGACCGCGTCGCCAGACGAATGGCGAGCGTCCCCTTTCCTGTCCACCTTCACCGGCTGAGCGCAGAGGGTCTACCCTTTGACGATGGCCTGTTCGATTACGCCGTCAGCACCTTCACCTTGTGTACGATTCCGGATCCGTCTGCGGCCTTGCGTGAAGTCCGGCGGGTCCTGAAGCCGGACGGCCGCCTTCTGTTCCTTGAACACGGCCGCAGTGACGACCCCTCCATTGCCCGCTGGCAGGACCGGCTTAACCCGCTGCAACAGATTGTGGCCTGCGGCTGCAATCTCAACCGGCGCATCGATCAACTCGTGGTGCAAGCAGGGCTTCGACTTGAACAGTTCGATCGTTATACCCTGCCCGGTGTTCCTCGAATCGGTGGAGAGATGTATCGCGGCATGGCCTACCTCAACAGCCACCCGATAACCATCCATCTGCCATAGGAAAATTGTATCCCTCTTGGTAATTCTGTACACTGCGCCTACCCAAGTGTTTCTTCGCATTTGTCCTTCCAGGCGGAAGTGATCCCCATGGCGTCCTCGCAACTGTTGCCGGGCCCCCACCCTTCTTCGGCCTCCGCTTCCGGACCGATCGATTCAGCCAGAGAGACCAGCCTGGCGTTGCAGCGAGTCGCCCTGCTCTATCAGGCCATGCCCGCGGCGCTCATTGCCGGCCTCGGGTGCGCCGTCGCACTGATCTTCGTCAACTGGAACATACTCCCACACGACCGGCTCCTCGCCTGGCTGGCGTATCATCTGCTGCTGTCGATCGGTCGATATGGGCTGGCGCGATCATTCACCCGCACCCCGACCACGCAGGCAACGATTCGCTGGTGGGACCGAGCTTTTTTGACGGGAACGTTGCTGGCCGGACTCGGCTGGGGCGCCACAGCCCTCATACTGTTCCCCGAATCGTCACCTTCACATCAAGTGTTCTTAGCGTTCGTGCTGGCAGGCGTGTGTGCGGGCGCCTCCTCCACGCTGGCGGCGCGATTCGACGCGTTTCTGTCCTTTTCCGTTCCAACCCTCGCGCCGCTGATCCTCCGCTTCTTTTTGCTCAACCATGAGCAAGCCCTGCCTATGGCCATGTGCACGCTGCTGTTTTCCCTCCTTATGGTCTATACGGCATACCGCACGTCCAACAACGTCCTGGAAACCCTCCAACTGAAATATCACAACGCGCAATTGGTGGATCAGCTCTCCTCGCAATTGGAAGAGGGCGAGCAGACGGCGCTGTTGTTGAACGTGCATACCGAGCACTACCGATTCATCATGGAGTATGCGCAGGACATCATTTACCGAACCGACCGGAACGGCCGGTTTACGTTCATCAATCCTGCCGTGGTCCGGCTCCTCGGGTACCATGAGACCGACGTGCTCGGCCATCCCGCGTTGGATTTCGTCCATCCGAATTTCCGCCGCCGCGCGGAGAATTTTTATCTCCGCCAGTTTCTCCGCAAGACTCCCAGCACCTATTATGAATTCCCGCTGGTGACCAGAACGCGCCAGACCCTGTGGGTGGGCCAAAACGTGCAATTGCTGCTCCGCGAGCAGAATGTCATCGGATTCCAAGCCGTGATGCGCGATATCTCGGCCCGAAAGGAAACCGAAGAGGCCTTACGCTTCAGCCAGGATCGATACCGCGCGCTGTTCGAAAGCAGCCCCGAAATGCTCATGACCGTCGATGCAAAAGGAACCTTGCTCACGGTGAATGCCACCGCCGCTGCGGAGTTGGGCTATAGCGCCGAATGGCTGATCGGCCAACCCATCTCATTGCTCGTGCACGTCGACGACCGCGAAGCCGTGCAACAACATTTCGCAGACTGTCTGGAACGACCGGGAGAGGTCCTCCGCGGAGAGTTCCGAACGATCCGCAACGGGGGCAGCCCTCTGTGGGTGCGGGAAGCCTCTAGGGCTGTCCGCAATCCCACCGGGCAGTTCGACATCCTGATCGTGTGCGAGAACGTCACCGAACGGAAAGGCATGGAAGACGCCTTGACCCACACGCGTCAACTCCTGGAGTCCATCGTAGAGCACATTCCCCACATGGTCTTCCTGAAGGATGCCCGCGAGTTGCGCTTCGTGCAGTTCAATCAAGCCGGCGAACAACTCATCGGCTTACCCCGGGAAGCGCTCCTGGGGAAAAATGACTTCGACCTCTTCCCTCGTGAACAGGCGGAATTCTTTACCGCGAGGGATCGGGAGGTGCTGACCGGCGGAGCACTTTTGGACATTCCAGCCGAACCGATTCAGACCAAGGATCGTGGCTTACGGTGGCTTCATACCAGGAAGCTTCCCCTCTCTGATCACACTGGTGTGCCCCGGTACCTTCTCGGCATTTCGGAAGACATCACGGATCAGAAGCAGCGACAGGAAATCGAACAACACCGGTTGGGACAACTGGCGACACAACAGACCGTCCTGCATAAACTGGCAGAAGATCCGGCCATTCACAGCGGACACCCCCACCAGGCGTTTCCGGTGATGACCGAACATGCAGCCGGCGCCTTCGTGGTCGAACGAGCAAGCATATGGCTCTTTGACCAGACCCAATCCTCTCTGATCTTGCAAGACTTGTTCGAAGTTACCCCCAAACGGCATAGCCACGGAACCATACTATCCATCAAAGAATATCGAGCCTACCTCCGCGCCCTCGAAACTGAGCCCTATTCCCTAGCCGCCCATGCCGCCCGGACTGATCCGCGCACCAGCGAACTGACTGCGTCATACCTGGCCCCCCTAGGCATAGAATCCATGCTCGATGCACCGATTCGCCGCCATGGACGCGTCGTGGGAGTCTTGTGCCTCGAGCATGTCGGTCCACCCAAGATGTGGACCAGCGAGGAAAAGGCCTTCGCCGCCTCGCTGGCCGCCATGGCCACCCTGACTCTGGAGGCCGCCGATCGCCGGCAGGCTCAAGAGGCGCTGGAGCAACACGTGCGCGAGCGGACCGGCGAATTGCGGCGTATGACTGCACATCTGCAGACCATTATCGAAGAGTCTCCCTTAGCGATGATCGAATTGGATCACGCGGGCCACGTCACGACCTGGAATGCCGCCGCCGCCTCGCTCTTCGGATGGACCAGAGACGAGGTCCTCGGACAGGAACTCCCGTATGTGCCGCCAGGACAAGAGCGGGAGTCTGATGCATTGTGGGACTCGGTCATGAGCGGGGGCGCGCCACACGGCCTGGAACTGCATAGAAAACGAAAAGACGGCAGCCTCATCGACGTCCACATGTGGGGTACACTGCTGCAAGGCGGCGGTCAGACGACCGGGTCCATCGGATTCTTCATCGACGTGACCGAACACAAACAGCTGGAGGAGCAACTCCGGCAAGCACACAAGATGGAAGGGATCGGACGACTGGCCGGCGGCGTGGCCCACGATTTTAACAACCTGCTAACAGTCATTAATGGATGTGCCACGCTCGTTTTGGAACAGGTGCGGGCTGAAGATCCGTTGCGCCGCTTGTTGACTGAGATCCTGACCGCCGGTCAACGGGCGGCGGCACTGACCAAGCAACTCCTCGCCTTCAGTCGTCGGCAGGTCCTGACGTTTCAGGTCTTCGACCTCAATGAAGCACTTTCGTCGATCAGCTCCATGATCGAACGATTGATCGGCGAAGATATCACTCTCGTGAGGAACCTCACCACCCAACCCTGCATCATCCGCGCAGACCGGGGACAGATCGATCAGGTCGTGTTGAATCTGGCGGTGAATGCCAAGGACGCCATGCCCCAAGGAGGTATGTTGACCATGGCGACGCGAACCCTGACCCTTGCGGCAGATACGCCAGTACCCCATCCCTCGATGCTTCCGGGAAGGTATGCACATCTCTCAGTTCACGACTCCGGAGAGGGGATGGATCAGACCACGCTCTCACATATTTTCGAACCCTTCTTCACCACGAAGGAGGAGGGCAGAGGCACCGGCCTAGGATTGGCCACAGTCTATGGAATCGTCAAACAAAGTCAGGGCTTCATCTTTGCCGACAGCCTTCCCGGCGAAGGCGCCACTTTCGACATATATTTCCCGTTGGCCCAGGCGCCGCCGCTGACTGCCGGACCACCCACTCCCACGCAACCCCACTGTGGTTGCGAAACCATCCTCTTGGTCGAAGATCAACAGGCCGTCCGAATGCTGCTCACGAATGCCCTCTCGGATTACGGCTATACCTTACTTGAAGCCTCTAGCGGGCAAGAGGCGCTCCGACTCGCTGCCGCCGCGAAGACTCCCATTGACATTCTGCTCACCGACGTCGTCATGCCGCAGATGACCGGCCCGACCCTAGCTGAACGCCTGCGCCAGCATTGGCCCCATCTCCGGGTGCTGTTTATGTCGGGCTATGCGGAGGGAAGTGTGCTGCCGACGTTCCTCGCGGAACCGGGCACCGGCTTCATTCAGAAGCCGTTCCTCCCTACGGAGCTCGCGCGGAAACTTCGTGAACTGCTCGATACCCTCACGTAGACACTCGAGGATTCACAGAGGGGCGTAGGATGTTCACGGGTGACTTACCGGGGCAGGATCGACTGGAAGTTTTCGATGGAGTGAAACCGTGCTGAAGGAACCGGCGAGGCTTGAGAGCTCGACTTCGACCGATGAAAGATCCTGCCGATGCCGAATTGCTCAGCCGCCGCGAGACATTGCTCATCGTCGTCGATGTAGAGAGCCCGCGACGGCTCAAATCCAACCAGTTCCCGACAGGTCGGCCAATACTCCGAGCGCATCTTGAGCCATCCCACCTCAAAGGCGTCCACGATCCGATCGACCTGCCGGTGCAGACCGGTCTTCGCGGTTTTCACCTCAACTCCCGCCCGATGCGCATTCGTGAGAATCGTCACGCGCTTTCCCAGCCGCCGCAACGAGAGGAGAAACGCTTCGGCGTCAGGAAGAAACCCGATCATGTGGTCGAGCTCGCGATGCATCGCCACCACATCGATCTGCACCCGCTCCGTCCAATAGTGCAAATCCGTCCAGGCGAGCTCGCCCTCCACGGAGCGATACATGTTCATCAGCCGGTCTTGCGCTTCAGGAAACGTCATCGCATGCTTGACGGCATACCGTCTCGGCAGCTCTTCTTCGAAGAAAAAGTTGTCGAAATGACGGTCCAGCAGCGTGCCGTCCATATCGAGGAGGACATCGTCGATCTTGGTCCAATCGACGGCTGGAGGAGCCTGGCCTGAACGGTGAGGCAGCATCACGGCAGTATAACGGAGACCCGCGGGACAAGACGAGTCATTGTGTTCAACGAAATTTCTATGCTACCGTCGCGAGCTATGTCGCGCACAAAACCTGCTCGTGGTCCCGTAGTCCCGCTCTTCACACTGGAAGGCGGTCGTCTGCCCATTATCGCCCTGGTGGGGCGGCCCAATGTGGGTAAATCGACCCTCTTCAATCGCATTCTCGGCACGCGAGCCGCCATCGTGGACGATGTGCCCGGTGTGACGAGAGATCGCAACTACGCCGATACCAGCTATCGCAACCGCCATTTCCGCCTGGTCGACACCGGCGGACTCGACCCCACGGCCCATGAAGGCATGTTGTCCTTAATCCGGCAACAATCCCAACTTGCAATTGCGGAAGCGGACATCCTGGTCCTGGTCCTCGACGCTCGAGCAGGCCTCACTCCGCCAGATGAAGAAGTGGTGGCGACGTTGCGCGGCTCTGACAAACCGGTATTTTATGTGATCAACAAGGTCGATACGCCGAAGGCCGATCCTCTGGTTGCCGACTTCTATCGCCTAGGGCAGGAGCAGCTGTATCCCCTCTCGGCCGAACATGGCATCGGCGTCGCCGAATTGCTCGACGACCTGTTTCCCCATATGGTCGAGACGCCGGGAGAAGAGACGCTCACGGCAATCCCGCGCATTGCCATCGTTGGGCGCCCAAACGTCGGGAAATCCACCCTGGTGAACTCAGTACTCGGTGAAGCGCGCGTGGTGGTCAGCAACGTGCCTGGAACCACCCGTGATCCGGTGGACTCGATTGCGACCTTCAAGGACCGGCAATATGTCCTGACCGACACGGCCGGCATCCGCCGCCGGGGACGTGTGGAGCGCGGGATCGAGGGCTACAGTGTGGCCCGCTCGCTCCGCGCGATCGGCCGTTCAGATATTGCGGTGCTTCTCCTCGACGCTGAAGAAGGCGTCACGGAACAAGATACCAAGATCGCCGGCCTGGTCCTCAAGCAGGGGCGGGCCTGCATCCTGATTGTGAACAAGTGGGACCTCAAGACCAACGACGTCGATGCTCGAGAGGCCTACAAACAAGACCTTGAACGCCGCTTTCCTTTCCTCGCCTGGGCGCCGGTTCTCTTTATCTCAGCGCTGGAACAGGATTTCTTGCGCGGCCTGTTCGCCTTGATCGACCAGGTCTACTTCTCGTTTTGCAAACGTGTGCCCACCGGCGCACTGAACCAATTTTTCCAGGGACTGTTGGAAGAACATCCATTGCCGGTCAGAAAGGGAAAACCGGCCAAAGCGAGTAAATCGGCCTTTGTGACACAAGTCGCGACACGCCCTCCGGCCTTTGCGCTATTTGTGGGGCACCCCGACAACATGACCCCGGCCTATCTCCGTTTTCTCGAGAATCAAATCCGGAAGGAATATCATTTTTCCGGCACACCCATTCGTTTGATGACTCGAAAAAAATAATACGCGGAGGACGGCCACGCGTCTCGGATCACTCGTGCCTCACCCACAACGCTCATCCCGGCTCTTCGATCGTCAACAGGCAGACCCCGAAGGCCTTTCAGCTTGACTCATGCCGACCAGCATGTTATTCGCACAGGAGACGTTGTACGCCACGTACGATCCGGCAGGAACCGCTGCTCATCCAAATGGCCGGTTCCTCCCCCGTTCAATCGGCGTGAGACCATTCCAAACCACATCATTCGATTCAAACGAAGGTACCCCTCGTGAACTCCGACCAACGATTCCGATTTGTTTCACTCTCGTTAAGTGCCGTGCTTTCCCTGAGCTGCCTGCCTGCCGCAAGCTGGGCAGAAACTGCGGCCCCGCTCATCGAACCGCCTCCGCTCGCTGAGCCGGCCGACCCGGTTGTGCCGGAGGCGATTCCGGGTGAACCCGAGCCGACCCGGACCGTCGCCACCGCCCCGGTTTCCCCTTCGGTGCAAGTGTCCGGTTCGATTTGGAGATCGAAACCGGGCATCGTCTTTCTGCAGACGCCGATTGGCCCTCTCTCGCTCAGCTCTAAAACGACGCTGCGCGACGTCAAGAGCTCGCAGAAAATCACGCTCTGGGTCCATGGCACCACCACAGTCATTGATATCCGCGAGAGGGGCGCCGACAAACTGGTGCATCGATATTTGACGGCCATGCCTAACTTCACCTCTCCAGAGAAACACACCGTGGCGCTCTGGACGCCGGACGGTGAGCAATCCTTCGCGCTCGGCGGGCTGGCCGCAAAAATTGCCGGGCGCTCAGACGAACAACCCTTGACCATCGAAGTCGACGGAGCCGGCACGGTTCGCGGCCTGCATGACGTACAATACGATCTTCAAGTGAATCAGATTCCCCGTACGCCATCATCGGTGCATCTCCTCTTGAACGGCACGGTCTCAAAACTGAAGTCAAACTACGTGTTTCTGAAAACCCCCCTGGGCATCGTCACCGTGAGCGGAAAAACCGGCGTCCGAAACGCCAAGGTTGGACAGGAGATGTCGGTATGGGTGCAGGATCGGCATGTGGCCATCGACCTGTATCAAGACGATGTGTCCACGCCGTCACGCCGGTTTCTCTCCGGCCCGCTGACCTATGCGCCTGAAGGGCAGAGCGCATTGATCATGCAGGGACCGGAAGGCACACAGTCCATTCCTCTCGCGCAACGGCCGGCGGCTCTCTCGGCAGTGAAAGAAGGCTTGCCGATCACGGTTGAGCTCGGCCGGCAAGGCGAACTCCTCGACGTCCGGCGCGTCAATTAGCCGCTCACCGGCGACACCGTTTGCGCCGGGCCGCTCGCTTGACAGGGTCTGAACGCCACCCGTAGACTCGCTGCCGCGTATGGCCTCACGGAAGAAAAGTCCACCGGCGTCTCCTGACGGACACGGCCTGTCTCCCTCCACATCGCCTCCATTCGATCAGCTGTATCGAGACCATGTCGACGTCATGTATCGTTTTGCCTACCGGCTCTGCGGCGAAGCCGAAGCGGCCAAGGACCTGGTGCAGGAAACCTTTCTCAATGCCTATCGCGCCTACGACCGTTTTCGCGGGGATGCGCGGGTGTCGACTTGGCTCTATGCCATCGCCTCCCATGCCTGCCAGCGCATGCGGCGGAAACGCAAAGGCGAGCCGGAGCGCGAGTTGTCTCTCACCGAATTCGTGCCGACGTCGGAAGGCGAGTTTGCGCTGCAGATACCGATGGAGGGGCTGAGTCCGCAGGAAGCCCTCGAAAACAAGGAACTACGGGAGATTCTAGACCGTGCCATCGCCAAATTGCCGCGCAAATACCGTATGGTCCTGGTTCTGCGCGACATGGAAGGCTTGAGCGCCAAAGAAGTGGGAAACATTCTCGGGTTGACCGAGCGCGCAATCAAGTCCAGGCTGCATCGAGCCCGCCTGTTTGTCAGAAAAGAACTGAGCGGAAAAGGGCTCGCGGAAGAATTTCACCACGACGTTGCCACTGTGGACCGATAGTTTGGTATAGTTAAAGAAGAAGCGCTACCATGGCAGACCGCGTACGCACATATCCAGGCACCCGCAAGCCCACCCCGCATCAGCGTCATCGGAAACGGAATTGTGTCAAAGTGCTCCAACAACTCTCGGCCTATCTGGACGATGAGCTGTCCGGCGAGATCTGCCGGGAAATCCGCGCCCACCTCGGCGATTGTCCGAATTGCGAAATTTTCCTCGATTCACTCCGCCAAACGGTTCGGCTCTGCCAGCATCGGCCTTCCCCTTCCCTCTCGGAAAAAGACCGTGCCGCGCTCCGACGCCAGATTTTAAAGGCCGCCGCGACGGCGTGACCGATCGTGATTCGTCCGAAGCCCATGACGGCTGTAAAGGAGCCGTCGGCAGCCGATTTCCTGACGCACCGGGCCTGCAGACAGATCCACTCGTTCCGGCGGTTTCCTCGCGCATTCGCCAACAGTCTCCCGCTCATGTTGTTGCTGGTCAACGGCGTCACCGGCGTCTTGCTCGCCCAGCCCTCTGAAGGACTTCAGCGGGGCCAGACCATTTACCGTGAACATTGCATGGACTGTCATGGCACCACCGGAAAGGGCGATGGCCCCAAGGCCCCGTTTCTGTCGCCGCGCCCGGGGAACCTCATCTCCGCCGCCACCTCCACCAAGACGGACAAGGAGCTGCTCCGTACGATTGCACAAGGCAAGCCCCGCACCGCCATGCCAGGCTGGAAGGATGCGCTACCGGATGAAGACCAGCAAGCCGTGCTCCGATACCTTCGCTCGTTGATTCAATTTTCCGGCTCACCGGCCGTTTCTCCCCCTCCCCCGTAAATTCCTCCTTCCCAAGCCGGACCTCTTTCGTCTGAAAAGAGCCACGTGATAGAGTGACATTCTTTTATCCTCATCGGAGGTCGTTCGCATGATTCGCGGGAACCTGTTCCATCAACGACAGACCATTGCCATCCTCGCCCTGGCGCTCGCCTTCGGTCCCTGGGCTGGAATTGCCGAATCCGCGCCGGCCGCGGGCGGAAAGGGACATGCCAAGACCGGCACCCCCAAAACCACACCGGCTATACAAACCGCCATACGGTATGCTGAAGCACTTTCGCAGGGCGATCGCGTGACCGCCGGGCAATTGGACTTTGCCTGCCAATACCGGCACCTCACCACGTCGCCGGGGAAGGTGAAACACTTCGCGCCAAAGGACGATCCTTCCTACGATGCATGCTGGCAGACCCTGACCGACGCCTATGCGCCGATGCTCACCAGATCGGACATTGCCATGGATGTCATCTGGCCGAGCACCGGTCCGCTGATGTTCTTCGGCGATGACCTTCCAAGAGCGCCTGCCTCGGCCTTCGTGGCGGATGCGGTGGGCATTGCGCCACCGGGTAGCGGGCTTCATGTCACCGCTCTGAACAGCCGCACCATCCCGTCCGGGTCGTTCAAGCTGGCGCGGACAGGCAAAGTTCTGGCCGCTCCGACCACCTTGGTCCAACTTTCTGTGCAATATCAGGATCCACTGACGTCGCCGGTGACCTATGCGGCTGGAAATGTGAAATGGACCAGTACCATCAAGCGTCCGCGGCGAGCCTTGAAATCCGTCACCCTCCAGTGGGTCGTCTTCAGCGGACTGAAGCAACATGGATTTCCGGGAGATACGGCGGTGTTCAATTTGCCGGTCCCCTCACAACCGGAAGCGCCCGGCATGATGGCCGATAAAATTCCCTTCACCACCGAAACCAGCCGCGCGTTGCCGAAATCCCTGGCCTGGTGGGGACCGGACGACCAACCGGGCGTCCTGACCGCCGCGGCGGCACGGGCGGCCATCTTTCCAGACTTGCGCGATCGGGTCGCGTTGCTGAACCGCATCTTGATCATCGATCCCAAACAGCCCGACGCCCTGACGGTGTTGACTCGCCATCTCTACAGCGTGCTTCTACGTGAGGCGAGGAACAACCACCAGGTGCCGGTCAAAGACCCGGCGCTCGGCATCGTGCTGGACGAGTTTTATTGGAACATTTATGCGCAAGGGATGCGCCTGGACCTGTCCAACGGCATGGAAATGGGCGGCCTGTCACAACCCGCGCCGGCAGATTTTCTCTATCGCCTCATCCCGGCGCTCCAAACCCTCGCCGAGATCCGGCCGGAACAACTCGACAACCGGTTTCGGCTCGGGATCGCCTATCGCTGGAACAACGATCAGATTCCGATGGTCGAAACCTTCGAAGCCCTGGTCAAGGATATTCCTGAGCATCGGCGAACACCAAAGGCTGAAGCACTGCTGCAACTGGCCTGGTCTCGCATCAACAAGGTATCCTGGAACCGCATTCTGCATGACACGGAAACCCCGCGAGCCTATGCCAATGCCGAAGCGTCGCTGGCCCAGGCCGAGCTCCCCCTGGATAAGTTCCTCGCAGAATATGCCATGGCCTACAGCATGATCTTTCTGCCCAACTATGGGGATAAGGCGAAGATGCTCCATCACCTCACCGAAGCCAAACGCTGGTTCGATGAAGTGCCGGGCAAAACGGATGAGGCGTGGCGCTATTTCCTCCACACGGGCCTGCTGAAAGCGGTGCTGGACGCTGATCCGATATTCGCTCCCATCCTGGCGACGGCTCCCTAGCTGATCGCGAAAACGGCCACCGATCGGGCGGCGAGGGCCCGCCGAGCCCTTCGCCGTCCGCTGGTCGTGCCATCGTCCCGTGGCCGCGCCCATCCTTCCGTGCCTTGTCAACGCGGACAAGCTGTGGTAACGATGACGCCCAGCACTGAGCGGGAGAATCCCATGCCGAACTCAGCACAGCATCGCAGCGCGCAGAGAATGATCGGCATCGCCTTCCTCATGGTCTCCTATCTCAATCTGACCGCCTGTTCCATCTTCGGCGGGAGTTCGCAATCATTGACTGTGAATTCTGATCCGCCGGGAGCCAATGTCTTGATCAACGGCACCCTTGCCGGCACAACGCCGCTTCAACAACAGGTTCCGCGCCGGGGAGACCTCACGGTCGAGGTGCAAAAGGCCGGCTATAAACCCCAGTCACGAATGACCGGCCGGAAACTCAGTAGCGTCGGCATCGTCGATGTCATCGGAGGAGCGTTATTCTTGCTACCGTTGCTGGGTCTTATTGCGCCGGGCGCCTGGGAGCAAGACCCCGGCATGATCGGTATCACGCTCGAACCGGACAACTCTCAACCTGCGCAGGCTCAATAACCTCCGGGCTCGCATGAGCTGCGAGGGGTGCACGTAAGGAACAGGGACTATGATTGACGTCAAAGGTTACGCCGCCCGCACCGCGAAATCCCGACTTGCCCCGTTTACGTTTTCACGAAGAAACGTGGGAAGGCAGGACGTGCTTATCGGCATTCGCTACTGCGGGATTTGTCATTCGGACGTGCACCAGGCTCGGGATGAATGGGGCGGCTCGATCTTCCCCATGGTGCCGGGACATGAGATCGTGGGAGTCGTCGAGCAGGTGGGCGCCGCGGTCACACGGTTCAAGGTCGGACAAATGGTCGGGGGCGGGTGTTTTGTCGATTCCTGCCGGACTTGCCCGCAATGCAAAAAAGGCCAAGAACAGTACTGCGAAGGCCATCTCAGCTTTACCTACAACGGGAAGGAGCGGGACGGCGTCACGACCACCTATGGCGGCTACTCCACCAAGGTGGTCGTGGATCAGCGGTATGTCCTTCGCATCCCCAAGCAATTGCGTCCCGAGGAGGCCGCACCGCTTCTGTGCGCCGGCATTACAACCTACTCCCCCTTACACCACTGGGGAGTGGGCAAGAAACATCGCTTGGCAGTTGTCGGCCTGGGAGGGCTGGGGCACATGGCCGTGAAAATCGGACGAGCCCTGGGCGCGCGCGTGACCGTGCTGAGCCATTCGGACAAAAAACGGCGTGATGCGAAGCGATTGGGCGCCAGTGACTTCTTCAAGACGTCCGACCCCAAGACATTCACCGCCCTGGCTACGCAGTTCGACTTCATTCTGGACACCGTCTCAGCGCCCCATGACCTGGATGCGCAACTGGAATTGCTCAAGACCGACGGCACGATGATTCTCGTCGGCGCGCCGGACAAACCGGCGCAACTGGGAGCCTTTCCGTTGATCCTCAAACGGCGGAGGCTGGTGGGCTCATTGATCGGCGGCATTCAGGAAACGCAGGAGATGTTGGACTTCTGCGCGAAGCACCAATGCGGCGCCGACGTGGAGGTCATCCCGATTCAGAAAGTGAATGAGGCGTACGATCGCGTGGTTCGCGGCGACGTGCGGTACCGCTTCGTCATCGACATGGGCTCGCTCGCCTAACGTTTCTCGCACGGATTCCGCGACTTCTCACACGCATTCAAGCGTGAACATTACGCAGACTGTGAGCCGACTGAGCATCGGGACTGCGGCTCCAGCCAGCGGGATCGGATGATGGGACTCGGAGCAAGGCAGGGCAACCTCAAAGCTGCCCTGCAATCCACATATTGTCAACATGCCATGCCAAGGCGCCGCGCTGCTTCTCCATCGCACCTTGCGCCGGACACTACCGCTTCGCGGCCAGTTCCGAGAAATAATGGGCGAAGGCCTTTATACCGCCGGAGGCCTGCCCCCAATCGAAATATTCGTTCGGCGCATGGTAGCCGTGCTCGGGCAGGCTCAGGCCCATGAAGAGGATCGGAACCTTCCAGGCCTTTTGCATCGTGACCACCGCGCCGATCGAGCCGCCTTCGCGGATAAACGCCGGCTCCTTGCCAAATCCGGCCTTCACGGCGCGTTTCACCGCATCGACGTACGGCCCGTCAAACACGCCTCTGAACGGATGCAACATCCCCTCGCGCTCGACCTTCACTGCCGGATTCAACTTGGCGACATGTTTCCTGAGCAGCGCGAAGGCCTTCTCTGGAGTCTGATTCGGCACAAGTCGCATACTGACCTTCAGTTCCCCATGGCCCGGCACCACCGTCTTCACCCCCGGCCCATGATAGCCGCCGGTGAGTCCATGCACCTCAAACGTCGGCGCGGCCCAGATCCGCCGCATGACCTCGGCCGGATCGTGCGTGCGCAACGTCTTGAACCCGTAAGCCTGCTTGAACTTGCTCACTTGAAATCCAGACTGCAAGAAACTCTTGATCTCTGCCTTGGTCGGCTCGACCACATCGTCATAGAAGCCCGGAATCTTCACCTTACCGGTCTTGGCATCCACACAGGCATGGACGATGTCCATCAACTCGGCCAACGGATTACGCGCCGCGCCGCCCGTCACCCCCGAGTGGGCGTCCTTGGAGCCGGTACGCAGGACGAGCCGCGCGCCGAGCAAACCGCGCAAGCCATAGGGCATCGCCGGCTGGTTCTTGGACAGCCAGATCGTATCCGAAATCACCACCGAGTCCGGACGCGGGATCGCCGCGTGATTCTTGATGGCCGCCGCAAAGCTGGGACTGCCGTTTTCCTCTTCCAGTTCCCACAAGAATCGCACATTGATGGGCACCCCCTGCTCGATCGCATAACGGGCGCCGAACAAGGCCGCCAACGCCGGGCCTTTGTCGTCCGTCGCCCCTCGCCCCCGGTAGATGCCGTTGTCGTTGTGAAATGCAAATGGAGACTGTTTCCATTCAGGTTCCTGCGCCGGCTGGACATCCATGTGATTGTAGACCGTCACAGTGGGGAATTTTTGATCGACCGTCCAGCCGCCTGACACGACCGGATAGCCGGGCGTTTCGACGATGTGGGCTTCCGCTCCGGCCACCCGCAGATATTGCGCTGCCAGTTCGGCCATGCGCCGCACATCCGGCGCATGCCGAGGATCCATACTGATGGACGGAATTTCTACCGCCTGCCCGAGCATATCTTCATACTGGGGGCGAATATCCTTGATGTACGTCCCTATCTGCCGTTGCACGTCGCTCATTGCTGCTCCTTCCCGATCTTCAGTGCGGATTGTCGAATTCCCGCAAACTGTTTTCTCGATCACGACTCACTACGTACGACTCAACCCACGTCTTGGCGATTATATCCACTCGGAACATGAAAGCCTATGTTGACCACGATCGAGGCAAAGCATGTAGAATGACACCGATGAGCCTCACCATATTTCACTATGCACGGCATCTGAGCGCGGGCCTGTGTGCCTGCCTGACGTGGTGTCTTTTTTCCAGCGTCAGCCCGGTTTCGGCACAAGAAGCCGTGGCCGTGCAGGACGTGCTCGCCGATCCCGCGCTGTTTCATCTGCGACAGATCACGCTCAAAGGCACCGTGCGGCAGGTCCAGCCGCTCGATCCCTATGAGATCCCGGCCGGCTCAACCTGTTACGGCGGTTATCTCTTCAACCTGGAAGATGACACGGCGACCCTGTCCATCGCGGTGCCCGGACTGTGCGGCGTGCCGCTGGTGAAGGATCCCGATGTGGAAGACGGCGCACGCGTGGCGGTGGAGGCAACGATCCAGGCTCCCAGCCATGGAGGGTATGCCTTGAGCTTTAAGGGCGCCAAAATCGCGATGGATCAAGAAGGGATTGTGCAGGGGATTGCGAACCGGATCACGCCGTTGGCGGAATAACCGATGACCAATCGTCCACTTGAACAGACTCCCCGCATCGCCGCTCCCGCCCACACACGCGTCGGCTGGATCGGCACCGGCGTGATGGGGGCCTCCATGTGCCGGCACCTCCAGTCAGCCCACTATCGCCTTACGCTGTACACGCGGACACGCAGCAAAGCGTCGGCCATTCTTGCCAAGGGAGCGACCTGGGCCGATTCCCCACAGGCGGTAGCCGAGCAAACCGACATCCTCATCACCATGGTGGGGTTTCCACAGGACGTGCGCGAGGTGTACTTCGGCGACCATGGCGTGCTGACAGGCGCAAGCGCGGGCATGGTGCTGGTCGATATGACCACGACCCAACCATCACTCGCACAGGAGATCGCGGTTGCTGCTCACGCGCACGGAGCCCTGGCGGTCGATGCGCCGGTGTCCGGCGGGGATATCGGCGCGCGCGACGCGACGCTGTCGATCATGATCGGCGGCGCCCCCAGCGCTGTGCAAACGATCATGCCGCTCCTCGAATGTCTGGGCAGGAAGATCGTTCACCAGGGCGGGCCAGGTTCCGGTCAACATACCAAGCTGTGCAATCAAATCGTGATTGCCGGCACGATGATCGGTGTCTGCGAAAGCCTGCTGTACGGGTATCAGGCCGGACTCGAACTGCCGCGCATGCTGGAGTCGATCCGCGGCGGCGCCGCCGCCTGCTGGACGCTGGATCACCTGGCGCCCCGCATCCTGGCTCGGAATTTCGATCCTGGATTTTTCGTCGACCATTTCATCAAAGATATGGGCATTGCACTGGAAGAAGCGCGACGGCGACCGCTGACCCTCCCCGGGCTGACGCTCGCGCATCACCTGTATGAGAAGGTGCAGGCGCTGGGTCACGGCCGATCCGGAACGCACGCGCTGATGCTGGCGCTCGAAGCCTTTTCCAACATCGATCGGACCAAACCCTCGACCTCACTCTAATCACAGGAGCCGCATGAGAACGGGTACGCATCCTCTTGTTCTGGCACTCATCTGTACGATCGCCTGCACCGCCTGCACGGGAGCCCGCGGTCTGAACCGCCACATCCTGCAGGAATCCTTTCATGACCATCCGGAAGTGGCGACTGATCGAGACATCGCTGCCACCATGGCGCTTCGAGCCTCCTTGCCGACGCCTTATCGGCTGGCCATTTATTTCAAACATGAGGACTTTCCCAGCCGGCCGGCCCTGCAACGCGTGGACTGGGTCAGCTCCGACGGCGCCCGCGTGCAACGGGCGCTGGAGCCGGTACAGGAAGAAGGCATTCTTCAACGGACCTTCCTGCTCGCCAATTCAACCGTGCAAGGCAGTACCTTTCGTGACATCCGGCTGGCCGCCGCCCGCTACAATGCCGACGCGATTCTCATCATCGACGGGGCCTCGGCCCTTGAACGATACAACAACGGCCATGCCTGGTGGTATGCCACCGGGATCGGCGCCTACTTTGCCCACGGCACGGAAAGCCACGCGCTGTTCATGATGGAAGGCACATTGTGGGATGTCCGGACGGGCTATCTGTACGGCACTCAAACGGCGGAAGGGGAGACGACCCTTATTGGCCCGGCGCCGTCACTCGACAACAAAGCCGCCATCGCCGAGGCCAAGGATGTGGCGATGGCACGGTTCGGCAGAGAACTCGCCGATATGCTGCGGCTGGTTCGAGAGAAGGCGCGGGCGGAAAAGTAGCCGACGACAGGCGTCACCTGTTGGTCTCACGAAATCCGGATGATCACAGCATCGTCACTTCGCAGGACGCGCAGGGGTTAGAACCGAAAGACCATATCGGCGCCGACCAGATAGAGGTTCTTCTCCGTTCCCAGGTCAAACGCAGGCCTCGTATAGCAGCGGTAGAATCCCACCTCGGGACGTATCATCACGACATCATTGAGCTGATGGGTGAGCCCGATCGCATGGGTCGAATAATGCCCGGCAATCCCCGCACGCATGCCTCGATCATCACGCCACCACTCATTGCGCACCGTGATAAAGTCGCGCTTGGCCACCTGAACCATGGTGTAGTTCAGAATGCCGTACGCTTGGGAAAGCCCAGGGAGCAGCATTCCTTTTCCGCTCCCCCCGAACGATTGAAACGGCCCGATGATCGGAGTCCCGCCAACCACCGCATCCCGTTGCCACATGTAGATGGCGGCAAGCTTCGAATGCACAGCCTGGGTAAACCGGTGTTGCCAGGTCCCCACGACGTAGTTGAAATTGTCGTGGCCGGCCGGCTGTCCGTTTTCCTCGAAGTGGCGGAACTTCGCCGAGTTGACGTTGTTCAAGACCACATACGCAGCATCGTTATTGTCGAGCGACACCCACCGGATCCCCACCATGCCCGTCGGCGTCGCCCCCTTATACCAGGGGGCCATGTCAGTCCCCGAATGGACTGCGCCCTGAATCGTCCACTGTTGATTGAGCATGAGGGTCGCCAGAGCCCCGGTCTGCGTGTAGGTGTCAAACGTAAACTGCAGCGAATGGGTCGCCATGTAGTTATCCGGCGCGAACTGGGTCTCGATGTCCGGCGTCGCCACCCAACGGCCTAGACGGAGAATGAGCCCTTGCGCGATACCGGGAATATAGACATCCGCGTAAAACTCGGTCGGATCGTAGCCATAGCGCAGGTTCTGCTTGAGGAGTTGGTGGCTGAACCAGCCTCCGGAGGTCATATAGCGATAATTGCTTCCGTACAGGCTCGTGATGCGGAACCCCCAATCGACATGGTCGGTCTGAACGGTATCGACCTCCCGCTCGACTTTGAGAATGGCCTGTTCAAGCACGACCGACTTGGGAATGATCCAATACGACGTGGGTTGGTTCGAGTTATTGGCGTTACTCCAGTTGTACGACCCGTTGACCCAGCCATAGGTCTTGATCCGGTTCTCCTTCATCGCGTCACCGAGCCAGGTCCCGCCCAGGGCTTTCATGAGCGGATATTCTTTCGTTCCCACCGGCACGCCGACCAGGGGTGAACCTTGATACTCAGAGCTTGGATAGGGCGGCGAATCCCAGGGAGCCGGAAGCGCGCGGCGAGCAGGCTCCGGTCCGCTGGCCCCCGTATCCGGGCTTGGAGCGAATTCGTCGGCGTAGGCCCGAAACAACCGCTTCAGAAACCAGGGACGCTCCTCTGGCTGAGCCGACGTTGAATCAACACGAAAGTCGGTTGTGGACACATCGCCGCCCTGCGGTAACGGTTGCGCCCAACCGGTGACACAAACCACCGACGTCAACAGCAATATGGCCCCAGCCCCCGTCACAACTCTATGCCTCATCTCACTCACCGACTGCCTCCTTGCCTCGCCTCTTACTGCTCATACTCAAACCATTGCCACACATAGCTGCCGCTCCATCTCGTCGCACACTCTTCCCGCACCGTCACCCTCACCCTTTCGCGACGAACGCGCGCAGGTCATCGAAAAATCAGGAGGAGATGTACACTGAACTGCGGGAAGAATGGAACCGGAAAAGTACACGGAGCGAACTCACTCTTGATTATTTGTCCGGATCGACAGGCGCCTGCCGGAGTGTTTCCAACACCGCGAGAATCTCCGACGGCCGGGGAGGGCAACCGGCAATACGGACATCGACCGGAATGTGGCGGTCTACCGGACCCGTCACCGCGTAACTGTTCTTGAACAGGCCGCAATTGATCGCGCAATCACCCAGCGCGATAACGAGCTTCGGATCGGCTGTCGCCTTGTAGACATCTTTCAACGCACGCTCCATATTAACGGTCACCGGTCCCGTCACGACCAGCGCATCGGCATGACGCGGCGACGCAGCAATATGGACCCCGAACCGCTCCACGTCATAGACCGGATTGGCCAGCGCATTCATTTCCATCTCGCAGGCATTGCACGACCCGGTGTCCACCTCTCGGATCGTAAGGGACCGCCTGAACGGCTTGGCCTTCTCGATCGTCTCACGACTCACCGGCTCTTGGAGCGCCTTCGCTGCAGGATACTGTCCCGTCACAATACCGGTCGCGAGACTCTTCTTAATGATCCGAAACATGGCCTCTCCGTGGACATGGTGCGGGCACAACTCCGGTGATCCGTTTGAATATTGTGCTACAGATCATTGCCTGCATAGGACAAATTAAAACTTTTATTAATCAACGGAAAATCCGGCACGATATTCCCCACCGCCGCCCACTGAATCGCCGGCCAGTGCACAAATGACGGATCCCGGACTTTGCACCGATGAATCCGTCCCTCTTCGCCTGCCATGACGACATAGAAAATTTCGCCGCGCCAGCCTTCGACGGCCGATATCGCCCACTGCCCGGGCGTCGGATGCTCGGCCGGCCGCGTGATGAGAGGCCCCATCGGCAATTGCCGGCGAAGCGCATGGATCAGGCGGATCGATTCATGCACTTCATCCATCCGCACCCGCATGCGAGCACGGACATCTCCGTACCGATACACGGCCACCGCCGGTGGACACTCGTGATACGCAGCGAATGGCCGGTCTCGACGAAGATCCCTGTCGATGCCGGAGGCGCGGCCCACGACGCCCATGACCGCATGATCCCACGCGATACTTTCCGCCAGCACTCCCGTGTTCTCTAATCGCTCTGTCAGAGAGGCATTCGCAAAGAGTATTTTCTCAATCCCGGAAAATTCCTGTTCAATGGCTTGTAATTCCGCCTCGACTTGCGACAATTGCACGCCGGAGAGATCGATCGATACACCTCCGACCGAATTCACCCCCCGTAGAAAACGCGACCCGGTCAGGCGATCGTTGAGCTGCATGAGCTGTTCTTTCATACGGCCGCAGTGGGCATGCGCCAGGGCATAGGCCGTATCGTTACAGATGGCGCCGATATCGCCAATGTGATTGTGTACCCGCTCAAGCTCCAAAAAGAGGCTCCGGAGATACCGGGCGCGCGGCGGCACAGTGATCCCCAGAAGCATCTCCACCGCCTGGCAGTAGGCGAGACTATGGCCGACCGAGGTATCGCCAGACACGCGCTCCGCGAGCGGCACGGCTTCCATCAAGCAGTGTTGCTCGAACAGTTTTTCCACCCCGCGATGTTTCCAGAAATGGCGTACTTCGATCTGCATGATGGGCTCGCCGGCCACTGAAAATCTGAAATGGCCCGGCTCGATGATGCCCGCATGGATGGGCCCGACGGGAACTTCAAAGACTCCCTCACCATGAATTTTCCGGAAGGCATATTCTCCCTGCTCCCGTCCTAACACCCGATCCCAGGGAAAATCTTTTTTCAACGGGTGAGATCCTTTCGGCCAATGTTCATGACGCACGAGCCGACGCAGATCAGGATGGCCAACCGGAATCAGTCCGAACAGATCCCGGATCTCCCGTTCATACCATTTCGCCGCATGAAGGTGAGGAGTGATCGACGGAAACTCCCGCTCATCTCCATGCAGATCTGTTGCGAGCAGGAGCCAGTCTTTGCGGTCCGCCAACGTGAAGAGATAGCAGAGTTCGTAGCGCGCGTCGCGAGGGCGATGATCGGCCGCCCAGAGCAGCGACAGCGATCCTCGCAAATTCGGGTTCGTATGCAGAAAATGGGCGACCGTCGGCAGATCCTGCTTCTTCACCCTGAGCATCGGGATGCCGTGAACGGCGCACACCTCCGTGATGGCCTGCGTAAACGCCGCTTGCACCTGCTCGACCGCCGGACGCGCGTCGCTCATACGGTCACCTCACCACAATCACGTTGACGGCCCTGGTCAGCAACGTCTGAATCGGCTCGGGAAGAACGAATCCAAGCCCCAACAACGCGACGATCATGATCATCAGCGGCACATGGCCGGCGGTCCACGACTCTCCCTGAGCGATACCGGCCGGGGGAGTGCCCCACACCATGGCCCCGACGCGAAACATAAATCCGCCGAACAACACCACGGCAAAAAACAGAAACAGCACGACGATGCCGAGGCTGCGCATCTCATCCGAGATCGTCATCGTCACAAACCGTCCGACATGCACCGTATCGGAGGAAAAGTCTTGCGCGGCCACCGCCGACACGACCAATAACTCACTGACGAACGGCGAGAACGGCGGTAGCCCGACCAACGCGCACCCCGCCACGAGAATCGCCACAGCGGTAATCGGTTGCGCACGCGCTAGCCCTCGCACCCCGTCGATTTCCAGAGTATCGAATCGCCGATGGATATTGCCCGCGACGAAAAAGGCCAACGCTTTGGCCACGGCGTGATTGAGCAAATGAAAGAGGCCACCGAAGGTGCCGATCGTCCCGCCGACTCCGAAGCCGATCATGGCCAGCCCCATATGTTCGATACTCGAATAGGCAAACAGCCGCTTGTAGTTGTGTTGAATCAGGATGAACAGGGAGGCCACGATGAACGAGAGCAACCCGAAAGTCAGCAGCAGATTGCCGGTGAACTCCGGAGGGAGCGCCTGGTCCACCAGCGCCTTGCTGCGCAACACGGTATAGACCGCCACCGTCTCCAACACCCCGGCCAACATCGCCGCAATCGGCGCCGGCGCTTCACTGTAGGCATCAGGCAACCAGGTATGCATGGGAACCAGACCCACCTTCGTGCCGTACCCGACGAGGATAAAAATGAACGCCAGCTTGAGCACATTGGGGTCCAACTGGTTCGCTACGCCGATCAACGCGGTGATATTGAGCGCCGAGCTCGCATCGCCAAGGACTCGCACAGAGGAGTAATAGGTGAGCACCACGCCGAAGAGCGCGAGGGCGATGCCCACCGAACAGAGGATCAGATATTTCCAACCGGCTTCGAGGGATTCCCGCCTGCGGAAAAAGGCGATCAAGAAAGTCGTCGCGAGAGTGGTCCCCTCCAGGGCCACCCACTGCACGCCGAGACTGTTCGCCACCGTCGCGGCGACCATCGCAAACAGGAACATATGGAAGAGGAAAAAGAAGTGACCGAGACGCTTCGGCGCGATGACGCCCCGGGCGACTCGATCGTCCATGTAGGACCACATGTAAAGGGAACAGGACAGGCCGATGGCCGTGATGATCACCAGAATAAAGTCCGAGAGCGCATCCACGTAAACAAAACCGCCCAATGTCGTCACTGACCCTTCGGCCAGCACCTGCCTCGTCAGTGCCGTCTCGGCCCCGGCCAACGCCAGCATTGTGGAAAAGTTCACGACGTGCAGGACCCGGGCGCGGTGGATCACCAGGCTGAGCAGACCGGCAAGTACCGGCCCTGTCAGCAGGACGATCACCGACCACATACAGCACCTACTCGCAGCTCATGCGTCATCGAGCGACTCATTCCTTCAGCACCGTCAGCGTGCTGGTGTCCACGCTATCGAATGTATCCTGCAACCGATGCGTGTAAATGCCGACAATCAACCCGGCCACCAGCACATCGAAGAACACGCCCAATTCAACGATCAGCGGCATGCCGTACGCGGCCGCCGTAGCGCCCAGGAAGACTCCGTTCTCCATGACCAGAAAGCCGACCATCTGCGTGATCGCCTTCTGGCGGGCGATCATAGTGAAAAATCCGATCAAAATAATGGCCAGCGCAATGGCCAGAGAATCGCGCGTCAGCAGGTAGCCGAGCGGAATGATGGGCTGCGTGATAAAGAACGCGATGATCACCAACGTGCCGCAGATCAGCAGGCCCGCCGGAATGTTGACATTCATCCCAAGCTCACGGGAAACATTCAGACGCTCGATGACCTTCCGGAGAATGCGAGGCAGCACGATTACTTTGATGACGATCGTCAGGGCCGCCGCGAAATAAATGTGCTTATGTCCGGTCAGAAATGCGACGAGCGCGGCGGTCGCCGCCAGAAACGCGGACTGCAGCGCAAACAGATCCACACAGGCCGACAATCGACGCTGCGCCACGATCGCAAAACAACAGAGCAGCAGCAGGACCGAGCAGAGGTCGACGAGTTGTGAGCCCAATTGGGTGGAAGCCGACACCGCCTTACCCTTTCAACGTATAGAAGAACACCAGTGCCAACAGGGCCAGAATAAACGCCGCCCCCAGCATTTCCGGCACCCGGAACAATCGCAGCTTCGCGAACATCGATTCGATCACGCCGATGACAATGGCCAGCGCCGCGACTTTCACGAGATACACCAGGAGACCCACGGCGATGGCCGACGGCGACAGGCTCGTGGCGATACCCCAGGGGGCGAAAACATTCACGATCAAGGTCAGGAACACCAGCAACTTGATGCCGGCCGCCCATTCCATCAACGCCAGGTAGCGGCCGGAATACTCGAGCAACATGGCCTCGTGGATCATCGTCAGTTCCAGGTGCGTGGCAGGATTGTCCACCGGGACACGACCGGTTTCCGCCAGCGTCACGATGAACAGAGCGGCCAGCGCCATCAAATGCGCAGGCGGGGCCACGACGACCCCTTCCATCAACGCGGACTGATGCACGATGGTGCTCAAATTCGTGGAGCCGGCCGTCAGCGCAATGGACAGGATGGACAGCATCATCGCCGGTTCGGCCAGCGTCGCGACAATCGCCTCGCGGCTGCTGCCCATCCCTCCGAACGCCGATCCCGCATCGAGCCCCGCCAGGATCAGGAAGAACGTCCCCAAGGCCAGTAGATAGACGAGCGCAATGATGTTCCCGGCGAAATTGAGCGGCGTGTGCGAGACGAATACCGGCATCAACAGCCCCGCCGCTACGGTCGAGGCAAAGACAATGTACGGCGCCGCAGTAAAAATCCAAGAGGTCGTCGAAGAGATGACGGGCTGCTTCCGGAACAGCTTGGCCAGATCGGCGTAGGGCTGAAAAAGACTCGCCCCGCGGCGGCACTGCAGGCGTGCCTTGACCTTTCGGATCAGACCGACGACAAACGGAGAGAGGGCCAACAACAGCGAGAGCTGAACGACGACCAGCACGATGTGGATGATCAACTGCATAGCTTCCGTTACTCAGTGATCGAATGAACGCACACAACCCATGCGCACAACCCGCTGCCTCGCCCTACCCCGCCCATAACAACAACAGCACCAGCGTCACAAAAATGTAGGTGAGATACAGATGAAGACTGCCGGCCTGAATGATGCGCAGCCGGTCGGCTGTCGCCAGCAGGAATGCCACCACCGGCCGATAGAGGTATTTCTCGAAGACCGGCTCGATGTGCGACTCGAACCGTTGATGCTTAATGAAGTACTTCGACTGTTCCAGAAACTCTTGCTCCAACTTCACCGTCGGCTGGTAGATGGTTTCGAAGACCTGCTTGATTGGTTGCGCGAAGCCGGTCGCGGTGTATTCCATGCGAGGCGTCAGATTCAGCCCGCAGCCCCAGGTCTTGTAATAGCGGGCGCGAAGCTCCCTCCCGTAGAGCCTGGCAATCAGCAGCCCCAACGCCCCTGCCCCGGCCAGGAGCATGGCAAGCACCGGCGTCGAGATGCTTGAAAACTCCACCGTCACCGGCGCCACCACCCAGCCGTCGAGCGCCAGCACTTGTGAACTGATGGCCGCACCGGTCAACGGAGCCGTGACCCGATCCAACAATGGGACGACCAGCATGGGCGCCAGCCCCAGCACTATGCAGAGCCCCGCCAAAAAGCCCATCCCGACCCGCATCGACCGGGGAACTTCCTTTGCCTGGCGGGCACGGGCGCTGCGCGGCTGCGCCAGAAACGAGATCCCGAACGCCTTTGCAAAACAAGCCAGCGCCAGCGCGCCCGTCAAAGCCAACATCGCAGCGGCAATCGGCAACATCAACTTGAGAAACAGGGTCGGCAGCTGGAAGCTGAGAAACAAACTCTGAAAGACCAGCCATTCGCTGACGAAACCGTTGCTGGGCGGAAGCGCGGCAATGGAGACGGCGCCGATCAGGAAACAAGCGCCTGTCCAGGGCATGCGTCGAAGCAAGCCGCCGTACTCCTCGATCTGTCTCGTATGGGTCGCAAACTGCAGCGCTCCCGCGCCCAGAAACAACAGCGCCTTGAACGCCGCATGGTTGAGGGTATGGTACAAACCCGCCAGTAATCCGAGCGCAGCCAGTTCATGCAAGCCATAGGTATGAAAGATCATCCCTGCGCCGATCCCCAGCAGGATGATGCCGATGTTTTCCACACTGTGAAACGCCAGCAGGCTCTTCAGGTCATGTTCCATCAAGGCATACATGACACCCAGGAGCGCCGACACCGTACCGGCGACCAACACCGTGAAGCCCCACCACCAGGGGAATTCCCCACCCATGAAATCGAAGTACACCCGGATCAACCCGTAGATGGCGGTCTTGATCATGACCCCCGACATCAGGGCCGAGATGTGGGAGGGGGCGGCGGGATGCGCGTAGGGCAGCCACACATGCAACGGAACGATGCCGGCCTTCGCACCGAAGCCGATCAAGGCCGTGAAAAACGCGATCGATCGCAATCCCTCAGGAAGCTGCTGGTCGGGGTGGCGAAACGCCTCGAAGGAGAAGGAGCCGGTTTCCTGGGAAAAGATCAAAAACGTGAGGATGATGAACGCGGTGCCGACGTGCGTCATGATGAGATAGAACAACCCGGCCTCGCGGACGCCGGGCTTCTCGTGCTCCGTCACAACGAGCGCATACGATAGCAGGGACATGACTTCCCAGAGGATCAGGAAGAAGAACCCGTTGTCGGCCAGGACCACCAGGGTCATGGAGAGCAAAAAACCGTTGAGGAGGGAACCTATGACTCCAATCGACACACGGCCGGCATACTCACCGACGTAGCCATGCGCATACATCGATGCGGCCAGCCCAACCAGTGAAATGGTCAGCACGAAGAACGCCGCTAGCGGATCCAGACGGACTGCAAAGGTCAGATACGGAATGTTGGAAGCAAGCGAGAGGGTCAACGGCGCCGTTGAGAGAAGCCCCGCTACACCGAGGACGATCCCAACGGCACCCGCTGCAGCGGCACAACCATGGGCAAGACGATTGTGAAGATGGAGGCGCGTTGTGCAGAGGGGCAGCAGCGCCCCCAGAAGATAACAGACGAACAGAACGGTCAGGAGGGTGGTCATCACGACACTACCCTCTCCTCACGCGCAGCATCGCGATGCTCACCACTCACTCAAGAGATACGTCAACTCTTGCATTTGTCAAAGTACGAAAGAAACCCGTCGTCTTATTCACTCATGTATCACCTTCTTGCGCTCTGCGCAACTTACGGGCGACAGTCGAACACCGTGCCACTGCTCGCAGGCATTCCGTCTGTAGGAATAGGTGCTGAGAACTGCTTCAGTTTGTGGAAGGACGTAGGACTCGCCGGCAGGGCGTTATTTGCGCGCGTCTCCCAGCACACACCACAATCGCCGCATGCCGGATTTCTGATCGGTCACAGCCTGACCGGAAAAGAAACTCTGCTGCCAGGCGACAATCTCGTCTTTCGGATGGGGTGTGGCGGTCCAGTAGATGCCGGACTTGATATTGCGAAAGGGATGGCCTGCCGGTAGCGAAGGATCCTGTTGCTCAAGATCGACCAATGTCGCGATTTCGTCGATGCTCGGCGCACGCCACCCTTGCCGGCCACCCACGGTTTTCGTGGCGCAACGCGCGACGGAGCGATCCCACACATCGAAGACGTAATCCGGCTCACGCTCCCAGACTAAGCCGGATTTCTGGTCTTTCACCGCTTCGCCGTCGAACTGCAGGATGAACCGCGTGGCGCCCTCTTCGGCATGGAGGTGACCCGGCGGGAAACCGGCCCAAAGAAGGAACAGACAAGCAGACATCCGGCAGAGCGTCCACACGGTAGGCATGGCCGGCAGTGTGCCCGATGTTTCAAGGCTTTTCAAGGATGGGGATGGTGAATCGGAAGACGTTACCAATCCAGCCGACGGGATTGCCGCCGTAGAAGCGCCGCGCCCCAGCACAACGATCCCAGCATCAGGACGGTACCGATGCCATACGCCACCTTCGCCAAACCATGATCGTACTGCAACCACCCCAGCATGGTCAGGAGATTGTTCCAATCATGCGCATCCACTTCTTTGCCGGTAAACCCGCCAAGCAGAATCAGATCCATCTTGCGGGCATCGTTGATATAGGGCGCGACATCCATGAAATTTTCCGCCGTCCACCAGAGCGCCACCGACCCGCCGAAGGGATCACGCGTCTTGATGAGAAATGTGCCCAGACAGACCAGCGGCATGAGGATCTGCCCGAGACTGCCGCCGAGGATGGTCATGAATCGCCCGAAGGGCATGAAGATCAGGTGCCCGGCCTCGTGAAACGGCAGGTTGACCAAGTGCAGGAACGATTCGCCGGTGTAATTGGTCTCGAGCGGCGTGGTGCTCAACCGCCAACCCCACCAGACCAGCAACAGGAACACCAGCACGCGCCCGGCGAAGGAGAACGGATTGACCGATTCTTCCGTGATGAGTAGCCACTGTTCAACGAACCGTACCCAAGTCGATGCGGGCACCGTCTGGCGCAGCAGGGGATCTGGAGGCGAGGATCGTTTCATCTTGGCAAAGATGATGCCGCAGCAGGCACAACCTGCCTTCCCATCCTCCTGTTTCCATCCACATGTTGGACAGTGCATCGATCAGCGCAGAATGAACGGTTCCCAGGAGAAGGTCACGGCGAAAATAAGCAGGGCGATCCATCCGATCAGCCCGCGGGCGGCGCCCAATTCGCGACCGGGATTCCGCACCGGCGGATGGGCCAAGCCCATCAAGCCGGCAAGCCCGACCCACAAGAACCACCCTTTCCACCCCAGCCAACCGAACACCATGAGGATCGGGACAAGGGCGACCGCCACACTACGCTGTCGCTCTCCCAGGAGAGCATAGGCGACATGCCCGCCATCGAGTTGACCGATCGGCAACAGATTGAGCGACGTAATGAAGAGGCCGAACCACGCGGCAAATCCGACCGGATGCAGAATCACATCCGCAGTTGGCGGCAGCGGGCCGATCACAACCCACGAGGCGAATTGAAGTAACAATGGTTCGCCCAGGTGCATGCCGTAATTGCCTTGAACCGGCACGACCGTCGACAGCCGGAGCCCGATCACGAGGGCAATCACCGCAACGACAAATCCGGCAATCGGACCGGCAACCCCGATATCGAACAATGCCCGGCGATCGGTCAGCGGCGCGCGCATCCGGATAATCGCCCCGAACGTCCCCACAAAATGCGGCAGCCCCGGCACGAACAACGGCAGCGAGGTCGGCACCCCATGCAGGCGCGACAACACATAGTGACCCAGTTCATGGGTGACGAGAATGCCCAGTAACGTCGCAGCAAAGGGAATACCCTTCCATAACGAGCCGGGGTCGTCGACAAGAAAGTTCCAAGGCCCAACCAGGGGATTGGTGTTCGTTTGGTAGGCTCCAGCCCATAACACGGTAAACACGGTGAGAAGAAACAGCAGTCCCGGGAGTAATAGCGCGGAGAAGCCCGGACGCTCATCTTCAACCCATTCGTCCTCTTCGCTGTCCTCAAGCGAAGAGAGCCGTTCACCAGAAGAGCGGTTCTGATCCGACTCGTCGCGGTTCATCACAGGCCTCTGGCGTTACATCGCGAACGGATTATGCAGGAGCTCTTCGCGAACCGTCGTGGCCGGTCCATGCCCCGGAAAAAGCCGCGTGTCCGGAGACAGGGCCAGCACGCGCTGACGGACGGAGTCGAGATGTGCCTGATACAGTCCGGCCGGATTCGAACGGCCAATTGAGCCGGCAAACAGGGTGTCGCCCACAAAACAGATAGGTTCACCTGCTTCTTCGAGACGATAACAGACCCCGCCGGGAGTGTGGCCGGGAGTCGGCATGAACCGCAGCCTCAGCCCGCCCACCTGCAGCGTTCCATCCTGCCGGGGCTCGTGCAGCGCCTCCTGCGAGGGACGCCAGCTGAGGAGATCGAGATCGTCAGACCCGAGATAGACCGGCACCGGACTGGCTCTCAAAATGACGTCAATCCCATCAGCATGGTCGGAATGGCCGTGCGTCAGGCAAATCGCCCGTAAGCGCAACTTCCGTGCGGCCAGCATCTCCAACATGGCATCGGCGTTGTACGCGGTATCGACGATCACCGCTTCCCCGCGATCATGCACGATGTAGCCTTTGACCTCGTAACTGCCGACTGAGCCAAGGATCGTCTCCACATGCCTGATGGACGATGGGAGCGCCTCCGGAACCCATCCCTCCGCCACTTGCGCCAGCTGCTCTGCCCTCAGCCCCAATGCACGGGCCACCGCTTGCACCTGCTCGCGACTTCGCGGAGGCTGGCCACGCTCCAATCCGCTCACGGCCGCCTCGGGAAGAGCACCGGCGCGGGCCACATCAGCTACCGATCGCTGCTGCCCGGTCCGGGCCTTCTTGATGATATCGCCCAGTTCGTCTTCAAGCGGCATGCATCTCTCTCTCGAAAACAACGGGAGAATGTAGGCGCACTAGAACGTGCATTGACCGTACACCTCACACCTTCTCATCTGGCAAGCAGGTTGAGGCGGCTCTCACTGCACACGTCCAACGAGGGCCTTCCGAGGCCGCGCGTTGTGCGAGCAAAAAGACGCCCCGACCTACCGGCTTCCTTCCTCAACTCTCCGGCGCCAGCGTAATCTCCTTCACCTCGCCAAAACTCGCCAACACGTTCGACAAGGCGTTGCCGGCTCCGACGGCGAGAATCCGCAACCGTTCGGGATTAAAATGCGTCTTTGCCGCCCGTAGGATATCGTCCTTGGTCAGCTTCACCACCTTGTCCCGGATCTGCTGCAGCCAATCTTTTGGCAGACCGTCATATTCGAGATCCATGAGGCGCGCCACGATACTCGACGCGCTGGTGAATGAGAAGACAAACGAATTCACGTAGGCTTCTTTCGCTTCCTCCAGCTCGGCATCCGTCACCGGCTCACTGCGCATGCGCTCCATATTGGCCACGAAGCGATTCACCACCTCCTGCGTGGACGAGAGCTTGGTCTCCGCGCGCATCAGCCAGACGCCTTCATCATACACACTGGCCCGCAGGCCGCTGCCGACGGAATAGGCCAGCCCGCGCTTCGTGCGCACGTCGTTAAACAGCCGGCTACGGAATGAACTGCCGCCCAGGATGTCGTTGGCGATCGCCACCGCCACGTAATCGGGATGGGTTTCCCGGATCGTCAAGTGACCCACGCGCAAATGGGTTTGCGAGGTCTCCTTGTTCACGAATCGCACCAGGCCGGTCTTGAAGTCGGACTCCGCCACAGCCGGAATCGTGACAGCAGGCACAGCCCCTTTGTCCCAATCCCCGAAGGCTTCGCGCAACAGCGCCACCATGCCGGCCTTTTCGAAATCGCCGGTCACGCCGAGAATGATGCCGTTGGGATGAACGGTCTGTTGATGAAAAGCCGCCAGATCTTCGCGGGTGATCGAGTCGATCGAACGCACCGAGGTTTCCCGCGCGCTGGGATGGGTCGGGCCATAGAGCAGCTTCGCGAATTCCCGTCCCACGATGGAGCCGGGACTGTCCTGCCGGCGCCGGATTCCCTCGAGCGCCTGCAACTTCGCCAGCTCGACCCGGCTCTGCTCAAATGCCGGCCGCCGCAACAGGTCGGCAAAGATCTGCAGCCCCCGCTTCAGGTCCTTCTTCAGGACATCGAGAGAGGCGGACCCGGACTCTTTGCTGAAACCGATGGAGATGGTGGCCGCCAACTGTTCCAACTCTTCATCAACCTCGTCCGGCGACATGGTGGCCGATCCACCGGTGCGCATCGCTGCGCCGGTCATCCCCGCGAGACCGACCTTCTCCGCCGGATCCAGCCAACTGCCGGTCCTGAGGGTTGCATTGATCGTCACCAGCGGCAACTCGTGGTCTTCGAGCAGGTACACCACCATGCCGTTGTCCAGCACCAGCCGCTCCGCATCCGGCGGATTGAACTCCACCGTCGGGAACCGCATCGTGCGCGGATTCTCCGTCGCCAGGTCCGCCGCCCATCCCACCGTCACTTGCAACAGGAGCATGAGCACCATGGCCACACACGACATTCGTCCCATCGGTTTCCTCATCAAAATTCCTCTCTCCACTTCACGAATGACGCGCCTCATCGAGCCACCTCACCAACTGCCGCCATTTTTTTATCGGGCGCCTTCTTCACCAGGACCCCGACCGTCCGATTCAGCTTCGTCAAATACTGCGAGGCCACCCGCTGCACATCGGCGGGCGTCACGGCTGCGATCCGGGCGCGCGCATTCACCACATACCGCCAGGTGCCGGCCACGGTCTGATAAAACGCCAACTGCGAGGCCAGGCCGCTATTGGAGCGCAACGACCGCACCAGATCCGCATCAAGTCCGTTGAGGACCCGCTCGAACTCCTTCGCCGAGATCGGTTCCGTCTTCAATCGTTCGAGTTCTTCATAAATCGCCGATTCCACTTCCGCCGTCGTATGGGGCGCCAGCGGGGTCGCCGCAATCACGAACAGATTCGGCGCACGAACGCCCGGGTAGTTCGTATCCGACATTACGGAAGCCGCAAGCCGCTTATCCCGCACCAGCGTGCTGTACAAGCGCGAGGTGACCCCTTCGGTCAGCACTTCGTCGATCACATCGAAGACGAAATCGTCAGGATGACCGATGGTAGGTTTGTGATAGCCGATCGCCAGCGCCGGTTCGGCATCAAATTCGATTTCGACCCGACGCTCCCCGCGTTGCGGCGGCTCTTCGGTCACCAACGCCGGAATGGGCGGCGCAGCCGGAATCTTGCCGAAGGTCTGCTCGATCAACGCAATCACCTCCTTCGGCTGAATATCGCCAACAATGGCGACCGTCGCGTTGTTCGGGCCGTAATAGGTTTTGAAGAAGGCTTCCGTGGCCGCCGGCGTGAGGGCCATGATGTCCGAGCCCCAGCCGATCGTGGGCACCCCGTACTGATGCGCTTGGAAAGCCGTGGAGGTAAAGGTCTCGTACAGCAGGCCGGTCGGGCTGTCGTCGGTCCGGAGCCGCCGCTCCTCCATGACCACGCCCCGCTCCTTATAGAATTCACGCAACACAGGATGCGCCATCCGGTCGGATTCCAACGCCGCCCACAGCGGCAACCGGTTGGCCGGAAGGCTGATCACATATCGTGTGATGTCTTTGCCGGTCGAGGCATTGAGGCCGACCCCGCCGTGACGTTGATACAACAGCGCCATCTCGTTGCCCACGACGTACTCGCCCGCTTTCTCCTGCAATTCTTTGAACCGCCGTTGCAGCTGTTGTACCTCCTGCGACACCACAGGCGGCTTCCCGTCCATTTGCGCGCGGGCGGCTTCGTCGCGCTCGCGGCGGTCAAGCTCATCCCCCACCATGGTCAACTCGTCCAGCACCGCCTGTTCCCGCTGGGGATCCCGCGTGCCTATGGTCCGCGTGCCTTTAAACGCCATGTGTTCGTACAAATGCGCCAGGCCGGTCAGCCCCACCTGTTCATTGACGCCGCCGACCCCGAACGTCATGTTGATGCTGACGATCGGCGCTTGATGCCGTTCGACCATCAATACCGTCATCCCGTTCGCCAGTTTGTGTTCGATGACCCGGTCGGCCAGGCTCGGGGATTCCGCATACGCGGACGCCGCCGCCGTAAGCATGCCGGTGAAGACCACCATACCGATTGTGCGCGCCCGTTCGATGCTGATCATATGAAGAGCTCCATCAATTCCTCCGGTCGTTCAATAAACCAATCCGGTTGGCAGGCCGCCATCTTCTGACGATTGCCCATGCCATATCCCACCGCACAGACCCGAATGCCCGCATTGTGCCCGCCGTTGATGTCATTGGTGCTGTCGCCGATGAGCACCGTGCGATCCTTCTTCACGCCGAGTTGTTCCATCACATGCAGCAGCATGCCCGGCTCCGGCTTCAGGCCGAACCCGTTGTCGCCACCGACCACATAGGCGAAGTGGTGCTGGCCGAGCCCTTTTAAAATGACATTGGTATATTCGATCGCTTTGTTCGTTGCCACGGCTTTGGGCTTGGCGGAAAAATGCGTCAAGATCTGGTCAATTCCCGGATAAAACGAGGTGCGATCTAGGCAATGTTGCAGATAGTGCGCGCGAAAGACGCGCAACGCTTCGTCGAACAGATCCTGGTTATCTTCCCCGACGGCCAGCCGTAACAGTTTCTTCACACCGTCGCCGACGAACCCGAAAATTTCCTCCTGCGGCCGCTCCGGCACACCCAGATCGCGCAACGTCAAATTGACACTGTCGGCGATATCCCACTTCGATTCAATGAGCGTGCCGTCCAGGTCGAAGATGAGCAAATCGATCTCAGATTGTTTCGTCATTCTTTTGCCTTTCGCAATTCTGCCTGCAAGGCCGCCAGCGACGCCTGCCGCGTTCCGTCTTTTTCTTCCAGCATGGCCTGCCGGACCACATTCAACATGCGTTTCTGACCGACGTGGGGCGGCAGGATCGGCTCCACAATTTTCCACCGCCCGTTCATCACCTTGAGCCGGACACGCGCCTGCTCTGTACCGGGCTCCGGCATAAACCCGGCGGTATCCAGGTACATGACGCCCAGCACGCGAAACTCTACCGGCACCACCACCTCCAGCCGGTTCACAATCTCCCATTGGCGAAAATCATCCGGCACCGTGAAGCCGTTGATGACGATGACCTTGCCCCAGGCCGGCTCTTCCTTCCAGTCGACATATCCGGCCACCGATTCGAAAGCACTCGCATCGAGCCGCACGCCCTTGTTATCGAGCGCAAAATATTTCTCCACCACTTTGGCCGGTGAATGCGACACGGCGTTGCTTTGCGCCTGTCCTGGCGTGGCCCAGGCTGACAGCCAGACGACTCCCGTCAACACTCCGATGATCGCCGCGCGCAGAGATAGCATCCCGCTAACATACCTCGTGCAGTTTCATGAGATTCGTCCCGCCCGGCTGCCCGATTCTTGTCCCGGAGAGAATGACAAGGCGTTGCCCTGCCGTGACGAGACCTTCCGTCTTCAGCCGTCGCTCGGCCTCGTTGACCCGCTCGTCGGTCGTCGGGATCTGCGCCATGGTGTGCGACAGCACGCCCCAATAGAGGGCCATCTGCCGACGGATCGGCTCAAACGGTGTCAAACCGATGATCACCGCAGCCGGACGGTGTTTCGAGACCAGCCGGGCCGTTGTTCCGCGCTCGCTGAAGGCCACAATAGCCGTCGCGCCGGTTGCGGTCGCGGCCGAGGATGCGGACAAACAAATCGCCTCTTCAAACGTGAGACGCCGATTGTCCGGCGACGCCCTGCGGACGAATCCCGGCCCCGTTTCGACTTCCGCCGCCCGGACAATGCGGTCCATCACCTGCACGACTTCGACCGGATACTGCCCGATGGCCGTTTCCGCGGATAACATCACGGCATCGGTGCCATCGAACACGGCATTGGCCACATCCGACGCTTCCGCCCTGGTCGGGCGCACATGCTGCGTCATCGATTCCAACATTTGTGTGGCCGTGATCACCAACCGACGATGGCGATTCGCAGCGGCGATAATGCGCTTCTGTAACACCGGCACAGCTTCCGGCCCCAATTCCACGCCCAAATCCCCACGCGCGACCATCACGCCGTCCGCATGCTGCAGGATGGCATCCAACCCCGTCACCGCTTCCTGCCGCTCAATTTTGGCAATAACCGGCACGTCCCCGCCGCACTCGGCGATCAGCTGTTTGGCGGCAAGGATATCTTCCGCGCCGCGCACAAATGACAGCGCGATATAATCCACCCCCTGCGCAACACCGAATCGCAAGTCCTCCCGGTCCTTGTCGGTCAACGTAGGCGCACTGACGACTGTCCCCGGCAGATTCATGCCCTTATGAGACGTCACACGCCCGCCAGCCACCACAGTACACTCTACTGCCCCATCGATGATGCGATCAGCCGTCAATTCGACGAGGCCGTCATCGATGAGTATTTTGGCCCCTGGCCGAATGTCCCTGGTCAGGGCCTGGTACGTCACCGGAATCTCGTGCGCCGGATCGGCAGGCAGCACGGCCCTTGCGCCGATCTGCCCGCCGGATCGCAAGGTCACCGTCCGCAACCGCACTCGTTGCCCGGCACGCAGTTCCAATATTCCGTCAATCTCTCCAACGCGAATGCGCGGCCCCTGCAGGTCCTGGATGATCGCAACCGCCACACCCTGACGGTCGGCCGCCTCGCGAATGACCTTGATCGCCTGTCCGTGGGACGCGTGGGTGCCGTGAGAAAAGTTTAACCGCGCCGCATTCATGCCGCTCTGGATGAGCTGCCCGAGCACGCCCGCGCCATCGCTCGCAGGCCCGATGGTGCAAACGATTTTCGCTTTTCGCATGCTGCTGTTCTTCAGTCTTGACAAGATCGGCCCGGCACACCATCTTGTACGTCAACGGCGAGGCTCAAACTATCCGGCGTTCGGTCGGCATCGGGTTATTCTAACAAACCCTCCCGCATGCCGCAAAAGAACATCTCTATACGTTCACCGGAACAGCGATGCCGAACGCCTGAAATTTTTTTGACGAACCCTACACCGCGAGGCCATGCATGAGCGCATCGGACAAGCAGTCAACGGAACAGTTGGACTTTGTCACGATGGAAGGCTTGCTGGCCTACGGAACAGCCCTCGCGCAACGTTCATCGAGCGGCAGGTACCAGCTACCCCCTCCGCCCCCGTCATCTTCCGACCGGCTGCCGCTCGCGCAGGCGGCGACAGAACGGATCAGGACGTGTATTCGACAGACGCAATCCGGCCTGCCGAGCGCCGAGGCCTATCGCGCGGCGCGGCAGGAGCTGATCAGTACCGCGTGCGGAAACGATCCATTGGTGTTCTTCGCTGCGTGGAACCTCCTGCTGGCCCGCGGGGAACTCGCACCCTTGTACCGGGCCCCGATCGGCGCCACTCAAAAACCTGCGCACCGCCGTCCGGTGGCCATCGTGCCACGGACGCAATTGACCCCGCAGCTGGCCGAAGGCCGGATCGTGCTGGATTTGGGGGATGATCGTTTCTGGCTGCTTCCCCGCGACCTCGGCGACCGCACGCTGTTTCTCACCATGCGGCACGGCGTCTCCGAGGTCGAGAGCAAGACCCATCGTGTCGGCCGGCGACTGGCGAATGTGCTGGATACCGAACGGGGCGTGCCCAGGGCGGAGGCCGTGGGCGCCGCATTGGCTCGCATGGTCGGGGTTGTCGGCCAGCAATTGGGGTATCTGCAATTGCGCAATTATCTCGATCCGCGCACCTTCCTTCACCTCATCAGTCACAGCCCGAACACGGAGCAACTCTGCCGGCGCATCACCAAGGCCTTGCTCCCCGACCGGGCGGATGCGGTGCATCCCCACATTGAACCCACGTTGGAATCGCAGGACTTCGGCTGGGTCACCGGCATGGAGAAACAAGCGGAGCTGGATGCGGCGGCGCAGGCGTTCGGGGTGGATGCGAAGACCGCCAAACGGCTGATCAAGCATCCGTTCTACAGCTATCCCGGGGGGCATTCATTTTTCGACCTCTATGTCGATGTCATCGACGGCCTCCACCGGCTGGGCCGTTCCCATCCCGGCGAAGTCCTCTGTCTTTACACCCACAGCTCCACGCTACGCGCCCTCAGGATTTACCTCGATCCGCGTCCCTTCCGCGAAGCCTTTTCTGAATTCGGCGAATACAAGGAAGGGCAGGACAACGTCGTGCTCCTCACGCTGGAGAATGGCAAACTCTCCGGCTATTCCACCGCCGTGGGCTTGATCGAAAGCGACCGGGTCGCGCGCGAAGCCTGGGTCACGGTTGAACGGGAGCGCAGTCAGCGCGTGACACTCAAGCCCGGACGCATTAAACGACTGATTGCCTTGGTGTCAGGCGGAGATTTTGGCGGCGGCGGGGCGGCCTTGAAGGAGTTGCGCGTCACCGGTAACCGTTTCGGCCTGGATGTCTTTTTTGTCCGGCATGGATTTCTCGGCCTGGCCAACAATTGGATCGATGCCGTCAGCGAGGAAGATACGCGCGGGATGAGCAGCCATGCGAGCAGCCCCATCGGGAGCAGCCGGTTCGAGGATTTCAAAGACGAGCAGGTGCAACGGGCTGCGATGCGCTCCCTCGCTCCCTATCTCGAAGACTCGGCGCTTGTCGTCCTAGGAGGAGACGGCAGCCTGCGTGGCGCGCGGGCGATCCACGAAACCTACGGCGTGCAAGTGGTCGGCATTCCTGGCACCATCGATAACAACATCGCCGGCACCACGTCGCTGGGATTTCACTCAGCGATCGCTCTCGCCAATCAGTCCATCGAATCACTGAAAGCAACCAGCGCCGCCATGGGCAGCATCTTTTTCGTCGAAGTCATGGGCGCCGGCTCCGGCCACCTGGCCCTGGCCTGCGCCTACCAAGCCAGGGCGGAAGGGATCCTGGTCAACGAGCATCCTGATCCTGATGCCTATATCGATGACATTGTCCTTGGGACATTACAACGCACATTAGGCGTGCCGAATAAGAGCCATATCTTTGTCGTCGCGGAGCGGACCCCTCACCGGCATCACCGGGAAGGCGGTGTTCACGGGCTGGTCGATTATGTCGCGCAGACCATTGCCACATGGCCGCCCCGTCGAGAATCGACCGGCCAGTACTCGCTGGCCTCGGCCACGAAGGCCACGATTCTCGGCCATACGCTCAGAGGCGCTCCCCCCACCCCGGAAGATAAGATGATCGCGCAACATCTCGCCTACGAAACGGTTCGCCGTCTCGTCGAACAACCGGACACCATCGTCGGCTGCATGGTGGCCTATCATGACTCGAACCGGATCGAAACGATTCCGCTGCATGCCGTGTCGCCCAAGCCATTTGACTGGGAGTTATTTACCCGCATGCACGTCGCGGAGCTGCAACACGAACGTGTGTGACCTCAACGGCATGCCGGCCCGGCCGGAGGTCGGCCACGTTGACCGCTCCTATGTGACGTGTTAGGGTCTTTCCTGTTGTTGCCAGGGGTTGTGAATCACCATGTCTGTTTCACGCTTCACACGTCTTGTCTTTTGGCTTTGCGCGACCCTGCTCCTTCACCCGGGCATCGCCTTCACGGCTGAACCGGGCCAGGCCCTTCTCGATACACCGGCTCCGCTCCTCACTCCAACGCCCCATCACACGCCGCCTGCACAGGACGGATCCGTTCGCGCCGCTCCCGGGACGAACCACCGCAAAGGCGCCGACACGATCCCTCCGGCTGCACGGAAAACCCTTCAAGCCATTGAAGCGCGGCATGGAGAACCCTTGCCGGGGTATGTCGGGGGACGTAACTTTCTCAATCGTGAACGGGTGCTCCCGCGAGGTCGCTATCGTGAGTATGACGTGCACCCGAAGGCGCCGGGGAGAAACCGCGGAACCGAACGGATCGTCATCAATCAGGCCAACGGCAAGGCCTATTACACCGCCGATCACTATCGTTCATTTGTTCCGATGAATTGAGGATACATGTCGATTACCGCGCTTCAATCGATCAAGAAACCATGGGCCCATCTCCTGGTGCATGCCGAGGGAGAGGCGCTGGATCAACTTCTGTCGGTCCCCGCCCACTTTGTGACGAAAACCATCTCCGGGAAAAAATGTAAAACCAAGGCCGGGCTGTTGGATGAATTCAGCCGGGTCTTTTCGTTTCCGGACTATTTCGGCCACAACTGGGATGCCCTGGAAGAATGTCTCGCCGACCTCGACTGGCTGCCGGCCAAAGGGTACCTCGTCTTGGTCACAGATGCAGACCAGGTGCTGACAAAACCCGACGAAGAAGATGACTTTGAAACCTTCGTGGAAATCCTGAGCGAAGCCGGTGAAGCCTGGAGCCTCAAAGAGTCCGACGATGCGACGGGAGACGGCCGGCCGTTTCACGCTGTATTGGCGGTCCAGGAACGACATAAACGTACCCGTCATAATTGGTTCGCACCGCCGTTGGCCATGGAGCGCAAACCCTCGAAATCCGGTCCGGCCAAGGGCGCAAAAAAACCCGCGCGCTAGACAGTCGACTCAATCCATTTACGTCAGGAGGTTACGATGGGACTTCTCGATCAACTCGGACAGGCGGCAGCCGGCATGATGGGGGGCGGCGATAAGAACCCCCTGATGCAGGCCCTGCTCGGACTCCTCGCACAGAACAGTTCCGTCGGCGGGCTCAGCGGACTCGTTCAGGCGTTTCAAAAGAACGGACTGGGCGACATCGTCGATTCCTGGGTCAGCACGGGCAAGAATTTGCCGATCTCGCCGCAGCAGATCCAACAGGGATTGGGTGGCGACCTGCTTAAGCAATTGGCGTCGCAGGCAGGCCTCAGCACGGAGGCAGCCGGGGGCCAATTGGCAAGTCTGCTGCCAGGCCTGATCGATAAGCTGACACCGGACGGCAAGATGCCGGACTCACATTTGATCGAACAGGGATTAAATCTGTTAAGAGGAAAACTCGGGTAGGTCCGAGGCGCTAGCAGAGGGAAAGAAACCGACCCATCTGTCGCTGGAGCCACCGCGTCAGTCCCCAGGACAAGTCGTTCGCGCGTGACAGCAGCCAGACTTTCGGCGTCACCACCTGTTTGACGCTCGCGCTCAGCGACGTGAAGTGATCCGCGCACAACCCATGCGTCTCACTGAGGTCTTCAAGCGGCAACTTCTCACGGAGAAACGCCGGCTTCCCATCTCGCACGCACCAGGCGCACAGCACTCTCACTGGGGTCGCTCCTTCGTTACCGTCCGACTCACAGCCCTGGGGGCGCAAAAGCCGCACCAGGAGACAAGCGCAAACGGTTTATCAATTTTTCAGAGGGTTAGGGGAGTTGAACCGGAAGAATCCGAACATTGTGGCTAACAACCGTGTGGTATTCTGGCGACGAATGACATTTTTTGTCTCTCCCGATGACCAAAGTCCCGCGTCGATCACTTACAACAAGCAGGAGCGACTTCGGGTCTTCTACGGACCACCATGGGCTCAGAACGTGGGCGCGATCCCTCTTCATAACAAGGGACCAGTGGCTCCCGCCCAATTCCCATTTGCTGAAGGTGACTGGAACAAATGCCGTGGGTTTCACGTCCATCGGCTAAAGGAGCTTTTTCTCGCACCACAGCCGGTCGCCCTTCGCTTTCACACCAGGAGCAGATCACTTTCATCATAGTCTCCTACGCAGTGACACCCGGTGTTCAGCAAGACTTGCGCCACCAAGTCCATAGGACGAAAAGTCATGATTTTTTAGAGAAAATCTGGTTGAATCGATTCAGAACTCAGGCTGGTGTATCGATTCAGATACGAGGTTGTATCGAATCATCCACCTGACAATGAAAGAGCACCCCTTCAATTGACCGTTTTGAATTTCTCATGATAGGTTGGCGCCCCCATTCACCCCTCGATGAAAGAAGCCCATGAAAACACAACGTTCTGAACAACTCTTCGCAGAGGCACAGCGGATCATTCCCGGGGGCGTCAACAGTCCGGTGCGAGCCTTTCGCTCGGTAGGCGGACAACCCCGTTTCATCGCCCGCGCCAAAGGCGCGCGCCTCTATGATGTCGACGGGAACAGCTATCTCGACTATGTGCTCTCGTGGGGCCCTATGATTCTCGGCCATGCGCCGGCCACCGTGACAAAAGCCATTCAACAGGCCGCCGCAAACGGCACTAGTTATGGCGCGCCGACCGAATTGGAAATTCAACTCGCCACGATGATTCGCGAGGCCTTGCCCACGATGGAGCAGGTCAGACTGGTAAGTTCAGGAACCGAAGCGGTGATGAGCGCCCTCCGTGTCGCCCGCGCCTATACCAAACGCGACGGCATCCTGAAATTCGAAGGCTGTTACCACGGCCACAGTGACTACCTGTTGGCGAAAGCCGGTTCGGGCTTGACCACATTGGGCATTCCAGACTGTCCTGGCGTCCCGGAAGATTTCACGAAACATACGTTGACCGCGCCGTATAACGACCTGGTCACCGTGGAGAAGCTGATCAAGAAACACCACCGGCAGCTGGCTTGCGTTATCGTCGAGCCGATCGCCGGCAACATGGGCGTCATCCCTCCTTCGCCGGAATTCCTGGAAGGCCTGCGCAAGCTGACCGATGCCCATGGCATGCTGCTGATTTTCGACGAAGTGATCTCGGGATTCAGGGTCCAATACGGCGGCGCCCAAACACTCTACGGGATCAAGCCTGACCTGACGATTCTGGGCAAGATCATCGGCGGAGGGCTGCCCGTAGGAGCTTACGGCGGCACGAAGGACATCATGAAGATGATCGCCCCATCCGGGCCGGTGTATCAGGCAGGGACCTTATCAGGAAATCCCTTGGCGGTCACGGCAGGCATCGAGACACTGAAGAGGTTGAAAAAACCGGGGACCTATGACCAACTTGAACAGCGGTCGGTCGCGTTGTCCGACGGACTGGGGAAGATCGCGAGCAAAGCCGGAATTCCGCTCACCCAGACCCGGGTCGCCTCTATGCTGTGTGCGTTCTTTACTGAAGGACCGGTGGTGGATTGGGCAACAGCCAAGAAATCCGATACGAAAGTGTATGCGAAGTTCTTTCACCACATGCTGGATGCGGGGGTTTACCTCGCCCCCTCACAGTTTGAAGCTGCCTTCATGTCCCTGGCCCACACGCCGAAGGACATTGAACGCACCCTCAATGCCGCTCAAGCTGCGTTCAAAAACCTCTGACCTGCCGTGAACCTTCGGGCACCGCCCGTCTTCCGTCAAGAGTCGTCTCCGGATGCATTTCGTATCGAAACCGATACGAAATGCATCCATTCAGATACAGATCGTGGTTCATCCCCATCGAATTCACCACGTGACTTCAGGATGCTCAAAACGGTTTCCCAGCAAGGCCGCAGCGAACGAGGCCCCGAGGCGGCCATCTTACCCGCCCACCCCGAACCTATAAGAATAGGTCTTGTCCCATGGGCGATATGTTGAGGGTCCGAACGATGCGAGAACGATGCTGGGGACCGTTTTCAGCACCCTGAGCTATTCGTCGTCGTCCTCGTCGTCCATCTCCAACGCTTCCTGCCGCTTCTGCTCTTCCATCGCATTGTGTAGGAGCATACGAACAAACATTGAATACAACGAACCTTTTTCCAAGGTTCCGCCGGGTGGAATGGCAATCTTGCCTTCCTTGATCATGCGATCCATCCACGCCTTCTGATCCGGCGCGATCAGGATCGGCACCTCGACCAGACCAACTTTTCCAAACATATCCATGAGTTAGACCTCCGTGAATCGTCATTCGGCGCTCGTAGCTCGTGGGGGAATGGCCAGCCGGGAGAATCCTTCGGTGAACCACACTTCACGAAATACGCTACACGACGGGCATTTGAGCATGCGGTTTTTCGGCTTGTCAACCGCAAGACCGCCGCCGGTTACTCGTGGCATGGAGCCTGCTGTGCTTCTCTCCAGAACCACGGAGGACTCTCAGCATGCTGCACCACATCGTGCCCGACTCCCGTTTTTTGAGCCGGTTGGCCCTCCTGTTGCTGATGGCCTCATCCACCTCCACGGCACTCGCTGTCGAGGAAGAACGCCGGTCTACCCTGCATACCTACACCCCTGCGATCAGGAACGATCCAAGCCCGTTCAACTGCACCGGCTGTTGGGACCTGAAACAGGATCAACGCTCGTCGCTTCCTCAGCATCAGACCCAACGCTCTCGACGCGGACGTCATGAACGAGGCCTTCGCCCACACAAAAATCCGTTCGCAAAGAAATCACATTCGTTTAGTCGAGGATTGAGATCGCTTCCGCGGCATGCCTTGTCGATGGGAGGATTCGAGCGGACCGTGGAAGGCTGGCAAGTACGTACGGTCGATGGCGACACCCTTCGATATGGCACCGATCGCATCCGCATTCGCGGCTACAATGCGCCGGAATTGTCCGAACCGGGAGGGCGAGAAGCTGCCCTGCGTCTGGAGCAACTGATGCAGACGGGCACCATCAACATCGTTCCTCACGGCCACGACGTCTACGGCCGCACACTGGCGGATGTCTTCGTGAATGGGCAAAACGTCGCGGACGTGATGACCACGGAAGGGTTTGGGAGGAAGGGGTAACGAGGAGCCGTGGTTACATTCCCTCTTCAGCCAGAAAGATCGTTGTAGAAATATCCCCCCGATTCATAGTCATATGGCTGGCAGCATTCTGTGACGGTTCCGGCAGCGAAACGGTTTGACGCAACGCTTCGTGACAGTCGCGCACGCACCGATCCGCCCCACACATCCTTTCCGATGAAGACCCAGTACTACACCGCCACCAGCCTCGACGGGTTCATCGCCACCGAAAACGACTCACTCGACTGGCTCTTTCCACTGGGCGACGTGAACGAGACGAGTTATCCCTCATTCATTGCGGACGTCGGAGCCTTGGCCATGGGGTCGGCGACGTACGAATGGATGCTTCGCCATACTGACAAGATTGCCGACCAACAGACTGGCGCCCCCTGGCCCTATTCTCAACCTACCTGGGTATTCTCCACCCGCCCGCTTCCCTTGATTCCGACTGCCGACATTCGCCTGGTTCGAGGAGATGTTCGAACTATTCACACTGAGATGCGGCAGGCAGCTGGATCGAAGAACATCTGGATCGTCGGAGGCGGAAATCTCGCCGGACAGTTTTACGACGCTAGTTTGCTGGACGAGGTGATCGTGCAAATCGGTTCCGTCACCCTGGGGGCCGGTAAACCACTCTTTCCACGCCGCGTCACGAATCCGCCGCTTCGATTGATATCCGTGTACAAAATCGGCCCCGGCTTCGCGGAATTGCGATACGATGTGCCGAAAGAGAAGCCGGCAGGTCCGCCCTAGTCGTTCCTCCGGCGGAGTGCAGTCATCACGCTCGTGACTTGTACGGGGAGACAGACATGAACGCGAAGGATATTGCGGAATTGGCGAAGGCGACCATGAATGGATCGATGTCCTTTCCTGAGATCGTCGGTAAACTGATCGCGAACGGTGTCGAGTACTATCATGTGGACTATGCCCTCAGCTCCTTTTCCTTCTACACTGGCTCGGGGACAGTGGTGACCGCACCCCTTGTCTTCGAAGGCCTGCCGTCGATTTCAGAGCATTTCGATACAGCCGCACTTAAAGCGGCGATTCTCGACAGTCAGCAGCATGGTCAAAAATTTCGCGCCTTTTGTGAGCGCGCCGTCAAGGCGGGGGTGCAGGGCTACTTTGCGTTCCTTCGGGGCAAGCGCGTGACCTATTTCGGCCGCCAAGGGGATCAACACACCGAATGGTTTCCCGGCTCTCGGCCCAATGAGGCGTCGCAGTGATCAAGAGGCCACCGCTCTAACGAGCGCCATATTGACTTTATGAGACCTCTGCTAGCCAGCCTAATTCTGATCGCACTACTCCCAGGAGTTACTGACACGAAGGCGACCGAGAAACGACCTCCCGTCTCCCATCGCAGCGGCGTCGAGCCGTCAGAGACCGGCGAGTGCCCCACCGAGCATCCGCTCAAAGGCAACTTCACAACCCGTCGCGGCGAACGCTGCATCTACCACATGCCCGGACAGCGCTGGTACCAGCGAACTAAAGCCGAGCGCTGTTATGCGACCGAAGCTGAAGCAGTGGAAGACGGGTGCAGGCGGTCAAAAGTGTGAGACAGATCATAATGAAGACGCGGAGATAAAGCCTGCGGAAATCATGGTTAGAACCATCAGCATTGTGCCCGTCCCATCTGCTTGTCCGCCCAGGATTGACGATCAGCCACCCAGCACGTACAACATACACGCAACAGACGACTTGTCGCGCATGAGGCTTCGAATGCACTGGTTCGCAGTACTTGCCATTATGCTTTCCACTCTGCTCACGGCATGCGTCTCGACCCCTTCGCCGGACGCCATGAAACAAGTGGCTGAACGCAATCGTTGGGAACTCGCCCACTGGGGCGACCATGCCGTTCCCTACGGAGACGATGGAGAACCGGTGATCCTCGCCTTCAGAGATGGGAAAGTGTCGGGTCAGGCTGGATGTAATCGCTATGCTGCCGTCATAACGTTCGGCCCCAAGACTGGCGAGGTCTCGGTATCGCACGGCATCAGCACCCGCATGGCTTGCGTACCCCGGCGCATGGAATTCGAGGCGGCGTTCATTCGCGCCTTTGAGGCCTCGACGCGGTATCGACTCGATGGGGAAAGCCTGTCGTTTGAAAGTGCCATCGCTCAGCCATTGGAGTTTTACCGGCGCCCCTTGGAATAGCAGATCCCTCTCTGATCTCGCGCATCAAGCCCTTCGATGGCGTATCCCTTTTGATACGACCACGTATCGCTTCTGATACGACACTGACAGCACCGGCAACAGTTCAGACCGCTCTCGTTCGTCCACGCTTTCGAAATCGGCCTCTGCTTTCCTATTTTTCCTGCAGATCTTTAGGCACCGCTCTTGCTCAACAATAGGGTGAACCGGGAATGTCTATTATGACTGACAAGACTTTCAGCGCAGTACTCGCTCCTGGGTTCCCGATTGCCGTACAGCTTCGGGGCGACGAGGCATTGTCAGACGCGAGTAGTCGCGCCGCTGCCATACATCAGCTCGCCGACGAGAGGCAGGACGTTCCCAAGCCGCTCACTCGGGGCTGGTTTGGCTGTGGGGGGGATGCCCCAACACAATACTCGCTCTTTCCATTTCTTTACGGCTGCGCGCTGACAGCGACCCTGTGGTGGATCTGGATGGCCCTCGGCCAGCCATTCCATCCGGCTTGGATTGTGGCGCCGCTCATGGTCATCACGATCGCTGACTGGCTGGAACACCTCATCCAACTGGCGCAGCTCCGCCACTACGTGTCGTCGAACGAGCAATATGTGCAGGGCTTGTGGATCCAGCTTTCCGGCTGTGCAACCATCATCAAACTGTGGCTCACCAGCGGCCTTTACGTAAGCCTGGCCGGATTCATCCTCAAAATGCTGTTCACATTCTCGGGCAGGCGTCTGGCAGGTAATGCCGCCCAATGATCCGGCGTTTCGGACGCGGCGCGCCGATAGCTGCAGAATTTCTGCAGACCTGTGAGTAGATGAATTACACATCCATCCGCAAAGGCATTGCCGACGCCTTTCTGGCGAGCTATGTCCATAAGAAAGCCTTCTTCACCATCCCCTCTCCGGAATCGAACAGCTCGACCCTGCACGGTTGATCTCCTCCGTCTACTGCGGTAAACATTGCCCCCGTATTTCGTGAGGATCTTCATGCACCGCAACATAGTCTCCATCGCTTTTTTATTTGCATTGCTGCTCAATGCTCTGCAGGCATTCCTCGAACCAACCTCGGCTTCCGCCGAACAGATCCGCGCCGCCATTCCCGCCCCTCAACCAGAGGCCTGGTGGATGGAACGGCATGAACAAGCCGTGGCTCGCATGCGGCAGGGCCATGTCGATCTGGTGTTCATCGGTGATTCCATCACGCAGGGGTGGGAGAAGGATGGGCGCCCGGTGTGGAACGTCTTCTATCGACATCGCCATGCCGCCAATCTTGGCTACAACGGCGACCAGACAGACAATGTGCTGTGGCGGCTCCAGAATGGAGAACTGGACGGCATCACTCCCAAGCTGGTGGTCGTGATGATCGGAACGAATAACGCGACCGGGCGCGAAGATCCCCCGGAAGAGACCGCTGCCGGGATCCAAGCTATTCTCAGGACATTGCGCACCCGTTTACCGGAAACAAAAATCCTGCTGCTGGCCCTGTTTCCACGAGGCCTCTCGCCCGATGACCGTCTTCGTCGTGTGAACAATGCCGTCAACGAGCGACTCCCGGCTTTGGCCGACCAGCGTCAGGTATTCTTTCTCGACCTGAACGGACACTTTCTCGATGACAGCGGGCGCTTGCCCGGAGAGATTATGCCCGACGCGCTGCACCCCAACGAACGCGGCTACCGCGTATGGGCCGAGGGGATGGAGGATATAGTCAAGCGCCTGATGAATGAATGAGGACGTGCACCGCGGCACTCTGTATAGGCTGGATACTGCAGCGGCTGCGATGTGCCAACGCGAAAGGAGGGGTAATTAGAAGAACTAAGACGGACCCGGCGCGGGAAAGTTCATCGATGTAGCCGAAACCATGACGGTGATTCGATGCCCTCCTCCATGGTGTGAGTCTACGTTTGATCAATGATGATCTCCCATCGAATCATAAGGAATCGCCCGGACCATCGAGTGTCATTTTGGGAAGCTGAAACGTCTTACTCCTTGGAGAGACTGTTTTCACATGTTGTGGGGACAGACTCTCACTCAGGAGCCCATCGTGACGATCACACAAGCTGTTGCCTACCCCTCACGTGATGCGTCCCCTATCCGTCCGCTCGTCAGCATTGTCATCCCGACTTATAACCGCGCTCCATTGCTCAAAAAGGCCATTGCTTCCGCGCTCGCGCAAGAGCAGACCGGGGACCTGTTCGATCTGGAAATCATCATCGTGGACGATTGTTCGTCGGAGGATCTGCGCCCTATCGCTACAGCATTCCCCAGCGTGCAATATATCCGGCTATCCCAGAATCGTGGAGCAGCCGGTGCGCGAAACGTCGGGATCAAGCAAGCAACGGGAAAGTATGTCGCATTACTCGACGATGACGATGAGTTCCTGACCCACAAACTCCTGGTGCAGGTGCCAGTCCTCGAAGCGAATCCAGACGTGGGGGTGGTGTATGGACAAAGCGTCGTAACAGGAAGCGACGTTCCGCTCCTTCTCTGGCCTGAGTGGGCCCCTTCGGGTCAGGTTTTTGAACAGTTCCTCATCCGCACGGACGATTTCCTCCATCCTCCCACCTGGCTTGTCCGGCGCGAGTTGTTTGAAGCCGCGGGATGGTTCAATGAGCAACACCGCACCATGGAGCATTACGATATGGCGCTCCGTCTGGCGGCGTTGACACCTTGGACGTTTCTCACCGGAGGGCCGGTCGCGCGCGGTCGTTTCTCGCAGAAAGGCAAGTGGTACAGCAATATTGTCAACGGCACTAATGAGCAGCGGCTTCCACGAATCATCGAAAGTGCCTTGAACCGTCTACCCGCGACAGCGGAAGCAGATCGAATTCGGAAAAAAGCGCGGGCCGCTGTCTGCGCCACTATCGCAGGACAACGGTGGTGGAACAGTGGAGTTGCCTCGACGCGGCAGCACCTGCTCACGGCCCTGAACGCGGCCCCATGGCTCATGAGCGAGCCTGTGGTCATGCAGTGGTTAGAGCGAGTGGCCGGGGAACTCGCGGCGTCTTCAAATAGCCCGGAGTTGGCCGTTAAGACATTCTGGCAGGAGATTGAACAGACGACATCTGCCGAAAAAGCGGGGTCTTTGACAAAGAATCGTCGACTTCTGGGAGATCTGTTGTCGGCCGCCGCAATCGCACTGAAGCCAGGTTCTCCCAGAAGGGCCTGGGTCGTCGCGGCCAGCGTGCTGTTGCACGATCCCAGCGCCCTGGCAGAGCCCGGACGTATGGCGCGGCTGTTCCGTAGGCTCCGGCAATCAGCGTCGGCCGATTCTCCCGCAGTTCCTCTTCACAATTAAGGCCTCCACACTCTGCACCGTCTCACGCTTGTTCAGCATTATTCGCATCCGTTTCGCCGGCCGCTGATCACAATCCCTTCTTTGTCTGCGAGAAAGATCAGCCGGCAATCCACGCCTCCGTACAACGGCAGTGTGTTGTACTCATCGGCCTGTCCTGGCATACGGTCGATTGTCATGTCCCAAACCATTTCGACATTTCCGTCTTCTGCTTCCTTCGGATGCAGATTCGGTGGACCGAGCTCTAGATACAGATCTTCCTTGTGCTTGCCGATCCAGCGTGAAATCACATCGTCCCAGGTTTGATAGATTCCCGCTACACCAGGATCTGAACCGGTCTTGCAGGCACTGGCAGTAGGTAGCCACAGAAGGATGAAGAGGATGGGAACATATCTCGTCACTGAACAACCAGAGGCTAGGGTTTCTTCTTTTTCTTATCGGAAGGATTATCAGAGAAGAGCAGCCAGGCGAGGACAACGAACCCGATCGCCACGCCCGTTACCGCCAGCCATGTGCCGAGTTTATCCATTAGCTCCTCGTGTGTGGAGGTCCTTGTAACGCAGCGAGGGTGAGTTTGTCGAGCCGTTTCACCTTCAACTGGTCGTCCACCGTCACCAGCTTGGCCGAGCCTTCAACCACCACGCGCCCGCTCGTCTGTTCTCTCAGGATATGGGCAAAGGTGAGAGAAGCCCGGCCCACCGCCGCGAGGTTCGTATCGATCGTCAAGGTGTCACCATACCGGGCAGGCGACCGATAGTCCAGCTCCGCATGCACGACCATGAACTGCGTCCCCTGATCGCGCAGGCCTGCGACCGACAGCCCCCGCTCTTCGAGATACTGCGTCCTCGCCCGCTCGAAATATTTGAGGTAGTTGGCGTAATAGACCACCCCGCCGCAGTCGGTGTCCTCATAGTAGATGCGGATGTCCATGCAGTGCTCGGCCGAGCGGGCTTAGAGATTCAGTGTCGGAAACTTTGGCAGCGAGGACTCGCTCACGCCGGTGAGTTTCATCACCATCTCGGATAGCTGCTGCACCCGCTCGCCTTTGACCGCCTCGAACCCGTGACCCAACACGGCATGATTGGCGGCATCAAGGAGGGGTTTCATCTTGGGCCAGTCGCGGAGAAAGGCCTGCCCCATCTGATCGCCAAGGCCGGCCAATGTACGCCACTGGCTCTGCAACGGCAGCTTATACTTGCCGTCAACATCGTCCAGATAACAGGTGCGGCAGGTTTCCCGTAAGGCTTCAGGGAGCTGTTCAGGCCGCACGTCCCAGGTTTTTATCTTGTACTGCTTGAACAACTGCCGCTGGGCGCAGGCTTCCAGCGCGCGCACGAGGGCGACCATGGCCCGTTCCGGATCGTGATCCACATGGGCGCGGCGATGCGCATGCGCCAGCAGATCGAGCACGACACCTTCTTTGACCTCAGCGGGGTCGAGTACCACCTTCTCCAAAAAACCGCTATTGGCCTTGATCAAGGGCAGGAGCGCTTTCAGCCCCGGCGGCCCGCCCCAGATCGACGCCATGTCGAGCGCCTTCAGGGAGGTCTTCAGCTTGTCCCAGGCCTGCCGATAGTGAAACTGCTCCCAGAGGCCGTAGCCCAGCGCCAGCTCACCCAATGCACGATAGAGCGGCTTCTGGCCCCCGCTCACTCGAGCTTCCAGCGTATGGAATAACGTGGCGGCCGCTCTGAATGATCCATGATTAAACGCCTCACTGGCCTCACGACGAACGACGACAGCCGATTCATCCCAGGGATTGCCCTGGACCCAGCGTTTGGTGAGACCGTCAATGATGATCTCTTCGCTCTCCTCAAGCCCTGCCGCATCAACCAGGCTGATCATTCTCGAAGTCCAGGGTTGGCTCACCGTCGCCAGCGCCGCGGCCATGGCGGGAGTTGCCCCGGTCAAATCGACCACCACTTCACCCACCTGGACCGCCCAGGTGCGGAGAAGGTCATGAACAGTCCGCGATAACGCCTGATGGCAGGCCATGATGTCGGCCGAATCTGGCGTGACAACCCAATCCCAGCGCTTCGGCATTTGCTGCACAAGTGGCTGCACGGCTTCTTCGACCTGGGTCTTCGCCGACTCCGGCACAAAAAAACAGAGCAGTTCCGGCTGCAAGCGGTTGATGACATAGGCCGCGAGCGGCGGCGCATCGGTGAAGGCCAGGATGAGCGCTTTGACGGGAGTATCGGCAGGCATAGTCGGCGGACTATACCACTGCAGTCCGGCCGCTTCAATGAACACGCGTTTCCCGGCAGTTCTTGACGCTCTACGCAAAGACGCATAGACTTTCACCAGAATTCATTCCTCTGCAATTCCGCGCAGTGCAGGCTGAGGAGATGCGATGAGCTGGTGGCTCTGGGCCTTTCTGGGAATACTTCTGCTCGGCGGTGAAATGGTCACGCCCGGCGGATTCTATATGTTGTTTTTCGGCATTGGGGCGCTGTTGGTCGGCGCACTGGTCGGTTTGGACGTCATCCAAAGCGCGTGGATGTCCTGGCTTTTCTTCTCAGGTCTTTCGATCGGCTCTCTGCTGGTATTACGCCCCCCACTCCGCCGACTCATGGCCACCGACCGAGGCGGGATCTCGCCGGTCGATACGATGGGCGGTGAAACGGCCATCGTACTGGAAGACATTCCTCCCGACGGCCGGGGCAAAGCGGAATGCCGGGGGAGCACCTGGAATGCGCATAACCTGGGCAACAAGCCACTCACCAAGGGCCAACGCGGCCTCGTCCATCACGTCGACGGCATCACCCTGTGGATCAAACCCGAATGAGGTCACCCCATTATGGAGGATAGCGGCATGCCAGGCGGACTCTGGGTCGTCATATTCCTTGCGGGCCTCGTGTTACTGGTCATCTCCAAAACGGCGCGCGTGGTGCCGCAACAGAGCGCCTATGTGGTCGAACGCCTCGGCCGGTATTCACGCACACTCGGCGCGGGGTTTCATATCCTCTGGCCGTTCCTCGACAGCGTCCAATACAAACACTCACTGAAAGAAACGGCCATCGATATCCCCGAACAGATCTGTATCACCCGCGACAATGTGCAGGTCGGCGTGGACGGCATTCTCTATTCGAAGGTGCTGGACCCGCAACGCGCCTCCTACGGCATCAGCGACTACCGCTTTGCCATCACCCAGCTCGCCCAGACCGCGCTCCGCAGCGAGATCGGGAAAATCGAACTCGACCGCACGTTTGAAGAACGCACGAACATCAACAGCCAGGTCGTCAATGAACTCGATAAGGCTACGGAGCCCTGGGGCGTGAAAGTTTTACGGTACGAGATCAAGAACATCACCCCGCCGAAAGATGTCCTGGCCGCGATGGAAAAACAGATGCGCGCCGAGCGGGAGAAACGTGCCGTGATTCTGACCTCCGAAGGCGAGCGCGACGCCGCCATCAATCAGGCGGAAGGCGAGAAACAACAGGTCATCAAAGCGTCTGAAGCAAAGAAGCAGCAACAGATCAACGAAGCCGAAGGTGCGGCGGCCGCCATCATGGCCATCGCCGGCGCGACCGCCGAGGGCCTGCGCAAAGTCGCCGAGTCTACGCAAGTTCCCGGCGGATACGAAGCCGTGCAATTGCGAGTCGCCGAACAGTACATCACCAAATTCGGGGAACTGGCCAAAACCAGCAATACGCTCGTGCTTCCGGCCAACGTGTCGGATGTCGGCTCGATGCTGACACTGGCGATGAATATGATCACCAAACGGTCTTCGCCCGCAAAGTAACCGCCATTGGGGGGTCGTTTGACAGTGGCTTTGGGCTTCCCTACAATTCCGCACGATGAAAGACTTCGCCATCAAGGCGTTCGACGAGAGCGCCGAGGTCAAGCGGCGCTTTGCGCGGGACCATGCCGACAAAATCGTGCAGGTCGCCCGACTCATCGGCCGCGCCTTTCAAACCGGACATAAAGTCTTGCTCTTCGGCAACGGCGGCAGCGCGACGGATGCCGCGCACATTGCCGCCGAATTCGTCGGCCGTTATAAGCGCGAACGCGCCCCGTTCCCGGCTATCGCTCTCGCCACGGACATCGCCGCCATTACCTGCATCGCCAACGACTACGGCTTCGAGGAACTCTTTGCCCGCCAGGTGCGCGCGCACGGGCAGGCGGGAGACGTGGCGATTGCCATCAGCACCAGCGGCAACTCCCCCAATGTACTGAAGGGCGTCGAAGCGGCCAAGGCCGCAGGCCTCACGACGGTCGCCTGGACAGGCGGCTCAGGCGGCAAGCTGGCCGGTATGGCCGACTACGGCTTCGTCGTGCCTTCGACACTGACGGCTCGCATTCAAGAAAGTCACATCACGCTGGGCCACGTGCTCTGCGAACTCATTGAGGATCACGTTCTTGCCAACCCGGCCTAAGCGTCCCGCGACACCATCGACGCCCCGGGCGATCATCAAGCCGATCGATGCGTCTCGCTTGAAGACCTATCCGCTCCAGCGCCGGCACAGCAAGGTGCAGGTTTCCAACTTTGCCAGGGTCTGGACGAACGGCCGCTCGTTCAAGCGCTTTCTCGACTCGCTCCCCGATATCCTGGCGGTCAAAACGCTGCGGGAGGTGGCGCAGGCCATTGCGAAGGCGCATCGTCGCGGCCGGCCGGTCATTGTGGGCATGGGCGCCCATGTCGTGAAGGTGGGATTGGGCCCGCTGCTCGTAGACCTCATGGAGCGCGGCATCGTGACCGCCCTCGCCATGAATGGAGCCGTGATCATCCACGACTTCGAATTGGCGTTCATGGGCCACACGTCAGAGGAAGTGGACGCGGAGATCGATTCCGGGCGATTCGGCATGGCGGAAGAAACCGGCCGCATGCTCAACGAAGCCATCACGCTGGGCATGAAGGAAGGCCTAGGCCTGGGCGAATCGCTGGGCCTGTACATCAATCGTCACAAGCAACAGTTTCCGAACCGCGCCACCAGCTTGCTGGCCACCGGAGCCAGATTGGGACTTCCCGTCACCGTCCACGTCGCCGTCGGCACTGATATCATCCACATGCACCCTTCCGCGGACGGCGCAGCGATCGGCGCAGGATCACTGCTCGATTTTCGCCGCTTGGCCGCTGTGGTCTCCGGCATGGAAGGCGGGGTCTACCTGAACCTCGGATCCGCCGTCATTTTGCCGGAAGTGTTTTTGAAAGCCGTCTCGCTGGGACGGAATCTCGGCCACTCGTTGACGAATATCACGACAGTTAATATGGATTTCCTCACGCACTATCGTCCCATGACCAACGTCGTGCGCCGCCCGACTCAAAAAGGCGGCAAAGGCTACGCCCTCACCGGTCATCACGAGATCATGGTGCCGCTGTTGGCCGCCGCGGTCATTGAAGAACTGTCCGGCCGCTGAACTAAAGCGGTGAGTTCTATCCTCTCACGGCATCGAATCATCCTGTGATGTCCATGGCGCTCTCTGCCGAACCGTTGCTGACCATCTGGGCTGACCTCAATCGACGGTATTTTCAGGATGCCTTGCCGCCGATTCGCATCGAATGGAGCCGGCGACTGACTTCCTCTGCCGGCATGTTTGTCTGCCGGATCGGCCCGAGGCATTCGCACTCCCAGAGCACCGTCGACCACACGCGACGACGATGCATCAGGCTGTCGTCGGTTCTCCTCCCAGCCGAGAACCCTGGCCATGATCGCGAAACGGTGACCACCCTCGGGCACGAAATGATCCATCAATGGCAGTACGATATCCTCAAGCGTCGCCCGAACCATGGTCAGGACTTTCGTCGCATGATGCGCCACATGAATCAGGACGGCCTCGGCATCACGATCTATCATTCGTTGGGCAAAGAGGTGGCAGCATTGGCGAAGTATGCCTGGCGCTGCCAACAATGCGGCTCCATCTACCGGCGCCAGCGCCGGACCATTCAACCACGACGGCATCTCTGCGGAGCCTGCCGGGGACCACTCCGCGAGTTCTCGGTGGTGCACGATGAGCCACAACCGGAACCGATCCCGATGAGGTGCGTGGGCCGGCAGTTCATCCTTCCGTTTTGATCAAGCGAGTCGTCATGTCTGCCCGTTGGCCTCGGCAAATTCTCTTCGGCGACATCGATGCCATGTTTGCCTCAGCCGCCATGCTGGCCGATCCGTCATTGGCGGGAAAACCGGTCGCGGTCGGCGGGCCTGCCCCGCGCGGCATCATCGCCGCCGCCAGTTATGCGGTCCGGCGATTCGGCGTGCGATCCGCCATGCCGACCATTCAGGCCCTGCGCCTCTGCCCGCAGCTGGTCCTCGTACCGCCTGATCGGCCGCTCTACACGCGTCTCCATCACCAACTTCAAGAAGTCACGAACCGGTTCTTCCCTGAAACCGAATGGACGAGCATCGATGAATTTTATGCGGACACGACGAGACTACAAACCCGTTATCCCGATCCCCGCGCATTAGGCCAGGCCTTAAAAGCCGACATCCTCCACGCGACCGGCCTCACCTGCACGATTGCCCTGGCCTCCGGAAAAACCGTCGCCAAAATCGCCGCCGATGTGCACAAGCCTGACGGGTTGGCCGTGATCGAACCAGGGTCAGAAGCGGCTTTTCTCAAACCACTGCCTGTTCGCTCGTTGCCGGGCATGGGACCGAAATCGACCGAAGCCATCGAACGCCTGAGCGTACGCACGATCGGCGATTTGCTCATTCCTCGTTTCGAATCAGCGCTTCTGCGCTTACTGGGCACCCGCCTCGCCGCATTTCAATCGCTGGCCCGCGGCGTTGATTCCGATCCCGTGGTGGCCGACCGCGAGACGAAGAGTGTGAGCCACGAAACGACGTTCGATGAAGATACGAACGATCCGGCCGTACTGGAGCCGATTCTCCATGGGTTTCTCGAAACCCTGGCGCATGATCTGCGGCTGGAAGGACTGGCTGCCGGTTCGTTCACCGTGAAGCTGAAGGATTCGCTGTTTCACATCACCACGCGGCAACGGAAGTTTGCCACGCCGTTGAACTATGACCCGGATATGTGGCCGGACATTCGTCTGGCCTTGAGAAACTTGCTACAGCCGCGATCACGATATCGCCTTGTGGGTCTGGGCCTGTCGGATCTGGCGCCGGCTCCCGAACCGCTGTTCGACCGACGACAGCGCGATGCGGTGGCTGCCCTGGATAAACTGATCGAGCGACATGGCAGCAGCGTGGTCCGCCTGGGCGCCCTTCCTCTGGATGAGGAAGGGAAGAAGAAACGAAGACGACCCACACCCGACTGATTTCACGAGCGCGGGACATTCGGCACGGATTCGTGGTGGCGGACTTTTTCTTCATCCTGCTAAGATGCATGATTGGATTGATGCCGAACGTGATGCCCACAAAAGTGACCACAAGAGATGAATTGGTTCCACTGCTGGCCGAGCACCGCCGGCGGCAACAACGCGTCGTGTTTACGAACGGCTGCTTCGACCTCATGCACATCGGCCATATCCGGTACCTGCAGGCTGCCCGTAACCTGGGTGACCTACTCGTGGTCGGCGTGAATTCCGACGGCTCCGTACGCGCCCTGCACAAGGGCGCTGATCGCCCCATCGTGCCGGATGCCCAACGGGCCGAGGTCCTCGCGGCGTTGACCTGCGTGGATTATGTGGTCATTTTCCCGGAGCCGGATCCCGGAGCCCTTATCACAGCTCTCCAGCCGGATATTCTGGTCAAGGGAGGTGACTGGCCGCTCGACCGGATCATCGGCCGGGAAACAGTCGAGGCGCGCGGCGGGCGGGTCCACACCATTCCCCTGGTCCCCGGCGTCTCGACCACAACCCTGGTACAACGCATTCGCTCCACCACGGCATAAGGATTTCGTGCCACCTGTAGTCCCATCGCATCTGACGAACTGGCTCACGCCTGTGCGAGAAGCCCTTCGCACGGGGTCCGGCAAACCCTGCCTCATGGGACTGCACGGGTCGACGGCAGGCTTCGGTTTAGCTCTGCTCACACAGAGCACGCCGACTGAACCACTGGCCGATCGCTCCTGGCTGATCGTCGCCAAGACGGATGACGAGGCGGAGCGCCTGTATCGCGACACGCTCTTTTTCAGAACCCTGTGCGGACAATCAGGCGATGACCTGGCCCTGTTCCCGAAATGGGAAACGCTGCCCTATGAATCGACGGTGCCCCATATCGATCTCGTCGCCCGCCGCATGCAGACGCTCAATCGACTCTGCACCACAGCTCGCACGGTGCTCTTTACGTCCGTGCCGGCGCTGACGCAACGTGTGCTTCCAGCCCTGGTCTTCACCGAGGCCGTTCTGCAGTTTCAACCGAACAGCGACCTGGAGCGGGAAGTCCTGGTTTCAAGCCTCCTGCGGCTCGGGTATCGAAAAGGGTCCGTGGTAGAGATTCCGGGCGAGTTCAGTATTCGCGGCGGCATCGTGGATATTTATTCGACGGCCTATCCAGACCCGCTGCGAGTGGAGTTTCTGGGCGACACGATTGAATCGATCCGCTTTTTCGATCCTGCCACGCAAAAGTCAACCGACAAGATCAAGCAGGCCTGGGTCTTGCCGGCACGTGAACTGATTCGCCCCGACGACGCGCCTGACGCCCTCGCGCCGCTGGCGGCAGACGCAGAATGGCATGCCCCGTCCGTGTATGGATCGATGGACAGTCTCCTGGACTATTTTCCTCAACCGCCCGTTCTGGTGCTAGATCAACCTAGTGCCCTCAAGGCTCACACCGAGGAATGTTGGCAGGCCATTGAAGAAGGGTATCTGCGACACGAAGACCGCACAGATCCGAATCCCTATCCGACTCCGGATCAGCTATTCCTCACATGGGACCAGATCGTCACCGCTACTCAAGGCTATGCGACCCTCGCCCTGGAGCCGGTCACCGCGCCGGACGCGAGCTGGGATCCGGTCCTGACCTGCCCGGCCCAAACACCGGCCAGCATAGGCCTCGGCCAGCGCGGCACAGCGTTCAGCCAGACGTTGGAAGTCCTCGACCGCTTGCGCGAAGGCGGCCCCGTCGTGCTGGTTGCCCGCAGCCAGGGCCAAGTCGGCCGATTGCTCGCCCTGTTCGGCGAGCATGATCGCCCGGCCATGGAATGGAAACCCTCGGCACTCTCCGCCGGCGGCGCGCAGAAGGCCCCGTTCTCGGTGTTGAACGGCGAGGTCTCGGCCGGATTCCTCTCCCCGGACTTGCGGCTCGTCGTCCTAACCGAAGAAGAACTGTTCGCCAAGGGCGCCCGGCACAAACCGCAGCACAAGAGCAAAGCGGCCACCTTTCTCTCTTCGCTCGAAGATCTGAACATCGGCGATTTCGTCGTTCACATGCAGTACGGCATCGCGAAGTATCAGGGACTGCGTCGCCTGTCGGTCCAGGACTTCGACAGCGACTTTCTGGTGCTTGAGTTCGCCGGGACCGACAAACTCTATGTGCCGCTCGACCGGCTGAGCCAGGTGCAGCGATACGCAGGCGCCGATGCCCATGTGCCACGCCTCGACCGCCTCGGCGGCACAAGTTGGGCAAAAACGACGGCGCGGGTCAAAAAGGACATCGAAGAAATGGCGCATGAGCTCGTCGACCTCTACGCGAATCGCGAGCTGGTCCATCGCACGTCGTACGGCAAAGACAGCATGCTCTACCATGAATTCGAGGCGGCCTTCGAATATGAGGAAACGCCGGATCAACGCAAGGCCATCGAAGACATCGCCAATGACCTGGCCTCTACCAAGCCGATGGACCGCCTGGTCTGCGGCGACGTGGGCTACGGCAAAACGGAGGTGGCGATGCGAGCCGCCTTCAAGGCCGTCGAGGAGAATCGACAGGTGGCCGTGCTGGTCCCGACTACGCTGCTTGCCCATCAGCATTACGACAACTTCGCCGAACGGTTTGCGCCCTTCCCGACCCGCGTGGCGCTGTTGTCCCGTTTTCAGTCTCCCAAAGACACCAAAGCGATCATCAAAGATACGGCGGCCGGTCTGGTCGATGTGCTCATCGGCACCCACCGGCTCTTGCAGAAGGATGTGCAGTTTCGCAACCTCGGCCTCGTCATCATCGATGAGGAACAATGGTTTGGCGTCAAACATAAGGAGCGCTTGAAACAGCTGCGCACTCAGGTCGATGTCCTGACCCTCACCGCCACGCCGATTCCGCGCACCTTGCAAATGACCATGGCCAGTGTACGCGACCTGTCCATTATCGACACGCCTCCGTCCGGACGCCTTGCGATCCGCACGCAGGTGCTTCGCTTCAGCGAAAAAGCGATTCGGGAGGCGATCCTGCGCGAGCTCGGCCGGGGCGGACAAACCTACTTCGTCCACAATCGCGTGGAAACCATGGAACGGATGGGCGCCTGGCTCCAGGAATTGGTGCCTGAAGCGCGCATTGTGATGGCGCACGGCCAGATGGATTCCAAACCCTTGGAAGCCGTGATGCTGAAATTTTTTCACCGGGAAGCCGATATCCTGATCGCGTCCGCCATTATTCAATCCGGCATCGATGTGCCGACCGCCAACACGATCATCGTCAATCGCGCCGACACATTCGGGCTGGCCCAGCTCTACCAGTTACGCGGCCGGGTGGGCCGTGGCGGCGAGCAGGCGTACGCCTATTTTCTGGTGCCGGATGAAGGCAACCTCTCGGACGACGCCCAAAAGCGGCTGACCGCCATTCAGCAATTTACCGAATTAGGCTCCGGGTTCCGGATCGCGGCGGCGGATTTAGAAATTCGCGGGGCAGGCAATCTGCTGGGCAAACAACAATCGGGGCATATCGCCGCCGTCGGGCTCGATCTCTATCTACAAATGGTGGAACAAGCCGTTCAACGGTTGAAAGGCCAGGTAGTGGAGGAAGAGCCGGACCCGACGCTGCGTCTCAGCGTTTCGGCCTATATTCCAGAAGACTATGTGGCTGACAGTCATCAACGCCTGTCGCTCTACAAACGGCTATCTTCCTGCGGGCAACTCGGCGACCTCGCGCTCATGCATGGTGAAATTGAAGACCGGTATGGTCCTCCGCCGGATCCAGTCGAACGACTGTTCGAACTCATGCAGATCCGTCTACTAGCCAAACAACTCCGGCTCAGCTCGGTGGTCGAGCAGACGCATGCGGTCGTGATCACCTTCGATCCCAAAGCGACCGTTTCGGAAACCGCTGTGCAGGCGCTCATGGACAAGTATAAAAAACGGTTGCGGTTTCTGTCGCCGCTGTCTTTCGAACTCCAGATGCCGCATGACGACTGGAGTTTAGTCTTTCCAGAACTCAACGCAACCTTGCAAACCCTCCACGTCTGTGGTACCAACAATCAAGAGTCATAAACCGGCTCTACCTGAATCTTCGCAGAGGATGCTCCGCCTCGACCGCATGACGTCACCGCACACACCAGACATCTTCCGCTGGCGATCATGGCTGAGCGGCGCCGCGCTAGGATTTTTCGCGCTGGCCTCGCTGGCCGGCTGTGCCGATCCTCCGCAGGAGGAACCGGTGATCGCCATGATTAATGGCCGCTCGATTACCCAAGCCGAGTTCGACATCCGGTGGGAAGAGCTCTCCCAGGCCACCCGCGCCCGCTATGAAAAAGAAGGCGGGAAACGGCGCTTCCTCGACGAATTGATCATGCGCGAGCTGCTGATGCAGGAAGCGCGCAGACAGGGCCTGGATCAATTGGATGAGATCCGGGAGAAGACCCTGCGGTACCGCGAGCAGCTGATCCTGGATGAACTCCTCAAAGACCGGATCAAGACCAAGGTCGAAGTGACGAAGGACGAACTGGACGCCTATCTGGGAAAACACGCCAACCAGCTCCTGGCCAATCCCAAGGTACAGGTCTCGGTCATGTTGTTGCCGAACATCTATGCCGCCAAGGATCTCAAACGCCAGGTGGAAGGGGGTGGGAACTTCACCCGCTTTGCCCTGCGCTATTCGGTCGACGAACGCAGTCGCGCCAAAGGCGGCGACCTGGGTCCGTATCGTAAAGGCCTGCTGGAGCCGGAGCTGGAAGCGCTGATTCCCTCTCTGCACCCCGGTGCGGTCAGTGACCCGATCAAGACCGACAAGGGCTACTATCTGATGAAAGTCAGCCCTCTCGAGCCGGAAATTCTGCAGGCGGACCAGGCCACCCGCGAACGGCTCCGACAGGAACTCCTGGCCGAGAAGCGACGAAAACGGCTCGATGATGTCTTCGCCGAACTCCGCACCGGCGCCACGATCCGTATGGCCGATGCGGCCCGCTATGTCACCGATGAACCAGGGCGCCTCTAACCCCCTGCCCACCGGAATCCTGCCCGTTTCCCGGCTTCACGCTTCCGTCCTTTTCATCGCAAGACCGCTCCCTTTCTGAAGTCTCGATTGTGTACAATCCTCTTACCGTGATGAACAAACGATTGTCTTTCGCTTCTCATTGTGTCCGTGCCGGTAGACTCTTCTCCATGCGATTGCCCGGCCGCCGGGCCATGGACATCGCCTACCTCTGTATCTGCATGGGCGTTCTGCTTGCTTATCCCGTCGACGCCGCGAAGTTGGAAGACCGCATCGTCGCGGTCGTGAATTCCGACCTGATCATGCTTTCCGAGCTGAAGCGCGATTTACTGCCCGATCAGGAACGCCTTCGGAAGCTCTACGCCGGCGAGGATCTCGAACGCCGCCTCGAGACCGCGGAGGCGATGGCCGTCACCAAAATGATTGAACGCAAGCTGCAGCTCCAGGCCGCGAAGAACAAGGGCGTGGATGTGTCCGACCAGGAAGTCTCGCAGGCCGTGCAGGAAATGAAGAAGCAGGGCGAAAGCCTCAACAGCGCCGACCCCAACACCACCAGAAGCATTCGGGAGCAGCTGACATTGATGCGTGTCGTCGACCGGGAGGTCCGCGGCCTGATTATGGTGGCCGATTCGGAAATGAAGCGGTACTACGAGGAGCACCAGGATCGTTTCGCCTACCCCGAGGAATACCAGCTGAGCCAAATTCTGATCAAACCGAAGTCGCCGGACGGCCTCTCCATCGCGCAGGGACGGGCCGAAGCCCTCCTGGCGACCCTAAAGCAAGGCGAGCCCTTCGAGGATCTGGCGCTGCGTTTTTCTGATGGAGCGGGCTCGTCACGCGGAGGACGCTTGGGGCTGGTCCGGCAAGGGGAACTGATTCCGGCGCTGGAGCAGGCACTGATATCCGTGCCCGTGGGGGAGATGACGGGAATCGTGGAGACGGCAGAAGGACTGCATATCGTGCGCGTGGACGACAAAAAGCCGCGCCAGTTTCGCCCCTTCGAACAGGTGAAGGCTGAAATCCAGTCCCTTGTGTTTCAGCAGAAAACCGAGGATCAATATCAGATCTGGATGGCCGATTTGAAAAACAAAGCCTACATCGAGATCAAGTTTTAACAGGATGCTGAAAACGTCCGCCAGCAGCGTTCTCGCCTCGTTCAGACCCTCAACGTACGCCCGAGGGTACGCTTCGGCCCTTCACTCGCTGCGGCCTTGCTGTACGGTCTTTTTGAGCACCCTGCGGTAGTGTTCTTTTGCGATATCACATCTGCGTGCTATCAAAGTTCTCTCGTGCCGCACTCGTGTTTCCGCAGTCCATTGAACTGCGCGCGAATCTCGCCCCATAACGCGTCTCGCCCTTCATGCGTTTCAGCCGAATACAGAAGGACCGGCACTTCCGAGGGCAATCCGCAGGCGGTGCGCACTTCGGACAGAGTCGGCGCCCGCTCGCTCTGCCGCAACTTGTCGGCTTTCGTCAGCACAATGATGAGGCCGCACCCGAGGGACTGCACCCACTGAATCGTCATGACATCTTGCGGCATCCATACGCGCGACTCGATCAGCAAAATCACCGCGCCGAGCGATTGCCGCTGTTCGAGATATTGTTCGATCATCGGCCCCCACTGCGCGCGCATTGTTTTGGAAACCTTGGCATACCCGTATCCCGGCAGATCGACCAGGGACAACAGCGGCAGGTTCGGGTCCGAGGTGCGAACGGTGAAAAAATTGACCGCGCGCGTTTTCCCCGGCGTCTTGCTGACCTTGGCCAATTTCTTCCGATGCAGCAGCGAATTGATCAGCGACGACTTGCCGACGTTGGAACGTCCCACGAACGCGATTTCTGGCAAGCGGTCGGCAGGAAACTGTTCTGGGGACACGGAACTTTTGATAAACTCGGCGCTGAGTAGTTTCATCTTGTTCGCGGGGCATGACAATGCGGGATGCGCGCCACCTTCAGCCATGCACGGCAATCGGGTGAGCCATCCCGTACGTTCATAAATAGAGTGTAGGGAATGAGCAAGTCAACAGGCAGTCTGTTCGGCCGGATACTGTTTTGGGCGACCGTGCTCATCGGTTTGCCCGCAGCCGCCTTGGCGTTGTATTGGCTGGCGACGCTGCCCGACGTGTCACGCCTCGCCAAACATCATCCGACAGAAACGGCGGTCATGGAAGCGCGACGGGCTCAGGCCAAGGAACAAGGCCATCCGCTGCGCATCAAGTTCGCCTGGGTCCCCCTGGCTCGAATTGCGCCCGCCCTTCAGCGCGCTGTCGTCGCCGCTGAAGACGCCTCCTTCTTTGCGCACGAGGGTTTCGATTGGGAAGGCATTAAAGATGCTGCGCTCTATAACCTGGAGGTCGGCGAATTCAAACGCGGGGGCAGTACCATCACCCAACAACTGGCGAAAAATCTTTATCTCTCTTCTGAACGGTCCCTGTTGCGAAAAGCCCGAGAAGCCTTAATCACCCGATCTCTGGAGCACCATTTGACAAAGAAACAGATTCTGGAGCTCTACTTGAATGTCGCCGAATGGGGGCAGGGCGTGTTCGGAGCGGAGGCTGCGGCCCGGCACCATTTCGGGAAGTCGGCGGAGGACCTGACCATTGAGGAGGCCGCCCTGCTGGCGGCGATTCTTCCTTCCCCGCGCCGCTATGACCCTATCCGGCACACCGCTTATCTCAACCGGCGACAACGCCACATCGTTCGCTGGCTGGAGCGGGGGAATGGCCGGAAATCAGGCTCCATCAACCGGATCTCCCCTGAGCCCCTCGAAGAAGTGACTGTGGAGTAGCGCCCACCCCGCCACACGCAACTCCGCGCTACGTGGATTCGCCGACTGAGCTGTAGTCCCGCTCTCCGAAAATCGCCGACTCGTGCGCGTAATATTTGAATTCGAGCAGATTTCCTGATGGGTCTTCCAGGAAAAATGTGCGATGCTCAATCCGTGTCCCGGGAAACCGGCGACGTGGTTGCTGATAAAACGTGAGGCGCTTGGCCTGCGCGCGATCGGCCAGCGCCTGCCATTCCTCCTCCCGCGTCAATACCAGCCCGAAATGGCGGGGATAAATACTCTTCTGCCGATGCATCTCGTCCCTGGAGAGATGGGCGACGAGTTGATGGCCAGCGAGTCCGAAGGTGACGGCCGTGGGGGATTCCCGGCCCAGGACGCAGCCGAGACCATCGACGTAGAACTGCTTGGCAGCCGCCACGTCATGGATGGGAAAGGCAAGATGAAAGAGCGCCGACATAGGCCGAGACCTCGTGTCACTGTATCAGCCGCTGGCAGCGCTAGGCAAACCGGTCACGCACGATCACTCGTCCATCAGGACCGATGACACCGGCGATCATATGCGGAGTGCAGTGTCGAATCGTACACCGGCCGTCAGGCGAGAGCACTAAGACGCCGGCGGCGCCCTGAACCCGTTCCACGACTTTTCGCAGCACGCGGTTGGCCGCCGCGACCGGGCTCAGACCGCTCGCCAAGCCATCCGTAATTTCCTTGGCGACGGCGACCCGAATGATGCTCTCTCCCAATCCGGTCATGGAAACAGCCCCGGCCTCGTTGTCGGCATAGACGCCACAGCCAATGAGCGGTGTATCGCCAACTCGACCGGGCAACATCACATCAACACCGCCGGTGGATGCGCCTGCCGCCACCGTTCCGGTCAGATCCAAGGCCACCGCCCCCACCGTTTCCTTCCCCAGGCTCCTTGCCCGGAGGCGGCCGCTGGTCACTATGGCGCGATGCAGCCGCAACGTCTGGCTCACCCCCGCTGACGGTCTCAATTGCTTGGGTTGAGCCGCCATAGTTCGCTTCGGACGCGGAACGCGCGCCAATCCAAAATAGTCGGCAAAGCGGGTGGCGGACTTCCCGACGAGGAGCACATGCGCGGTTTTTTCCATGACGAGCCGTGCGGCGGTGACGGGATGAAGGATGCCCTCAATGGAAGCCACGGCACCGGCCCGAAGCTCTCGGCCCTCCATGATCGAGGCGTCCATTCGCCGCACACCATCGAGTTGGTGATTGGAACCGCGCCCCGCATTGAACAGGCCGGACTCTTCCAACAGTCGAATCGCCTCCTCGACGACCGACAACGCCGGAACACCGGCCATCAACAGACGGTGGCCTTCGGCTAACGCGCCTTCCACGCACGTCGCTTGGGCGACGGTCATGGCGCGGCGTCCCGCGCCCCCGTGAATGAGGAGAACCGGTCGTCGTCGTTTCAATTGAGCAGCAGGTCTTTCACGCGGCGGCAGGCAGGATCTTGCATGCGGTCCAAATCCGACCGGACAAAGCCCAATCCGGTCACACACAGCTCAAAGTTCTCCGATAGCTTGCGGAATAACGGGGTGTCCTGCTCGGGATCGTAATGACCGAATTCTGCCACCAGACCATAGGAACGCTTCCCGGTCTTGACGTAATCCACCAGAAAATCCTTATGGTAGATCCGGCCCACGCTCTTCAGACGACGGAGATATTCCGGAAACAGCCCGGTCATAAAGAGCGTAAAGTCCCCGATGTGCCGGTGCACTTCGCGCTCCCGCTCGAACGAGTGTGCCTCCAATAAGACTTCGGACTCAAAGAGCATCTCGACGACCGAGTCGATCGTACGGCCCTGGGTATTCTGAATTTTGTAGAGTTGATCGGTGTGAGCGAATTCGACGAGCAGGTTAGAGACGTATTCGGTGACGTTCAGATCGGGCCACCCGAGGTGTTCGGTGAAACTTTTCTCCGTCAACGCGCCGAAGAGTTGCCGTAGCGGATGGCTGCGAGAAACGGGACTTCCCATCTCCACCTCCCGGGCAATCCTTGCCCCTTTGCAGGTAGTATAACAAACCCTGCTCAAACCAAACGGGTTTTCTCCCTGACTCCTTATCGGCACCCACGCGCAATACTTAACAGGCATTGACCGGCCTATTGGTTCTCACGCCCGATGCGAACGGATCGAGGACGCGAGATCGAGACAGCCACCTTAGGATTCTCGCCGGCTGTCCAACAGGAAGGTCACCGGCCCGTCATTACGCAGTTCCACCTGCATGTGAGCCCCAAATACTCCGGTTTCCACGGTGAGGCCGACAGCCCGTAGCCGGCTCACCGCCTCCTCATACCATGCACGCGCGGACTCCGGGGGAGCCGCGCGCTCGAACCCCGGCCGTCGTCCCTTCCCGGTCTCACCGAGAAGCGTAAATTGCGAGACGAGCAACAGCGCTCCACCGACATCAAGCAACGACCGGTTCATCTTGCCCTGATCATCACCGAAAATCCGTAAGGTGTGCACTTTCTCAACAATATAGGAAAGGTCGCGCTCCTCATCTCCCTTCGCCACGCCCAATAAGACGAGAAGCCCGGCGCCAATGCGACCGACGACTTGCCCCTCCACCTCGACAGAGGCCCGTGTGACGCGCTGAATGACCGCCTTCATGTGTGATTCGCCACCGATTACCAGGCTAGCGGGCATTGCGTAATTGAGTCAGGGTGCCTTCCAGGCTCAACAAACGCCGCTTCATCGGCACTCCGCCTGAAAACCCGCCTAAGGAGCCGTCATGCGCTATGATGCGATGACAGGGCACGACGATGGGAACCGGATTCGCTCCCAGCGCCATTCCCACGGCCCTGGCATACTGCTTCCCTCCCACGCGCATGGCAACCCACTGATAGGACCGCACGCGGCCGTAGGGAATCCGCGCGATCGCCTTCCACACCTTTCGCTGAAACGGGGTGCCGGTCGACCAATCAATGGGAAGAGCAAAATCGCGACGCGCTCCGTCAATATAGGACAAGAGTTGGGCTTGCGCCTCTTTCACAATGGAGGCACTCGCATCGCCTCCCAGCGGGCCGTCAGACGCAACGCGGGCCGACGGCGAGAGATCAATTGACGTCACTCCCTTCGTGGAAGCCGTGACGGTCATCCAACCCCAAGGCGTTTTGAATGTGCTCGCCTGCGTCATGTCATCCTGCCCCGAATTTGCGCGCGACCCGGCCGAGTTTGCGTTTCGCCAGTCCCATGACCACCTCCAGTTCGTCTGACCCAAGCATGAGGTGCATGCCAAGATACGCGCTGATGCTGACCGCGATCCCACCAAACAGCATGACGGACTTCATGATCCATTGATCAGGTTCCGCCCACAGGGACGCGCTCGCCACCCACTGGCAGATGAAAACCATTGGCATGCAGGCAGCCAGCACCCGTCCACCCGATCGCACGATCGCACCCCAGTCCACACGGCCTAGCCGCCGGTGCAACACGGCCACGAGAATACTGCCATTGAGCATCGAGGCCAGTGCCGTCGCCAATGCCAACCCGGCGGCATCCAATATCGTCATCAACCACAATGACAGAATAATATTCGCTCCAACCGCAACCCCAGCCGTCACCGCTGGAGTCCGCGTATCCTGGAGCGAGTAAAACGCGGACACAATGATTCGCACTCCTGCAAACGCCCACAGTCCGACAGCGTAACAGAGGAGCGCGGTCGCGGTGGCCAGGGCGTCGGCTTTGGTGAACGATCCGTGTTCAAACACCAGATGGACGATCGGATAGCGCAGGAGGATGAGGCCCGCCATCGCCGGGAGGATGATGAAAAATATCATTCTGAGACCGAACCCGATCGTCGTTCGCAGGTCATCGAGCGCTCCGCGCGCGGCCTGGGCCGAGAGCGTGGGAAGGATCGCGGTAGCCAGTGCTACTCCGAAAATACCCAGCGGAAACTGGATCAACCGCATGCTGTAAAACAAATAGGTGGGTCCGCCGGGGAAATACGACGCGAGTATTGTGCTCACCGTGATATTGATTTGCGTCACCGACAATCCCAGAAGTGAGGGCACCATCAAGAGTCCGATGCGTTTCACACCGGGATGGCCGGGATTGAACCGCAGCCCGAACAACATGCCGCGCCTCTTTAACCCCGGAAGCTGCATCGCGAACTGCGCCAACCCGCCGACGACAATACCGATCGCCACCGCAATGATCGGCTCGGATAACCAGGGCGACAGGAACAGCATGCAGGCAATCGTGAAAATATTAAAGAAGACCGGGGAGAAGGCCGGCGCCGCAAAGTCACGCAACGAATTCAGAATCCCCATCGCCAGAGCCGCCAGACTGATGAAGATCAGGTAGGGAAACATCAGCTGGGTCAGCAGCGTCGTCAGCGCCAACTGATCGACACTCTCGCGAAACCCCGGCGCAAGGAGCCAGACGATTCCGGGCGCCGCCAGAATCCCGATCAGCGTCACGGCTGTGACGAGGGTCAGCAGCGTCGTGAAGGCTGCGCTGGCCAGCTCCCACGCATCACGCTTGGCTTTCAGGGTGTGATACTCGGTGAAGACTGGGATGAACGCCGCGGACATGGAACCTTCCGCGAATAATTCCCGAAGCAAGTTCGGCACGCGGTAGGCCACGAAAAACGCATCGGCGGCCGGGGTCGCGCCGAAGAGCTTGGCCAGCACCATGTCCCGAACAAACCCGAGAAGGCGGCTGGAAAACGTGGCGATGCCGATGAGACCCGCCGCCTTGACGACGGAATGGGTTTCATCCACAGCTGGTCGAGATGATTCAACAGGCGCGGCGGGCTCGGACATTGCGGGGATTGTAGCGGAACGGAGCGAGGCCGTCCATTGTCCGACAAGATCCGGCTGTCACAAATCCTGGATCACCGCATTCGGCAACTCATTGGGATTGTCGCCGTCATGCGAGGGAGAGACCTGCGCGAGATGAAGACCGATGGCCTCAATCCCGCGACACAACCCACCGGCGAGATCGCCGGCCTTCATGCGTTCGACAACGATCGACACAATCTCTTGCCACTGTTCATCTGAAAGACGCGCCTGTAGCGCGTGATCCGGCAACACATAGACCTGCCGCTCGAGCAATGAGACCATCAGCAGCAACCCGGTCCGTTCACGGGTCTGTGCAAGGCCCTGCCGGGAGAAGGCCCGTTCTGCCCGCATGCGCACTTTCTGGCGCATGCGTTGCCGGGACGTAAACAGACGCAAGACCGGTGGGCAGGTTCCGATCCAGACGCCAACGGAGTAGGCCAGCACCGTCACGCCCAGCAGCCATACGGCGTTCGAAGCGTGCCATCCCCACGGCAGCCATGCCGCTTCGATCGTCAACAATGTCGTCAGGGCGAGCATGGCGCACAACAGGCCCGCGCGATGATGCGCTTCTCGATAGACACCGGAGCGTCCGACAATCATAGGCACAATCTCTGCGCTGGTATGGCGTTCAGCCATCTGCACGGCTGCCTCAACTCGCGCTCGCCCTTCTTCCGAAAGTGCCGGCTTGCTACCAGTCGCCACTGGCGCCTCCTCCTCCGAACTCGCCGCCACCGCCAGAGAAACCGCCTGATCCGCCGAAAGATTCGCCAAGCCCGCCCGTCCCCCACCCCCCATGTCGTGTACTGAACCAGGTGTCATCGATCAGGCTGCCATTGCCTCGCCGTCTTCCCCCTGTCGCCTGCCCAACCCCACTCACCAGACTGACCAGCACCAAGCTGACCGCTCCTGCGACGAGAGCGGGAATCACCCAGGGTGCGACGAGAAACGAAAGACCGCCGCCTACCATGGAACCCAGTACGCGGTGCGCGCGAGAGAAAAAAACGCCGATCACCACGCCCAAAAGGACCGCAAACAGGGTACGGCTCAACACCTCCCCGTCGGAACCGGACATCGTCGGGTGTTCCGGCGCGTTGTAGGTTCCCTCGATCGTCTGGAGAACAGCCAGCACCCCTGCCGTGACGCCAGCCGGCACATCGCCGGCGCGAAATTTCGGCGCCATTTCGTTTCGAATGATCTGCGCTGAACGCGCGTCCGTCAGCACCCCTTCCAGGCCATACCCGACTTCCAGACGAATTTTTCGTTCTTTAATCGCGACGAGAAGTAATACGCCATTGTCGGTGGCCGTCGCGCCCAGTTTCCAGGCCGTCGCGACACGGTGGGAATAATCAAATAGCGGCTCGCCTTCTAGCGAAGGCACTATCAGCACAGCGACCTGATTAGAGGTCTTCGTTTCATGCGCCTGAAGTACGTCAGATAGGTGAGCCGTGGTGGCTGGCGGCAGGACATGTGCGAAATCGACCACGCGGCCGCTCAGCGGCGGCACCTCCAGGGCCCAAGCCGGAAAACTCTGCCCCAACACAAGCCAGACGCATCCGAGAAGAAACATCTGTCCTACTCGGCCCACGAGCCGCATCACAATCGCTCCCGACCACAGAGGCCGACGTTAGAACTTCACTTCCGGCGGCTTCGCGACTGCCTTTTCGTCCGCGACAGTGAAGTTCGCCTTCTCGTCTAAATGGAGGACAAACTTGGCCGTCAGGTTTGTGGGAAAGTAGCGCACCATCTTGTTAAACTCCGCCACCTTCTCGATATAGCGTTTCCGCGCGACGGCAATACGGTTCTCGGTCCCTTCCAGCTGGCTTTGAAGATCCCGGAACCCCTGATCGGCCTTGAGATTGGGATAATTTTCGGCTAAGGCAAGTAATCGGCCTAAGGCGCTTGATAGACCTTGCTGCGCCTCCTGAAATTTCCTGAACGCGGCCTCGTCCTTCAGTAACTCCGGTGTGATTTGAACACTGGTCGCCTTGGCGCGTGCTTGCACCACGCCTTCCAATGTTTCCTTTTCATGCGTCGCATATCCCTTGACCGTGTTCACCAAATTCGGAATGAGATCGGCCCGCCGTTGATACTGATTGATGACCTCGCTCCAGGCGGCTTTCGAGTCCTCATCCAGCCCTTGCAAATCATTGTAGCCGCAACCGGACAGGGTCAGCAGAATGGCGACTACCACATTCGCGCCCATTACTCGTGAACCAGACATCATCGTTCCTCCTCCGCGCGGGTTGTGCGACAGCGCTTCTTCATGACGTAAGGCGTTCATCGACGAAGTCAATCATCCGGCCTCCTGCCTGTCACTCAAGATTTCGCTTCGCTCGCAACCTTGTTATACTTCATAGTCTGGAGGCGGTGCGCGTTTAAAGCGATCTCTATGGCTCTCGATCGATCCAACGATCTCCCGGGAGGATTTCAGGTGCGACACCGCTCCTTGGGAATCTTTCAAGGCAGTTCGATCGGACTGGCCTTCTGGCACCCTTCTTCCCACATGCCTGAGTATGGCCTCTGCCGCTTCACCACTGAAGCCAAAGCGCAAAACTATATCGATTTTCTTTCCTCTCCTGCATGCCCTGAACGCTTGCACCTCGCCGATTTGACCATCGAAGATTTCGACCACGCGGAACACGAGCGTCTCACGACAGACTACCCCCAGACCTCTGCCTGGGAAACCCCACTCTAACAGACTATCGGCTGGATGGCCGCTGTGTGGCTTTTGAAGCCGAGCGGGTGTGGCGATGCGATGCTGCGCAGATAAAGTCAGTTAGGCGGGGAAACGAGTTCCGGACGATTCCGTCTTGGCCTGCACGAACCCTAACAATCGTGTATTTTCTTGGGCCGACCGTAGAAATTTGAAGGCGATGCCGCGGGAGCTCACGGATCGGACCATTGCCGCGACCTCGATGGGAGCCTGTTCATTTTCCAGTACAATCTGCAGGTAAAAGATATCGTCTACATGCACCGACGCCTGGCTCTCAATAATGCATCCGCCCATTGAAATATCGCGCACTGTCCCCTCCCCCCGCACCTTTCCGCCGGAAAACGAGAGAAAGAGTCGGACAGGAATACGCAGGTGCTCGCGACGATCGATCATTCGAGCCGGGAACCGATATCCCAAGCGCGAGGCCGAGAACCGAAAGCTGCACGCCTGGCAATGAAAGGGTGACATGCAGGCGAACGACTGCAGGCGCTCCAACAGAGTCGAACAGCGAGAGCGAAAGACCTTATCTTGACCGCACTGCGGGCAAGTCAACGGTTGTGCCATATTCAATGATCGGCGCCTCTCAGGCCGCTCTCCTTCACAAGGACAAACTATGGGAAATGATCGGACGACTATCCACAGATCTCTTGCGCACGCGTGATCCCACAGTCCCGTACAGATCCTGTCCGCAATACAATCTTCCGGCAAAGGCAAGGCAGTCGCCAGTTCATCGATAAAGGATGGGGGCAGTTCTGTCAAGAAACTCAACGGTTCCGGGCGGTCGACGAGGAATGATCCTGTGAGGTCTAGTCCTGAGCGACAGCTGAACTCGAATTCCTACCGGACGCGCCTCACCGCGCCGGATCGACTCTCATCGCAGATCAGATTTTAGACAGAATGCTCCTCTCTCGTTCTACATTTGTCCAAGCCTCCGGCGTAAACGCCATGATATTGCGACGAAATTCTGATTAATTCATTTTAACGTCGCACTAACACCGCTTTAATCTCCAATTGCTACTCTCTCACTCACATGGGCACGGCCTTCACGCGTTGGAGGCACATCTTAGGAGGTGGACACCATGACATGCGGACGATGCCAAGGATTGATGGTGGATGAGTGGCGGCCCGATTTTTCGCCGGAAACATTTGTCTGGCGATGCATTAATTGTGGATCGATCGTCGATCCATTGATCGAACAAAATCGGCGCACGCGGATGGCCGAGCAACTATTATTGGAACCGGTCGAGGTGTTGCAGTAGCCCGCAATTCGTAGGCCAGGGACATGAGTGTCCCTGGCGTACGGTAACCCGGTCTACAGCAAGGACGACTTAAATGGCGAAGTCGGCCCAGAGCACGGTGTGATCTGACGCATCAGCTGCACGGCGGGGTTCTAAGTCAACATCGACGCGCTGACACGTATTCGCCAAGGGCGACGTCGCAAGAATATGATCGATGCGCCACCCTTTATTGGCGGAAAGGGCACTGGGCGCGCGGTAGTCGAAAAACGTGAATTGCTGGCGATCTGGATACAGTTTGCAGAAGACATCTTCGAAGCCCCACGCAATCGTCTTCCCATAGGCTTTGCGCGCGTCTTCGTGATAGCAGACATGTTTCAGATGTTTCTCCGGGCTGTGGACATCAATGGGTCTTGGGGCCACATTCATGTCTCCACACCAGATCGCCGGCTCCTTCGGGGAAAGATGCATCTCAAAATGCTTCCGTAAGCGCTCGTACCAACCCAGTTTATATTGATATTTCGGCGAATCGATCTCAAACCCCTGCGGTACGTATGTGTTCACGATGGGAATGCCCTGAATCACGACGCGCAGCAGCCTGGCATCCTCCAGATCACCTCCGTCGTCAAATCCATAACTAACCGATTCTGGCTTCGTACGGCTGAGCACAGCGACGCCATTGTAGGCCTTCATACCTCGGAACGTAATCTCATATCCTGACGTCGCGAGCGCTGTGAGCGGAAATTCACTATCCTGGACTTTAGTTTCCTGAAGGCACAACACGTCAGGTTGATGGCGCTCGAGCCACTGCAACACGATCGGGAGCCGTTTCCGGAGGGAGTTAACGTTAAACGTGGCTACTTTCATAGTGGGGGTGGATTCTATCAGAGCCCACCCCTCGCAACAACCAAGCCGTGCACAATACGACGGCCTGTGACGGGGACCTTCCCCCATCACAGGCCGCGCGTGCAAAACTCCGGCGGAAAAACCCGCCGTTCTTCGTCCAGACCTTACTACCGAGTCGCGTCCTTCAGCTCATTTTTCATCGCGCCCATCTCTTGAGCGGCATCGTCTGCAGCGTCTTTCATTTGGGCCGCTTTCGCGTGGGCCGCGTCTTTCTTCGCTTTCACCTTAGCTTTGACCTGTTCTTTCTTGGCCTTCGCATCAGCCTTGGCTTGTTTCTTTTTGGCTTTGGCTTCGTCCCGCTTTGCCTTGAGTTCGCTTTTTACGGAGTCTTTCTTCGCCTTGAGATCGCTCTTCAGCTCTTCCTTATGGGCATGTACCTCGTCGGACAAGGCCCCCATGTCCTGCGTCATTCCTTCGGACATCTTTCCCATGCCCAGATCGTCGGCAGCGGCGAATGAGCTCATGCCCACAAATGCGGCAGCGACCATCACAGCAATTGACCTTCTCATCAACATCCCCCTTGTTAGTGGAAATATGGTATCAGGCATCCCGGGCAAACCGACGGGCATGCAGCATCCATCAATACCGCGAAGGGTCCCATTTGCCAATTGTTTTGCCGTTTTTTACGGCTGCGAAGAGTGGCACCCCATCGCGACGGAGCAGTGCTCCGCAATAGAGATCCATTCAGAAAACTGCAGGCAGTGTTACTGACGAACCGTCGTGAGGTAGCGCCGGAGAATGGCTTGTTCCACCCGCGAGCGGCCGCGGTCCGGAGCTGGAAATCGCAGCACAAGATGAATACGACCCGCTTCGGGAAGTTGGATGGTGATACGTGGTTCCGGCGATGGCGCTTCCAAGAGATTGCGTTGTTCCAGCAGCTTCATCTGCCGGCCCATTTGATCCATAAATGGCGCGCACTCTGCCTTCGCCGCACTCAGCAGCGCTTGTTCGGCGGCCTGCCAATTTTCGGTGCTCAGGAGCGGGACCGACAATACGTACAGGCCATATTCTTGCGACGGGCTTTCCTTGATCAGCGGATTGCCGAAGAGGAGACTATTGGGAAACACGACGGTTCGACCGGTATAGAGGTGCGACGTCTGTCCAGGCCCGATCTCCAGAAGTTTCGTCGCAAACACATCATATTCGAGGACGACACCACGGTACATGCCCAGCTGAATCCGGTCCCCGACTCCATAGACCCCGCCGCCGACACGCAACGCAGCGCCGCTCCAGCACAGAATCAGTTCCTTTGTCGCCAGAACCACCGTGGCCGCCAATGCGACCAACGAGACCGCGAAGGCCTCCAACTCGTGCGCCCAAATCACCACGAGCCCCACGAAAAGGCCCAACACCATGCTATTGCGGGCGGTGACGATCCACCGGCGCCTGGCATCGATGGTCAGCGCTTGGTTGCCTTTGATCCACCGAACCAGAACTGTTCGCGCAATAAGCAGAATGAGGAGAAGGAGAATGGACTTGAGCAGATCGAAGAAGACACTGGAGCCGATGACCGGCAGCAAATCTTGCATGGTTTTGTCCGTCGCCATTACTGCACTACGGTACCATCCTCACTCGTGCGTGGCACGCATTCTTCTCTTTTCCAATCTGTCAGCCGTTTTTGCTCGTTAAACGACAAGGTGTAGCGGTAGCAATACAGCGGTTCCCGATAGGGTTCGTCATTGCCGGCTAGACTTTTTCCGAAGGGCGACGGCGAAGGCGGGGCTTTGGTTTTTTTCCCGGCGGCTAAGCTGCTGGGATCCCAGGGATGGACTTCCCGGTCCCCCATCGGCACACGGTACGTCCAGACCGTATCGCCTCCCAGCACCGGCGTCTTCGCCGTGCTCGGTGGTCCGAACTTTTCTTCGATGTCAGCCTGGGTGAGCTTGTGGACCCCCTTTTTCAGATAGGTGTCCCGCCAGGGTCCGCCGCAGCCTGAGAGCACCATGAGGCACAACAGAACGGCCATCCTGCTCCATCGGAGCTGAAACGACGGCAGACGACACGTTTCATATCGCAAACGGTTACCGTTTCGAGTCACGTTGTTCCCGCACCCAGCAAATCGAACAATACATCGCATACCCCTGAGCCATCATGCCGGTGACCAGGAGGCCCAATGCGGTTTGCAGCCACACGGTATGGGGAAACTCCAGCCCATAGATGCCAAGCATAAAGCCTCCGGCAATGAAGACTATGCCCACCCCGCGCGCAATCAATGCATTGGTCCGCAAATCAGACATCGTTCCCCTCGTTTCTCACCAACCTGTTACGCTACACCGGCACATCAGGTCGGTTCAACTCTTCCCTTCATCTACGACTTCGTCTTCGAGCGAATCGCAGCAGCTCTGCCCTCGAGCGCATCGGCCTCAGCCGTGCGACCGATCTTCCGCAGCGCGCCGGCATACTCCATCAAATTCTTGGCCACATCCGGATGGTCAGGCCCTAATTGTTTTTCTCTGATCGCCAACGCCCGCGCGAAGAGCGCCGCCGCCTGTTCTGGATCGCCTTGAGCGGCGTACATTGCGGCTAAATTGCTCACTGCCAAGGCCACCTCGAGATGATCCAGCCCGAGAAGTTTCTCTTTGATCGCGAGTGCCCGGGTCAACAGCCTCTGTGCGTCCGCGAATTGTCCATGCTTGCGATGGAGTACCCCGAGATTGTTCAACATGGCTGCAACATCGAGGTGATTCTCGCCGTGGACCTCCTGGTAAATCTTGAGCGCCTCCAGATACACCGGTTCGGCTTCCACGAATTTCCCTTGCGCGCTATAGACCTGGGCCAGATGAGCCAGCGTGACCGCGACCCGCCGGTCGTGTGCGCCGAACTCCTCGGCCTTCCTGACCGCTGCGGAAAAAATCTGTTCTGCCTCCGAAAATTGTCCTCGTTGCACGGCCGCTTCACCGGCTTGCATGGCAGCCTCCCACGTCTGTTGCTCGCAGGACCAGGCCATGAACAACAACAGGACGCAGGCTCCAGCGAGAACATGCCGCCTCATACCCGCCCCATTTGTTCGACGATGGATTCGGCCGGATAGGTCACGATCTCCGCAAGCGTCGGATGATAGTGCGGGATGCGCAACAGGTCCTGCGCCGTCCCATGAAAATACATGACCGCGATGAGTTCGTGGATGAGTTCCGCTGCTTCGGGCCCCACAATCTGCGCGCCAATCAGTTCGCCGTTGTCCGGACGACAGAGGAGCTTCACGAATCCTGCAAGAGCCCCAAGACACATCGCCTTCCCGTGATCGGCGAACGGATACGACGCCGTCAGGTAGGGAATCGACTGCTCACGGCACTGGCGTTCACTGAGGCCGGCAATGGCCACCTGCGGATCCGTAAACACCATCTCACTATCCAGCCGGTGCGCGATCACTCGCGGGGATTCATGCGGATGAGTCGCGTTGAAGGCGGCCGTTTCACCTTGCTGAATCGCCAGATGCACGACGGGCGTGAGATCGTTCACGTCGCCAACGGCAAAGATATGCGGTTGCGATGTCCGCATATCCGCTCCGACTGCCAGACGACCATCGAAGACATCCACCCCGGCCGCTTCCACATTGAGCCCCTTCAGGTTGGGACGACGACCGAGAGCGTGAAGAATAACGTCGGCCGAACGGGTGTGCGAGACCCCATTCCACAGGAAGTGCACGGTCTTGCCGGTTGGCGACGAGGCCACCCGCGTGAACGACACTCCGGTGATCACCTCGATACCCTCGCCCTGAAAGGCAGACGCCAAGGCCTGGCCGACATCCTGATCCATATCGGATAGCAGCGTCGCGCCGCGCTGCAGCATGGTGACCTTCGTGCCGATCCGAGAAAAAAATTGCGCAAACTCGACCGCAACAAGGCCGCCTCCCAGCACCAGAAGCGAGGCCGGCGCGTGCCGCACATCGAGCAGTTCATCACTGGTCACGTATCCCGCCTCAGACAGTCCGGGAATGGCCACCTCGGCCACACTCGATCCGGTGGCAATCACAAAGGCCTCGCCCCGAATGCGCAACCCTCCTGCACAAATCTCGTGCGGGGAGATGAATTCGGCGCGCGACTCGTACAGCGTGAACCGGGGATCTCGCAAGGCGGCGATGCGATAGTCTGCAAACTCCTGCACCAACCGGTTTTTGCGATCCACGATGGCCGAGAGATCAGCCCGTGCGGTAACCGGCGCCAACCCGAACTCCCGCGCGCGTTTCATCAGTGCCATGATGTCAGACGACCGGAGAATGGTTTTTGTCGGCATGCAGCCGCGCAAAATGCACAACCCCCCCAGCGGGCCCTGATCGACGATCGCCACATCCGCCCCGGCATCGCACGCCGTCCGCGCAGCCGCATAACCGGCCGACCCGCCGCCGATGACCACGACATCGTGCCGACGCTCGTTCTGCTGAGAGAGTTGTGATGGCATGTCCGGTTCGATAGACTGGCTCGCAGGTTCGAAATCATAAGGATACACCATGATCAAACCCGGTCGCTATCGTCACTATAAGGGGAAGGACTACGAAGTGCTTGGCGTGGCCCGGCATTCGGAAACCGAGGAGGAATACGTCGTCTATCGTCAACTCTATGGAGAAGGCGGGTTGTGGATCAGACCCATGACCATGTTTTCGGAATCGGTCTCCATCGGCGGCGAGGTCGTGCCCAGATTCCGGCGGTTAGAGGAAGGTCCAGCGTGAGAAGGTCGCGGCTTGCCCTCGACGATGCCCGGCTTGATCGACCACATTCCACACGAGAGCCTGCTCGATCAGAAACCGCCGCCCACTGCTCGATATTCTGACTCCCCGGTAATTGTCGATATACCCTTGGGTGCGGGCGCGTTCAAGCATCGATTCGCGCTCCGTACGGTTCACCGGTTCCGCCGTCAGACGGGATGGCGTATGCACCAGCTGCTCCCAGGTCATCTCCCAGAGCGTGAGCGCGAGTTGCGATCCGTAATTCAGGATCGGATCGTCTTGCATCCCATGTGAGACCACCACGATAGGGGCGGTGAACAGCGCCCGAGCCTGAGCTTCAGCCCCATGCACCCGCTCCATCAACTCTCGACCGACACAATGGCGATAGCTGTCGAGCAGCCACTGAGACCACTCGACAATTTCCGGTCGCCGCCATACTTGAATCAAATCGTCCACGGCTCCTTGGCGGAAAGGAATGGGCGCACGCTGGCCCTCCTCCGCATGCCGTGGGTAGTAGCACGACGGCGTACTGCCTGCCAAGATCTATTAGGCTGGGGTTTTTCGCAGATGCCGCACGAACAAGGCTTGTCCGTGGCTGCCGAGGAGCGTCATGACCAAATCGCCGCGGCGGAGCGCAGTGCCGTCATTCTTCGCCCGTGAGTCATGCCCGACGACCGAGCAAGACCACACTTCCACTGCCGCGTCCTGCCCCTTCGTTTTGAGCACCACACGGCCTCCCTGGCCGACCTGATAGGTCAGATCCAGCGGGACGCCCTCGAGTATCCGATCCGGGCTGTCGAGCATCGGGGTACGCGAGTGAGCTGACTTGGCTCCCTGCTCACGTGAGTACTGGAAGACTTGATAGGGAAACAGATAGGGAGCCTGCGGATCTTTGAAGCGATAGGAAGAATCGAATGCCACCAGGCTCCAGGTACCGAGCAGATCCTCACCGGAACAGGACCGCAGTGAAGATGCTGGGGACGTCAGCCCGGGTCGCGTGAGCGACTTCGCATGCGGGCGATCACTCGCCACGGCCGATCCTCCTGCGACCATAGTCGCGCAGCATGCAATCAGAAGCGCCCGTTCCCATCGTGCCATGTGAACCTCAGAGAATCAGCCGAGGCCCTCGCCTGCTTCCACTTGTCGACAAAGAGACATCAACGCTCGTCAGCGAACAGACGAGTCAGGGGTCTTTGCGTGAATCTGCGGCGGGTGAGGGAGCAGGCAAGGCCTTGGGAGCCCGCGGCAGCACACGATACTCGATCAGCCTGCAGGTGCAGAACGACACCTGTCGCCATTCGGCGGTAATTTTCACGATCGCCGAACCACAGATGGAGCAGCCCAATGCCCGGGGATCGCGTTTGATCGTCCAGCGGGGGATGGTGATGTGTTCGGCGTCGATGGGCTCCTGTTCCATGGAAACCTTATCGGTGCGGGCTGTTGAAATCTGAAGAGGCATTTTTTTCCGGAGCCCCTTTGCCCTTGATGCGACAGGCCTGGTCGCATATATAATAGCTGCGCGATGAACACCCCGCCCCCAATCTCTCGCAGGGGCGCGGGTTTATAAGGAGCATGGCCATGGCTGCACAGACACTGTTCGAAAAAATTTGGAACGACCACGTGGTTCGGGCGGAACCGGACGGAACCACGTTGCTCTATATTGACCGCCATTTGGTGCACGAAGTCACCTCGCCGCAGGCCTTCGAAGGGCTGACGGTCGCGGGTCGCACCCCGCGCCGACCGGCCGCCGCACTCGCGGTCCCCGACCACAATGTCCCGACGACCGACCGCCGCATCGCCATTGCCGATCCGATCAGCGCCAAACAAATTCAAACGCTGGATGATAACTGCCGGACCTTCGGCATCACCCTATTCGGCATGAACGACATCCGGCAAGGCGTTGTCCATGTCATCGGCCCTGAGCAAGGATTCACGCTCCCTGGCATGACGATCGTCTGCGGAGACTCCCATACGTCCACGCACGGCGCCTTCGGCGCACTCGCCTTCGGGATCGGCACCAGCGAAGTCGAACATGTGCTGGCGACGCAATGTCTCGTGCAGAAGCGCCCCAAGACCATGGAAGTCCGGGTAGACGGCCAACTCTCCCCGCGCTGCTCCGCCAAGGACGTGATCCTCGCCATCATCGGCAAGATCGGGACAGCAGGCGGAACAGGCTACGTCATCGAATATACAGGCTCCGCCATTCGCGCCCTCAGCATGGAAGGCCGCATGACGCTCTGCAATATGTCGATCGAGGGCGGCGCCCGCGCCGGCATGGTCGCCCCGGACGAGACCACCTTCGCCTACATCAAAGGCCGTCCGATGGCGCCGAAGGGGGCACTCTGGGATCAGGCCGTGGCAGCCTGGCGGCACCTCAGCACCGATGCCGGCGCGAAGTACGATGCCGTCGTCGAATTACGCGCTGAAACGATTGCGCCGCAAGTGACCTGGGGAACCAGCCCCGGCATGGTGACCGGCGTGGATGGCACTGTGCCGGACCCCAGCACCATGCGGGATGACAAACTCCGCCAGGCCACTGAGCGAGCCATCGAGTATATGGCCCTGACGCCCGGCATGCCGATCCGCGACATCCGGATCGATAAGGTCTTCATCGGGTCTTGCACCAATTCGCGAATCGAAGACTTGCGCCTGGCCGCCTCCTTCGCCAAAGGCAAGAAGGTCGCCGGCAGCGTGCACGCCATGGTCGTCCCGGGATCAGGCCTGGTGAAGCAGCAGGCGGAACAAGAGGGCCTGGATCGCATCTTCAAGGAATCTGGATTCGAATGGCGGGAGGCAGGATGCAGCATGTGTCTGGCGATGAATGCCGATGTTCTGCAACCGGGCGAACGCTGCGCTTCGACCAGCAACAGAAACTTCGAGGGCCGTCAGGGGGCCGGGGGACGAACACATCTCGTGTCGCCGGCTATGGCGGTGGCCGCCGCGATCGAGGGACATTTCGTCGACATTCGTCAGTGGTCATAGAACGGGCACATCCGGATCTGGTCACGACCGCCGTGCGACCAGCGTCCGCTGGATAGAACGTAGAAGAGGATACGTCATGGAAGCATTCACCACTCTCACCGGCCTGGTCGCGCCACTGGACCGGCTCAACGTCGATACGGATCAGATCATACCGAAGCAGTTTTTGAAAACGATCAAGCGAACGGGCCTGCGGGAAGGATTGTTCTACGATTGGCGGCGGCGAAAGGATGGATCGCAAGATCCCGAGTTTTTCCTGAACCAGCCGCGCTATCAGCAGGCTACGGTGCTCCTGGCCCGTGACAACTTCGGCTGCGGGTCGTCACGCGAACATGCCCCCTGGGCGCTCCTGGATCAGGGATTTCGCTGCGTCCTGGCTCCTAGCTTTGCGGATATTTTCTACAATAATTGCTTTCAGAACGGCATTCTCCCGGTGGTGCTGAAAGGCTCGGACATCCAGGCATTGTTTGAGCGTGTCGCGGCTCGCGAGGGCTATCGGCTCACGATCGACCTGGCGGCCCAGCAAGTGACGACGCCTGAGGGCGCGGCCTATCACTTCGAGATCGACCCCTTCCGGAAAGATTGCTTATATCGCGGATTGGACGCGATCGGCCTGACACTCCAGCACGCGGCGCAAATCGGCGAATACGAACAACGCCGCCGCACACAGGCCCCCTGGCTGTTTCAAGACGTGAGGTAACCGTCAGAAAAGGAGTCCTATGACGTGGTGGGAAACCATTCTGTTTCCTGTGGCCTGGCTCTGGAGACCAAAACTGCTTTTCACGTTGCTGTTCTTCGGCGGCGCAGCCTATCTGCTGATCGTCTTTAATTGGAGCTACTCTGACGGAGATCGCGCCGGGTACCTGCAGAAGCTCTCCCGGAAGGGATGGCTTTGCAAGACTCAGGAAGGCGAGCTGGCAATGACGACCGTGCCCGGCGTGGCCCCGATCCTCTGGGACTTCACGGTGTGGGACGAGAGCGTGGCCAAGCAACTCGATGGGCAGATGGGCAAGCGGGTCGTCATCCACTACAAGGAGTATCGCTATATTCCCACCACCTGTTTCGGCGAAACGCCGTACTTTGTGGATCGCGTCGAGGTCTTAGACTGACCCCTGTGTCATAGCCACTTTTTCTGTTTGAAGAAGTACAGCATGGCCAGCCCGGTCGCAGTCATGACGCCCAGCACCGCCGGGTACCCCCAGGGCGATTTCAATTCCGGCATGTGCTCGAAATTCATCCCATAAATGCTGGCAATAAAACTGAGCGGCATGAAAATCGTCGTGATGATCGTCAGCACTTTCATGACGCCGTTCAGCCGGTAACTGACGCTGGACAAATAGACTTCCATCATCGACGACACCATTTCCCGCAGGGTTTCGATGGTGTCGCCGATCTGAATGATGTGGTCATACACGTCGCGGAAGAAGACCTTGGTGGACCCTTGTAGAAACTGCCCATCCGACCGCGACAGGTTGTTCATCACGTCCCGGAGGGGCCAGACGGAGCGGCGGAAATAGAGCAGTTGCCCCTTGAGGGCATGGATGTCCCGCAGCGTTTCCGGCCCTGGATTGGTGACGCACAAATCCTGGAGCGCTTCAATCTTTTCCCCCAGCGTCTCCAGAATGACAAAGTACCGATCCACAATCGAGTCCATCAGGGCATAGAGCAGGTAATCCGCGCCGGCATGGCGCAGGCGGCCCTTCCCGTTACGCAACCGCTCCTTCACACCCTGAAAGACATCCCCGCCATTTTCCTGGAATGAGAGCACAAAATTTTCCCCGAACACCAGGCTGACCTGTTCAACATTGATGTCGCCTTCGCTTTTGCCTTCGTACAGCATCTTCAACACCAGATAGCCGTACGTACCATAATCGTCCAGCTTCGGACGTTGGTTGGTGTTGGCGATATCCTCGAGCAGCAAGGGATGAAGGCCGAACATTTTTCCGAACGCCTCCAGCACATCCATTTTATGGATGCCACCGACATCCACCCAGCGAACCGTCGGCTCCCCCGTCGCAACCACCTCGTCCGGCTTCGCCACCGTGCGTTCCTGGTATTGACCCTCGCCGTATTCGTAGACGGAAATGGTGACCGTCTCCGATTTCTTTTCGCCGATATGGACCAGTGTTCCGGGCGGCAGGCCTGCTTTGCGGGATCGTTTGTGTTTCAATTTCATCGTACTATCAGCTTGTACGCGGAACCGGTCAGAGGGTCAAGAGCCGAAACGCCTGCACAAAGCGACTCCGGGCTTTGTTCCCGCTTGAAGACCTGGTAGGTTGAAGCGAGGGGGAATGACCTCCCTCTCCCTTGGGAGCCGAGGACAATGGATTACGAACTCACTATCCTGTCACAAGCCATGAACGAAGCAGGCCGTGAAGTGCTTCGGTTAGCAGCCGCAGGGTTTGAAACCTTTACAAAATCGGATCACTCCCCGGTCACCTCTGCGGACCTGGCCGTGAATCAGATTCTCCACGACAGGTTGGCGACACGCTTTCCCGAGGACGGGTGGCTGTCCGAAGAAACCGCGGACAATGAAGAGCGTTTGAGCAGAAAACGGGTCTGGATCGTCGATCCGATTGATGGGACACGGTCGTTCGTGCGGGGTCTGCCAGAATTCTGCCTTTCGGTGGCGCTGGTTGAGAATGGATTGCCAGCCGTGGCAGCGATCTTCAATCCGGCGACCGGCGAGTTTTTTTCAGCCATTCGCGGGCGTGGCCTCCGTGTCGAGCGCCGGTCAGATTCTGATCATCCACCCTTCACCTCCTCCGAACGTCCGGTTGCGCTCGTCAATCCCTGGGAACTGCGGGTGGGCCGGCTTGAAGGCCTTCAGGCCCACCTCCACTGCCGCCCGATCGGATCCATCGCTTATGCGCTTGCCCTGGTGGCCGCCGGTCAAGCGGATGCGGTGATCACCCTGACCGGCGGCAATGAATGGGACATTGCCGCCGGAGTGCTGTTGGTCGAAGAAAGCGGAGGACGCGCCACCAGCGCCGCCGGTCATCCCGTCACCTTCAACCGCGCCGACCCACGATTGCCGGGGACGCTCGCCATCGGTTCGGACCTGCCCATACCGGCGCGCACTCACCTGATCCAACAGAGCATCGCAGCCGCCGCAGGTCATTCCACTCCGTCGTAACCCTTTTCATAGCCCCCCCTTCTCTGTACGATAGTCCGCATCGTCTCAACCCGGGAGGTGTCTCCATGAACGTGGCCTTGTTGGGCACAGGATTGTTAGGCCAGGGGGTGGCGGAACGGCTTCATGCCACCGGCCACACCCTGGCAGCCTATAACCGTTCCGCCGAAAAGACCCTTGCGCTCCGGCAGCAGGGCATCCACATCGCTTCAACCGCCGCAGAGGCCATGTCGGCAGCAGAAGTCGCGCTCCTGCTGCTGTCTGATGCCGCAGCCATCCGCGCAGTGCTGTTTCACCCGCTGACCAGTCCCGCGATTGGCGGGCGTACGATCATCCAGATGGGTACGATCGGACCGGCCGAGAGTTGTTCAATCGAGCAAGAGGTCACACGTCTGGGCGGCCGCTATCTTGAAGCGCCGGTGCTCGGCAGCATTGCGGAAGCCAAAGCAGGCACGCTCCTGGTCATGGTAGGCGCGACTCGGGAGCGCTATGACGAATGGGCGCCGCTATTGCGCAGCCTGGGAGAAGACGTGCGCCTGGTCGGGCCCGTCGGAAAAGCGGCGGTGATGAAGCTCGCGCTCAACCAGCTGATCGCCGCCGAAATGGCGGCTTTCTCGCTGAGTCTGGGACTGGTCCGACGAGGCGGTGTTGATGTGGAAGATTTTATGGAAGTAGTGCGCAGGAGCGCGCTCTACGCGCCGATGTTCGAAAAAAAACTGCCCCGGTTGGTGAAACGGAACTACGCGCAGCCGAACTTTTCTACCCGGCATCTGCTCAAGGATGTGGAGCTTGCTCTCGGCGCCGCAGAGGCGTCCCACCTTTCGCCGACCGGGCTTCAGGGAGTACGATCTTTACTCATCGAGACGATAGCCACGGGCCTGGGAGAGGTGGACTACTCGGCGATCTATGAACGGATCGATCCTCTTGCGTCACGGCAATCGTGACGGTCAGTGCGCGGCAGGCCATGGCTGATTGTCCACGATCGACTGCACCTTCATCACATGGAACCGTCCGCCGGCCTTGGCCGGAGCATGGTCGCCTTCAATACGCGTATACCACCAGCGCCCTTCACCTTCTGAATAGTCGGGAGACAGGGTAATCTCAAACCCTCCTTCTCGATCATTCTCCCGTTGAGCCCAGGCCCCGATCCATCGATGGTCGGTCACCAGATCGGTTCGGAATCGTCCATCTTTAAAATCGTACGACCCGTCCCCGAATCGATCGAGCCTCAGCGGTACCACCATTCCACCTTCCTCGTATTCCCATTCACCCGCGAGAACGGCATGCTCCCCGCGATGCATGGATATTTCTCCCGTCACCAGGTCGGACCAGGTGGTCTCTTGAGGCCGCGGCGCGTGACTGCAAGCCTGGATACTCAACAGGCTTAGACCTATCGCAAAAGAAAGCCATCGATTTTGTTTCATTCGGTACATCCTGGGTGTTCCTCTCCCCTCCATGTTTCAGGGCAATCTCTTTCATACCATGCACACTCGATACGCTCAAGGCCGCAATCAGTTTTGCTCATATTCACCAATCGCCTCTGATTAATCACGAGAAGACAGTGTATCAGCCGCATAACGGACTCCGGCCGTAGGTCGTTGAGCACTCTCCGATACCCCGTTCACCTCAAGGTCAGGCGCCCTCAACCGATAAGGAATTGGCGGGAACGATCTGTGCCGCGCTGATTTTCCGGCAACCCATGGCCTTGCGCCCAGCAGGGGTGGCTCCTCGGGCAATCCGGCAGGGCTGCCACATATAACTTTCTGGAGACCAGGTGATGGCACCAGACCCGGAGCACGAACAAGACCGTGTCGAGCCCTTGAGACGGTACAAGATTTCCGATACCGATCCTGAAGCTCCGTTTGATGATCGTGTACAATCGCCAGCTCAGGTGTGCCAGATGCGGACGAATCAAGCCGAGCCGGCTGCCCGGCCGCCCCTCAAGCCGGCGCCGGATCACGCTCAGCCCTCCCGGCCTTCCCCCCTGAAGATCCTGCTGGTCGAGGATATGGAAGACAATCGAGTCCTGGTGTCCGTCTTCCTGAAAGCCCCGCCGTACAAGCTGGACCTGGCTGAACACGGTGCCGCAGGAGTCGAAAAGTTTCAATCCGGACAGTACGACCTAGTCTTCATGGACATTCAGATGCCGATCATGGACGGCTACGAGGCGATCCGCGTCATGAGGCGATGGGAGCAGGAGCAACAACGCGGCCAGACTCCAATTATTGCCCTGACCGGCAACACCCATGCCGAAGACATCGAGAAGGCCCGGGCCGCGGGGTTTACCGCCCATGTGACCAAACCGCTCAAAAAGACCACGCTGCTGGAGGCGATACAACGCTATGCGATCACCCCTTCAGGCGAGGAGTCGGCCTCATGAACGATGGGACCCCCGCCACGTCGGACTGCGGCGCCGGACCGGTTGTGGTCCTCGTCGACTCCGCGTTCGAGCCGCTGATTCCAAAATTCATGGCCAACCGGAACAAAGAACTCGTGACGATGACAGCAGCTCTGGCTACAAGCGACTTTGCGACCATCAGGCAGGTGGCCCACGGCATGAAGGGTGTGAGCGGCAGTTATGGGTTTCACGACATGACCACCATCGCGGGTCGAATGGAGCAGGCTGCCAAGGCCGCCGATGAAGCATCGATCCGCCAGGATTTGGTCGCGCTGGCATCGTACCTTGCGCGAGTTGAGATCACCTACGAATAACAACGTCTAATGGGCTCTCGTATCTGTCGGCGGCAGCTTGATGACTCACCGCTGCGCCTGCAGCACGGGTGGTCAATCCTGTGGGTATGAAAATCAAGAAATATGCGTGCGTTTGTAGGAATTCGTGCTACAAAAGAATGATCTGTACGAGTCAGAACCATCTGAAGCTTCAGGCACCTCACTCATTCGATACCAAGGAGCGCTTGTATGGAAAGCCCTGAAACCCCCAAACTCCGCGTTCTCATGGTTGAAGATGAGGAAGACACGGCGAGCTTATTAAAATTTCTTCTGGAGCGGGCCAGTTATCAGGTGGTGCATGCCAAAGACGGCCGGCAGGCGCAGGAACTCGTCAATACCATTTCTCCTCCTGACATCGTGTTGCTGGATGTGATGTTGCCGTTCTTGAGCGGACTGCAAGTGCTCACCGTAATCAGAAAGCGCGAGGGATGGACCAAGGTGCCGATCGTCATGTTGACGGCCGACGGGAGCGAGCATGACATCAAACGTGCATTGGAGAACGGCGCCAACGATTACATGATTAAGCCGTTCAATCCACGCGAACTGACCAGCCGGCTGAAGCGGTTCGTCGCTCAAGCGGCCTGAGCGACCGCCGGGAGGAGTCGCGTGCTGGGCCTCGACCAGTCTGACCTGACACTTCGCATCGGTACCATTGCCGCCATCTCCGTCTATTCCGCGGTGCTGCTGCTCCTGCTCGGCATTCTCCTGCTTCGGTACATACGCCTCAACAAGGACCGGCGGCGGCGCGCCGTCACGGAGACCTGGCGGCCACTACTCGCCGAATGTGTCGTCGAGGTGCCCGAGACGCTGCCTCCGCTCACCACTCGCGACCACCTCGTCCTGCTCTATCTCTGGAATCATTGTTATGAATCTATTCGGGGGGACGCGCGCGCGAACTTGAAAGAGCTCGCCCGGCGAACGGGCAGCGATCGGTTCGCCAAGGAACTCCTCCACGCCCGCCTGCTCCGACGCCGATTGCTCGCGATCGTGACGCTCGGTCACCTTCAGGAACGGTCGATCTGGAACGAGCTGGCCGCGATGCTGCAAGCCGACAACGCGTTCTTATCATTGGTCGCCGCCAAAGCTCTGTTGCATATCGACGCACCAGCAGCTGTGCCGCTGATCATCCCGGTAATCAGCACGCGAAAGGACTGGTCGCCGCTCAAGGTCGTCGCGATATTCGAACCGGCGGGCGCGGACATCGCCGCCAAAGCTATTGCCGAAGCCGCCTGTCTCGCCAGCCCTGAAATCGGGTCACGGCTGATTCGTCACCTTGCAGCCACTCAAAGCCAGCATGCGTTGCCGCCACTACGGACATTACTGCAGAAAGGGTCCCCGTCGGATGACCTGTTGGCGGCCTGCCTGTTCCTGTTCGGGGAATGCAGCGATCCCAGAGATGTCGTCACGATTCGGACACACCTCTCCCATCGGACCTGGTATGTCCGGCTTCAAGCAGCCTCGGCATTGGGCAAGGTGGGGGTTGAGGAAGATGAAACACGGCTCATCGCCCTGTTGGATGATGAGCATTGGTGGGTGCGCTACCGGGCCGCCGAAGCGCTGTCGAATCTCCCCTGGATGACCTCGGAGCGACTCACCCGGCTGCACAATGCCCTCACCACCGTCGAGTCACAAGAACACTTGCTTCCCTTTATGGCTCAATCGAACGCGAAGACTCACCATCCGGCGCGCATCGCCTAGCGCGTTCACGGATACCTACGCCCTCATTCCGGCAGAGCCTGCTTGACGGAGAGATTGAGGACAGGGTTACGACCGGCGAGCGGCCGATGAAACAGGGGACCGCGGCGTAAAGAGGATGGTGTGAGTGCCCTGCAATTCGGGGAACGTTACAACCGCTCCATGTTGTTCCATTCCCCGCACCGCGGAGCCGGACCGGGCAATTTCCCATCCCTCTGGAATCTCGAGCGTCAAACCGGCCACAGAAGCCGGAACCTCCAACGTCACCCGCATGGCAGTCGGATCGCGCGCGACATCGACCTCCACCCGATTGCGCGCCGCCCACCATCGGCCGAACTCCCCCACCGAACCGAACCATGCGTAGGGACGCACGCCTTCGACGAACCCTTTCTCGAAGGCGAGTTTATGATCCAGAATGTTCGGATGAATGAGCACCACGACGGAGCCCCCGTACCGGCTGATACGTTTCGCCACCTCCAGGGCCTGCGGGAGACGGTCCCCCATCTTCGGCAACGCTTCATCTTCGATGGTCACGGGAAACTCAAAGATTTCGACCTCGCTGTCAGTCAGACGATCGTAATTCAGCTGGTACGGCAAATGGGTCAACGAGTTATTTGCCGTCGCCGTTGAACTGTACCGATAGCCGGTCGCCAGCAACGCTTGCGGAAGCCCGAAGGGATTGGACAATTCGCCGGGCCTGAAGGAGACGATCGTCTGCCCTGAAAAGTGATCGATCAGAAACTTACTCACGCGTAACTCGCCCAGGATGCTCGCATTATAGGCCGTTGTCCGATCTTTCACGAACGGGGCATACGATGGATATGCTTCCCGTCCGGTTCCCATGGGAAACTGATTGAACACGCGGGAATGGGCGATCGTGTGGCTGCCCAACTCCATGCCCAGGTCGGCCAGCCGCTTCACATATCGCACGCCCTCGCCGTTAAAAAAGATATCGTCGTTATAGTCGCGAATGTATTTCACCTGGATGAAATAGGTCCCGACCACTCCCTGACTTTTCTCATACTCCGCATAGTCCACCGCGTTTCTAATGGACTGCGTAAAATCGACATCATGCGTCATCATGACGGACAACGACTTCCCGAAGGGCACGGTCCCCAGAGTCACTGACTCTTCTTGCGCCGTGCGATACATCGACTTGATGAGCCGCAGCCAGACATCAAGGGTCGGGTCGAACTCATTATCGAATGTCTTCACCAGTTCCTCGCCGCGATTGTTGTATCCCTTCAGCAGCAAGAACCCGAGATCGAGTCCAATGGCATAGGCGCGGCCGCGCCCATGCGCAACCTGCGTGATGGCGGCGGTCCCGTCATCGAAACGCGCGAGAGGGGCCGACACTTCGGTGTAGCCGTAGGTTCCCATCACTTCGATGCCCTTGTCCCGGATGCCGACCCGCACCTGTTGCTCCCGGGGATCGGTCAGGTTCGCCAGCAACGGATCGGCCTGGGCCAAGGTCACGTCGTAGCGCTGGCGGGAAGCAACGACGTCACGAAACCCGAAGACCTGATTCAGTCCGCCGCCGAGGACCTGCACTCCAATCAATGTGCCGCCTGTCTTCGGAAATTCCGCCAGCGCGTGCAGCGCCTCCGGGTTCAACACCTTCCCCGATATCATGGGGTAGACCAGCACCACTTTGTGCGACAGGGCTTCGCTGACATCACGAGTGATGCGAAAGGGGACGCCAATGGATTTCAAGCCATGAGCCAACCCCAGCCATGATGAGTCCGGATCGGTCAAAAGAATCGCCAACCGGCTTGCCGAGCCCTGCCCGTAAGTCGTCCACGCAGCCGGCACGCGGTCAGGCATCATCGTCGCTTCGTCCGGACCCGACACTCCTGGGAAGCGGTGAAAATCCTTTTCCGGAATCTCGACCTGCTGGACGGGGGGAGTACTGACGAGAATCCGGACGCCGATGACGAGAGACACAAACAGCAGGGCAATACCTGATAGGCGCACGAGTGCGGACCGTTGCATAGGTCTACCAATGATAGATGAGGTTGAAGTTTCCGCCCCGCCGGACATAGAGAAATCCCCGGTCTTCGTAGTATCCGGCGGCTTCGGCGGAGAATCGTTCGTTGATCGGGAACGTGACGCCGCCTTGAATCGTGCGACTCCCGACGCGAGTAAAGTCTTGTTCGGCCACGATGCGTTCACCCGAGGTGCCGAACGAGCCGGAGGCGAAGAACTGCAGCCGATCGGCCGGCCGCCACGTGAGCTGAGAGGCCAGTGTGACCGCCCCCGTGTTCGGGATCAGATAGATCTTCTCCGTCAGCCACAGATTGAAGGGTAGAAAAATCGTGAGCCCCGGCATCAGCAGATCGATGTCGTCTTGTTTGTAATTCAACCGCCGGTAACCAAACGAGACTTCAAAGGGCGCCAGTGAGGGGTGCAACCCGCCCAGGCCTTGCGCCACTTCCCCGACAAAGGAGTAGTTCGGCGAAAAATGCGGATTGACCGTAGCTTGCCCCGCGATATACCCCCAGGCTCGCGACCACAAGGGGCTATAGAGTTCGGCTGACATCGGCGTGTCGTGAAATCCGAAACGATTGATCGGTTCAACCCGCAGCACCAGGGTTTGATTGCCCAACGGTTTGGCGAGTTCAAACAGCAGGTCGCGCTCATCCGGTTGATTCTTCGTATAGGAATAGTGGCCGTAGCCGATCTTGGCATAGTCCCGGTAAGGAAGACGCAGCCCGGTCAGCCCTTGCCCGACCGCGGCCCGCGGCGACACAAGGAGTTCTGATTTCACGGCGTGAATCTGCTGCTCAATGGCCGGATCGTGCGTGTCGGCCAGCAGGGCCTCGTACCGCTGCAACGCTTCGGACCGATCGCCGCGCCAATGCGCAACCTCGGCGAGACCGCGCCGGGCCTCGATCTGCGCCGGCTCAGCCTGCAAGACCTCAGCGTACAATCGTCCCGCTTCATCGAACTGTTTCTGCCACGACAGGACTTGCGCCAGCGCGATGCGAATGTCCTGATCGTCCGGGTGGCGTGCCAGCACCTCACGATAGAGGCTCGTCGCTTCCGCATGAGACCCCTGCCATGAGACGATACGTGCCAGCGCCGCGCGGATCTCATCGTTGTCGGGATGCTGGCGCAAAACGTCGCGATAGACGGCTTCGGCTTCAGGATATTGTTTCGCCACTTCGAATCTCGTGGCTTGCTCCACGGCGGCCCCGATGGCTCGCACATCCGTTTCATGTAAGACGGGAGCTGGAGCAGCAGGTTGCTCGGCAACCAGAGGCGCGGTCGCACGCCCTTCCGACCGGATGGTCTTCAACTGCGCTTCGATTTCGGGATCATGCGTCTCGGCAAGCAACGCCTCATAGCGCTGGACCGCCTCTGCGAGATTTCCCTGCCAATACGCAAGATCCGCGAGGCCCCGTCGCGCCTCGACCTGTGTCGGATCGGATTGAAGCGCTTCCCGGTACAGGCGGCCGGCCTCCTCGAACTGCTGCTGCCAGGAGAGCACCTGTCCCAGCGCCACGCGCATATCCTGATCCTGGGGATGGCGCGCCAGAATCTCTCGATACAACGTCGCGGCTTCTGCATGGACGCCTTGCCAGGAGAGAACTCTCGCTAACGCGGCGCGAACCTCGTCATTCCCGGGTGAGCGCTGCAGTGCCTCGCGGTAGACGGCCACCGCATCGGCATACTGACGCATCGTTTCCAATCGGCCTCCCCGCTCCAACGCCTGTGCGGCGTGAGATGTCTCCTGATCGTCGCCATGAGGCGAAGATGTTCCGGACGGGAGGAAGGGAACAGCCGGTGAGCTGGAAACTGCTTTCAACGCATGCAGGCGCGCCGCAACTTCCGCATCACCGGTCGCCGCCACAACTCGCTCATAGTACGGAATGGCCTGTTCCGGGTGGCCGCTCCACACCAGCACATTGCCCAGCCCGGTGAGGGCCTCGACATGCTCCGGTTCGTCCCGGAGAACCAGCTCGTACTCTTCGCGCGCTTGATCATACTGTTTCTGCCACGAGAGGACTTGAGCGAGACCCACTCGGATATCGTGATCGAGAGGGTGACGGGTCAGGAGATCACGATAGCCGGCAGCCGCGGCGTCCCAGTCGCCTTGCCAGGAAAGCAGCTTGGCCACCGACGCGCGCACCTCGTCATGATCAGGTTTGGCCAGGAGGTATTGCCGGTAGGCCGCGAGAGCCTCCTCATACCGCTTCTCCTCCTCCAAGGCCTTGGCTTGTTGCAGAATCTGACGCGGGGAGGCATCCGGCGCCATGGCGGCAATCATCGTGGCGGGAGCAGAGAACCAGCCCGCGGCGAGTGCAATCCCCGCCAGCAAACAGGCTGCCGACGTTCGTCGATTGATCCATCTGAGGGGATCGTTCATCCGTGACCGACCCTGTTCTCCCGACATGTACGACCCTATTCGGAGAGGGCTCGGAATCCATCCAGATCGTGAATCATCACCCCGGCAAAACTGGGATGCGACGTGGTGTCCAATATCTGCCTGATCGCCTTGGACACCTCGACACGGGAACGTCCGGCAAACGTCACCCCTTCAGGCTTGACCGTAAATCGATGATGGATACGGAACCATTCTCCGGGGAGTGTGGCCCTGTCCTCCTCAGAGATCGGCTTCCATCGCAGAAGTCCGTGCCGGCGATCCAGAAAGGCATCGGCGCGGTCGGGCCGCGGATCCCGCCGCAACACGATATGTTGCTCGAGCGGTAACACGGTCGTCTCAACGGCCAACCACACCGGCTTCTCGATCACATCCCCATACCTCAGGATGTCTTCGGCAATGTCCTGCACCTCATCGAGATCGGTGCGGTAACTCATCACCGCCACCTCATCGGCCCGATCCATCACGGCATAGGCCAAGGGCCGGCCGCCAACGGTCGGCGTGGCGAGCCAGAAGGGAATCACCATCGACAATGTGGTACGGCCTTGGATGGCATCCTTCACGATCTCGATCGCGCGGAGATATCGACGAAGCTGCGCGTCATCCTCAAGAAACCCGGGCAGAAGATACGGCTCAATATCGAGCTGTATGCCGGACAACGCACCAGGCCGCACGAGCTGAAGCAGTCTCCCTACCTTATCGGCCAAGAGGTACGGTTCCTGAATGGCTTCGGGGTAGCCGTCCAAGGCCAGCGCATCAATTCCGGCCTCCTGCACCAGAGTCAACAGCCGCGCATACTCTTGCCACAAGGCCTCTTCATCGTTCAGCGACGGCATTTGGATCAGCAGCCTGGAACAGCCTTGCTCACGACAGACGGCCAACAGCGTCTGTGAATCCTGTATCGCCGCGCGGTAGTTCCACACCCAGAACCCTGTGCCGACAGATTGCTTCTTCACTGGTCCACTGTGCGTCACCGCCATCCGGTCAAATTGAATCTGTCCGCCTTGCCCCTCAGTAGACACCACAAGAGCCGTCACATATCGAAGATCCACCCCGCGACCGATTTCTTTCAGTGGAATAGCCAGGTCGAATGTCCCGGTGACCGTGGCCAGCGGGTGATTGTGCTCACGGTGATGACCGGCCAGATCTTCAACGCCAACCACCACCTGGCCGGTTGCTCGTCCACGAAGCCGCAGCATCTGGTAGGACATGAGATCCACCGGCCTTCCGTTCGGACGCAGTTCGATACGCTGGCCACAACGCGTTGCTTCCCCGGCAGTCCATTTGAACTCGAGACGAGAGTCGGTTCGTACCGCCTCCCCGCGACAAGACCCGAAGACCTGAGCGCCTCCTAACCCCGGACCCAGTTCAAGAATAGGCACAAACGGTCGATAAGGAAGAGGAGCAGCAGTCGGCGCAGGCCCGCTGAATGCCACGGTTGGATCGGTACTCTTCCCGACATACGTGAGCTCGATCTCATGGACCGTGGAGGGGATGGGCGAGGACAAGGAAATGTCGTCCGCCTGCGCAAGAGACAGCCACACGATGGAACCGGCTGCAGCACCGAGCAACACTGTCGCGACGAAAAACCGGCCCGCTCCCTGTTTCCAGACAGAACCGACGGACTTTCCGGGAATTCTGTTTCGGGCAAGCCCCCTGCCGGCGGAGACGCATTGATCGATGTGGGTAGAGACGCTCATTTCAACTTCCGAGTGGCTATTCCTGCTCTACTTTCTCGGCCTCACCGCCGGATACTTGATGCTGGACCTCATCGCCATCGTGCACTTGCGGCAATACCTGCAGGAGCGTGTGCTCGAAAGCCTGCCGCACAGTTACACGGGCTTCGAACCACAGATCAGCATCCTGGTCCCTGCCTATAACGAGGCCGCCACCATCGCCGGATCCATTCGGTCGCTGCTGCAACTCAGCTATTCGGAATATGAAATCGTCGTGATCAACGATGGCTCAAAGGATGCCACGATCGATGTCCTCCGCAAAGAATTTGATCTGTTTCCGTTCCCCGAAGCCTGCCATACGCAACTACCGACGGCGGAAATCAGGGCGATTTATCACTCTGCCCTCCACGCCAACCTACGCGTCATCGACAAAGAGAACGGAGGCAAGGCTGACTCCCTGAACGCCGGCATCAATCTGTCGCTCTATCCCCTGTTCTGCTGCATCGATGCGGATTCCATTCTGCAGCCGGACAGCCTGCGGCGGGCCGTGCAACCGTTTCTGGATGACCATCGCACGGTGGCCAGCGGAGGGACCGTGCGCATCGCGAACGGCTGCCGCGTCGAAGAGGGCTTCCTGACCAAGATTGGATTGCCCTCAAATCTGCTGGCGCTGTTCCAAATCGTGGAATATCTCCGCGCCTTTCTTTTCGGACGCCTGGGTTGGTCGCCGATGAACGCCATGCTGATCATTTCCGGCGCATTCGGCATTTTCCGGAAGGAAGCGGTCGTCACCGTGGGGGGCTATCGATCGGATACGATCGGGGAAGACATGGAACTGGTCGTGCGCCTGCATCGCCATCTTCGGCTGGGCGACAAACCGTATCGCATTACGTTCGTCCCCGATTCCGTCTGCTGGACCGAGGCGCCGGAAGATCTGCGCACGCTGAAGAATCAGCGCATTCGCTGGCAGCGCGGGTTGTGCGAGAGCCTCACAAAAAACCTCGACCTCCTGTTCCACCCGAAAGGCGGCACGATCGGCTGGCTGGCGTTCCCCTTCATGGCCATCTTCGAGTGGGTCGGACCGGCGATTGAAGTGTTCGGCTACTGCTTCCTGATCTTCAGTGTGGTCATGGGATTCGTCTCGATGCAGGCATGGCTAATCCTATTGATCGCAGCGATCGGACTCGGTGTGTTGTTGTCGGTGAGCGCGCTCTTACTGGAAGAAATGTCGTTCCACGTCTACCCCGATCAGCGTGACGTGCTGAAACTGTTGCTGGCCGCCATCCTCGAAAATTTCGGATTCCGCCAGCTGAACTCACTGTGGAAATTGATCGGCTTGTACCGGTGGATATGCGGGAAAAAAGCGACGTGGGGAACGATGACGAGAACCGCCTCCTGGCAGGCACGATAAGGATGAGGACTGGTTCACCACGCTCATGACGTGAATCGTTCGATCGCCTGACTCGCCCGCTCCAGGTCTGCCTCCGTTTTCGCCATACAAAACCGCATAAAGCGACTTCCGTCCGTTCCTTCGAAAAACGCCTCGCCCGGTACTCCCGCTACGCCGGTCTTGTCCAGCAAATACATTGCGCGCTCCCGACTGGTCTTTCCCGGGAGGCGGGATACATCCGCCAACACGTAATAGGCGCCCTGCGGCACGGCCGGGGGCAACCCTGCTTTCGCCAGGGCCCCGCAGAAGCGATCCCGCTTCTGTTGATGCTCGCGGGCAAGCTCCTGGTAAAAGGATGGACCGAGTTCATGAATACCGGCGGCCACCCCATACTGCAACGGCGTGGGGGCGCAGACATATAACACATCGCTCATGGCGCCGATGGCCTTCGCCCATGAGGCCTCCGCCACACTGTAGCCGATGCGCCATCCGGTGATGCTGAAGGTTTTTGAATAGCCGCCGATGGTAATGGTCCGGTCGGCCATGCCGGGTAACGACGCCATGCTGACATGTTCCCGCCCGTCGAACACAAAATATTCATAGATCTCGTCGGTGATCACCAGCAGATCGTGGCGGCAAGCCAGCTCGGCGATCTGCTCCAATTCACGTCGCGTAAAGACCTTGCCGGAGGGATTGCCCGGAGTGTTGACCACGATCGCCTTGGTCTTTGAGGTGATGGCCTCGTCCAGGCTTTTCACATCCATGGTCCAATCAGGAAGCCGCAGTGTCACATAGCGGGGAACGCCTTCCATCGCGAGGATCGCCTGGACATGGTAGGCATAAAACGGCTCAAACAGAATCACTTCATCGCCGGGATTGAGCAGCGCCATGCAGGTGGCTTGGAACGATCCGGTTGCGCCGGCACTCACGGTAATATTGGTCTCCGGATCCGCGGTGATTTGATTGAAGGCGGCCAGCTTGCCGGCGATCGCCCGCCGCAGTTCCGCAATTCCGTCAAAACGGGCGTAGATGTTGTGTCCCTGCGCCATCGCTTGCTGCGCGCCGTGCACCACCACCGGAGGGACAGGAGTGTCGCAGACCCCTTGCGACATATTGATCCCGTTGACCTTCGCGCACGCGAGGGTCATCGCACGGATATCGGATTGGGCCAACCGGACGGTACGATCACTCTTCTTCATCACACCCTCAATGTCCATGCCACCTGTTGATTCATCACCCTCGCGGGTCCTGGCGCAAAGCAGATGTCCCTACCCCGTTCCGGCGGAAAATGCAACTGGCGAAGGCCCCGTCATTGAATCAGGCGGAAAACGTCGGGCCTCGCGATCCGGAACACTTCGGTTCATTCCGGGACCGGCGGCAGCGACCAGAGCATAGGGCTTTCTTGTCGACGCGCCGTCACCCGCGAAGGAAGCCGGTTGGTTCCGGCACGAAAGCGGTCATAATGGCCAAGCACGCGATTGACGTAGAGTTGGGTCGCGGGAAGAGCCGGCGCGCCGATGGCCTGCCGGACGCGCGCTTCGCCGAGATGATAGGCCGCCAGAGCCAGCGACAGGTCGCCGCCGAAGCGGTCCAGTAGTCCTCGAAGCAGCGCTGCGCCCGCGCGAATGTTATCCTTCGGATCGAACGGGTCCAGCACATGGAATGCCGCCGCCGTCAGCGGCATCAGTTGCATGAGGCCAATCGCGCCTTTCGGGGACACGGCATCTGAATTGAAATTCGACTCGACCTTGATGATCGCCTGCAGGAGAGCAGGGTCAAGGGCGTATTGCTCCGCGTAGGTCGCAATGAGCGAGGCAATGGGTTCGGAGGACGGCCGATGCGCGATGTCGCTCACCACGGGGTCCAATGCGACTCTGCTGGCCGGAGGCATGAGGACAATCAGGCACCCCGCGACCGCTAACGGGAAGAGCGCACGGGCCACTCGATTCCAGCGGGAATTCCAGTCAGGCTGTTGCATAGCCGGGACGAGAACGGCTGCTCCTAGCGGCCATCCTCGTCGAGGCTCCGGATGAGCACGGCGCGGCCATGCCGATCGAACCAGGATTGAATACGATCACCCACATGGGCCGGTCGATCGATTCTGGTGTTCTCGTCATGAGGAATGCGGTATTCCTGTCCACGGATATCCCGGACCA
>WBZN01000085.1_pt1 | contig 148279 bp, 146 predicted proteins | sample 5204281 | NCBI WGS metagenome assembly WBZN01 (sample SAMN12344347, study PRJNA552823) | activated sludge metagenome | biome: Activated sludge suspended growth; feature: Nitrification reactor; material: Wastewater; isolation source: activated sludge from nitrification reactor of wastewater...
GGTGGAAGGACCGACACCGGAGCTTGCTCAAGCAACCCACTCGGTTTCACCGGACTGCCGGCGGTCACGCGGGCAGCCCATGTTAGGGGGACTGGGGGTGTCGAGAGACTCCCCCGGTGGATCTGCACATGCTCACCATCAAAGAGCTCTCGGCTTGGCTCAATATCAAGCCGTCCACACTCTACTTCTGGGCCTCACAGGATAAGATTCCTTGCCGCCGCATTCATGGCCTCGTCCGCTTTGAACCTGAGGCGATCCAGGCCTGGCTAAATGGCTTTTCTTCCACATCTCGTCACAGGCCTCCTCGTCTGCTCCGGCATCACACCGACGACGTAGACCACCTCATTGAAGCGGCTAAACGTGCCGTCTATACTTCCCGCCACGGGGAAACCAGCCCAACAGCGAGCCCTCTTGGAAAGGAGAACGATAATGGGGCTCGTTAAGCGAGGGAATATTTGGTGGATGAATATTGTGTTTCAAGGGAAACGAATTCGCCGTTCGACAGGGTCATCGAATCGAGCCTTGGCGGACGCCATCATGGCGAAAGTCAAAGTGCAATTGATCGAGGGACAGTATTTCGACCGGGCGGAGGAACAATCTCGGACCTTTGCGGAATTGATGGATCGTTTTGAGCGAGAGTATCTCGTGAAATTGGCCAGCCGACAAACAGGACAAGCCTTCCTGAAGCGTTTCCGTGCCTTCTTCGGAGACCGGACGTTAGCGGAGATTACCCCCAAGCTGATCGTGGAGTATAAAAGTCGGCGGTACGCCACTGGGGTGAAACCCGCCTCGATCAATCGGGAGCTTACCTGTCTCAGAAAGGCCTTCAGCCTGGCGAAGCGGGAGTGGGAATGGTGCCGAGACAATCCCGTCAGTCGCGTGTCTCTCGAAAAGGGCGCGACGAAACGAGACCGGTGGCTGATGGAGGATGAAGAGGCACGATTGCTCGATGCCTGTCCGTCCTGGTTACGCGAGCTCGTGGTGTTCGCGCTGCATAGCGGGATGCGGTTGGGCGAGATTCTGTCACTAACCTGGAACGGCGTGGATCTGTTCCGAAGAACTGCGACCGTGTTTGAGTCGAAAAACGGGGAGCGGCGGACAGTGCCATTGAATCAGACAGTAATGGCGCTCCTGACGGAGAAGGCCAAAGTGCGGCACATCAAAACCGCGCTGGTCTTTCCCAGTCTCGCCGGGACACGGTTAGATCCCAACCATCTGCGACGGGCGTTGCGGCCTGCGATGGCCAAAGCGGGCATTGTGAACTGCCATTTCCATGACCTCCGCCACACCTTTGCGACGCGGCTGGTCCAGGCGGGAGTGGATCTCTACAAGGTGCAACGGCTCCTCGGGCACAAGTCGCCGCTCATGACGCAACGCTATGCGCATCATTACCCGGAAAGCCTGCGAGATGGAGTGGAGATTTTGGACCGACGGACACACCGTGACACAAAACTGACCACAGTGTTGCGTGTGTCGGAGAGTGCTGTCGTGCAAGTGGTTGAAAAAATGGTGGGCGATACAGGTATCGAACCTGTGGCCTCTTCCGTGTGAAGGAAGCGCTCTCCCACTGAGCTAATCGCCCGAGCAGGTCGAGAGTCTACCACGGTCCGGCAAAAAGGAGCAACACATCGTACGACGGTCATCGGACCGGAGGCAGGCCTGGATCGGCACCAACGTTCGCTGAGCAGTGTCGCTAAGGTCAAATCCGTCCTCACTTTTCTTGACATCGAGAAAAGGCGATTCTTACAATGACCCTCCTTCCATCTTCTCAAAGGTTTCCCATTCATGCGTGAAGACATCGTCATCATCGGCGGCGGTCTGGCCGGCTCGGAAGCGGCCTGGCAGGCGGCACATCGCGGCGCCAAGGTCACACTCTACGAGATGCGTCCGAAAGAGACGACGAAGGCGCACAAAACAGGCGATCTGGCCGAGCTCGTCTGTTCGAATTCACTGGGTTCAATGGACCCGCTCAATGCGCCCGGCATTCTCAAGGGCGAGATGCGCCGCCTGAATTCACTCGTCATTCGCGCGGCGGAGGAAGCACGTGTGCCGGCCGGCTCGGCACTGGCGGTGGATCGCGACATCTTCGCACGTGTCATCACGCAGGCGCTGGAAGGACATCCCAATATTCGGATCATGCGCGAAGAGGTGACGGAGATCCCTGCGGATGCCGTGACGATCATTGCCACCGGCCCGCTCACGTCGGAAAAATTGTCGAAGGCCATCAGCGAACTGACGCACGAACGACACCTCTATTTCTTCGATGCGATCTCGCCGATTATCGATGCCGACTCCATCAACATGGACATTGTGTATCGCGCATCACGGTATGGGAAGGGCGGCGCGGACTACCTGAACTGTCCCATGGATGAAGCGGCCTATAACGCGTTGTACGATGCCATGATGGCGGCTGAAAAAGTGCAGCCGAAAGAATTTGAAAAAGCCGCGTACTTCGAAAGCTGCATTCCCATCGAGGTCATGGCCGAGCGGGGACGGCAGACCATGCAGTTTGGTCCGTTGAAACCGGTTGGCTTAGAGGACCCGAAAACCGGGAAGCGTCCCTATGCGGTGGTGCAATTGCGAACCGAAAATGTGCATGGCACCTGCTACAACATGGTCGGGTTTCAGACCAAGCTCACCTATCCTGAACAGAAGCGAGTCTTTCGAATGATTCCCGGGTTGGAGCAGGCCGAGTTTTTGCGGCTCGGCAGCCTGCATCGCAACACCTTCATCAACTCTCCGCAACTCTTGCGCGACACGCTCCAGCTCAAAACCCGAGGGACGGTCTTTTTCGCCGGCCAGCTGGTCGGTGTCGAAGGATATACGGAGTCGGCGGCGATGGGGGGAATTGCCGGCATCAATGCGGCACGCGGTCTCGCCGGTCAACCGCTCGTCACCCCGCCGCCCACCAGCGCGCATGGTTGCCTGATGGCGCACATTACCAAGAGCGATCCGGCGCATTTTCAACCGATGAACACCAACTTCGGCCTGTTCCCGCCCGTCACTGTCAAGACCCGCGACAAGGATCAGAAGCGGCGTCTCATCCAGCAACGAGCTGTTGAGGATTTTGACGCATGGATCGCGCAATCCGGGCTTTCCTAGACGTGTTGGCGGTTCAGGAAGGCGCCTCTCCGCAAACTATCCGCGCGTATACGTCCGATCTGGCCCAGTTCCGGGCCTTTGCTTTGGCTGCGCTGAAGCCTCGTGACACCCTGACAGTCGAATCGATAGAAGCAGGCGTGATTCGCGAGTTTCTTGCCTCGCGTGATCGCGCGGGAGAGAAGAAATCATCTCTGGCCAGAAAGCTCGCGTGCCTGCGAAGTTTCTTTCGATATCTGGTTCGAGTCGGCCGCTTGCAGGCGAATCCGGCAGAAGATGTGCGTGCGCCGAAACTGCCGAAACACCTACCTCAAGTGCTCACGAAAGACGATGTCGGGGCGTTGATGGAATTTCCCCCGGGAGAAGCGCGCGAGGGGCTGCGCGACCGAGCCATTCTCGAAACGTTGTATTCCACCGGCGCGCGTGTCAGTGAACTGGTCGGCATGGATCGTCAGGACATCAGCCGCAGCGAAGGGGTCGTGCGTGTGCGCGGCAAGGGAGGGAAAGAGCGAGTCATCCCCTTGAGCCCTCTCGCCATGGAGGCCATCGATGCCTACCATGCTCAGGCTCCCGTCGCCGCTGTCGCTGGATCCAACGCAGGCGGGGTAATGGATTCCGCGGCTGTGTTTCGCAATCGCCGCGGAGGGCGGTTGACCACCAGAACAATTGCCCGCATCGTCGCGAAATATTCGGGACAACTGAGCGGTGGCGCGATTCATCCTCACACCTTGCGACATTCGTTTGCCACGCACCTGTTGGATGAAGGCGCAGATCTGCGGGCTATTCAGGAGATGCTGGGGCATGTGTCGCTCAGTACGACGCAAAAATACACCCATCTTGCGACCGACCAGCTACTCGCGTTATACGATCGCACGCACCCGCGTGCCGGTACTGCGGGGGAAGCAGGCGATGGGAATAAGCAGAAGGGTTCGCGATGAAGATTCGATCGACCACAGTCTTATGTGTCAGACGGGGCCATCAGGTGACGATGGGGTGTGATGGACAGGTTACGGTCGGGAACACCGTCATGAAACATAACGCCAAAAAAATGCGGCGGATGCACAACGACACGGTCTTGTCGGGATTCGCCGGCGCCACGGCCGATGCCTTCACCCTCTTTGAAAAATTCGAGGCAAAACTTGCGGAGTATCGCGGCAACCTGACGAGGGCTGCCGTGGAGCTGGCGAAAGACTGGCGGACCGATCGGGTCTTGCGCCGTCTGGAGGCGCTGCTGGCAGTGGCCGATCTCGATCACTCCTTCATCATTTCCGGCACCGGAGATGTGGTGGAGCCGGAGGACGGCATTCTGGCCATCGGCTCCGGCGGACCCTATGCCCTGGCTTCCGCTCGTGCCCTGCTGGCGCACTCCGACCTGGCCGCCGAGCACATTGTGAAGGAATCGCTGATGATTGCCGGCGGGATCGACATTTATACCAACCAACAGATTGTGATCGAATCGCTCACGCGTTAGGATCAGCCCTGTCATGACCACCGACTCCACGCCCCGTTCCCTCAATGTGAATAGTCTGACGCCCCGGCAGATCGTCGAGGCGCTGGATCGGTATGTGATCGGTCAGCAGGATGCCAAGCGCATGGTCGCAATTGCGCTGCGCAACCGGTGGCGCCGCCAGCAGTTGGCCCCCGAGTTGCGTGATGAGGTCATGCCGAAGAACATCATCATGATCGGTCCCACCGGCGTCGGTAAAACAGAAATCGCCAGGCGGTTGGCGAAACTCGCGGAAGCGCCGTTCATCAAAGTGGAGGCCTCGAAGTTTACCGAGGTCGGGTACGTCGGTCGTGACGTCGAATCCATCATTCGTGATCTCACCGAACAGGCGATCAGTCTGGTGAAAACCAAACACTTGGAGGACGTGCAAGAAAAGGCCTCGCGACTGGGGGAAGAACGGCTGCTCGATGTGCTGTTGCCCGGTTCGCCCTCCCGTTCAGTCCCGCCAGGATTCGACCATGCCGGCGCGCGAGCCGAGTCTGCAGAGCAGACTGAGTCGCCGGACGCCACGCGCTCGAAGCTGCGCTTGCAGTTGCGCGAGGGCAAGCTGGATCAGCGATCGGTAGAGGTTGAAGTGAAGGAACGCGCCCTCCCCCTCGGTGTCATTTCGAATGCGGGCGGGATGGAAGATCTCGAAGGGAATCTCCGCGACATGCTGGGCGGCATGTTTCAGGGGAAGAAAAAGAAACGGGTGATGAAAGTCCCCGACGCCTTGAAGCATCTGACCCAGGAGGAAGCCCAGAAACTGATCGATATGGACGAGGTGGTGCGGGAAGCCATCACCAAAGTGGAGCAGACCGGCATCGTCTTTTTAGACGAGATCGACAAAATCGCCGGCCGTGAGCGCGCGATGGGCCCGGATGTGTCCCGTGAGGGCGTGCAACGCGACCTCCTCCCGATTGTCGAAGGATCGACCGTCAGCACGAAACACGGTGCCGTGCAGACCGATCATATCCTGTTCATCGCCGCGGGGGCCTTCCATGTCGCCAAACCGTCGGATTTGATTCCCGAGCTGCAAGGCCGATTCCCCATCCGTGTCGAACTGGCGCCGCTCACCAAGGAAGACTTTGTCCGTATCCTGACCGAACCGCGCGGCGCGTTGGTGCGCCAGTATCATGCGTTGATGGCGACCGAAGGGCTCACCGTCGAATTTACCGCGGATGGATTGGCGGAAGTTGCCGCGACGGCGGTGCAGGTCAACGAGCGTACGGAAAATATCGGCGCGCGGCGTCTGTTCACGATTATGGAGCGGCTGCTCGAACAGGTCTCGTTCGAAGGCTCGGAATTGGAACAGAAGACGGTGGTCGTGGATGCCGCGTATGTCCGGGAACGGTTACTGAACATTGTGAAGGATCAGGACCTGAGCCGCTATATTCTATAAGCGGAACCAGCGAGAGCGAGGAGTGACGGATGAACAAACTGATTAAGAAAGCCGACGTGCTGATTGAGGCCTTACCCTACATTCGGACGTTTAAGGGCAAGACGGTCGTCATCAAGTACGGGGGGCATGCGATGACGGATGCCTCGCTCAAGGCGCGGTTCGCGCAGAATGTCGTCTTGCTGAAGTACGTCGGCTTGAACCCCGTCGTGGTGCATGGGGGAGGCCCGCAAATCGATCAGATGTTGGATCGATTGGGCATGGAAGCAAAGTTTAAGCATGGCGTGCGGGTGACCGATGCCGCGACGATGGAAATCGTCGAGATGGTCCTTGCCGGCCGGATCAACATGGAAATCGTCGATCTGCTGAACCGGCATGGGGGCCAGGCCGTCGGGCTGAGCGGAAAAGACGGCGGGTTGATGTTGACCAAGCCGTTGACCGCGAAGGCTTGGGCGGAAAGCATCGAGAAGGATATCGATACCGACGACAGCGACGCGGATTTCGGGTTCGTCGGCGACGTGAAGTCGATCGATCCCACGTTACTGCTCAAGCTCCAGGAAGATCACTACATTCCGGTCATTGCGCCCATTGGAACGGATCGGGAAGGCAACACGTACAACATCAATGCCGACCTGGTTGCCGGAGCCATCGCTGCAGCGCTGAAGGCGGAAAAGCTGGTGATGTTGACCGACGTGAAGGGGATCCGGGATGCGAATGGTCGCCATCTGTCGACGGTCTCCCGGAAAGATGTGCAGCGCATGGTCAAGCGAGGCACCATCAGCGAAGGGATGCTGCCGAAGGTGCATGCCTGTTTGGATGCCTTGGCCGGTGGTGTGGGAAAAGCGCATATCGTCGATGGGCGCGTGCCCCATGCCATTCTGTTGGAAATTTTCACCCACAAGGGTATCGGCACCGAGATCGTCGCGTAGTCAGTGCACCAACCACGCAGGTACACTTCAACCACAAGTGAGTGGGCCCCCGAGTTTCCGGCTCCCGGATATCGAGTGGGGGCAGGATTGCGTCGGCGCTAAGCGGAAGGCCGGGCACGTCCTGATCGCCTGCCTCGTTGCCTATCTTCATAAGGGGCGCGGGCAGGGTCATGAACAGTTCAGGATGGAGGCACGTCATCAACGATCTGCCTAGGATGGAGAAACATGGCGCGTAGGATTGTGACGGTAGACCCTGCCACCAGGCGGGCGATAAGGGAGATATTTGCGCGGCTCGATTATGCCCGCTTGGGCCCGATCTATTGCGACGAGGGCGGTGATGAATTTTGGGCCGCGAAGCGAGGCCTCTGTCAGCGTCTCGGGACCAAGGTCGCGACTGCGTTGAAGTCCAGGCTCAAGCCAGGCGGCACCAGTTTGTATGTAGGAGCCGGCGTCGCGGAGATTCCGCCGCTGGTGATGGAAGCGCTGGAACTGGAGCGGCGAGTAGTCGCTTGTAACTTGCGGCGGAAGGAAGTGCTGGTCCTGAATCGTGCCTGCGGCGAGTTCCCCATCCGGTTTCAGCATCACGATGCAGGTTCGGTCACACAGCGGGTGGATCACCTGTGGCTGGTCAGTGTGCTGAACGATCCTGAACGCTTTCCGGAATTATCTGTGCTGTCCTACGGGAGGGCGAACCCTGTCACGTTCAATGCGAACAAGTTTGTCACGCAACAACGCACGGTCGCCCGACTCGTCGATCGTTGCTTGAACCGATTAACCGTGCCGGGCTTGGTGACCACGACGGTTGAAGAGGCGGTGTGGGTTGCCGAGTGGTGTCATCGGCGCGGCATTCCCTACCGACTTGATGAGCGCACGTACGCCTCACCTACTGTTGGAGATCCCATCTGTCTGATGCAAATCGGATGAAGCGTGACGACTGATTGTTGCAGCGTTGTTAGACCCAAAAGCCTGGGCGTGGTTTGTCCGGCCCGGTGAGGTACTGACGTGAATAGCGAATATAGTTCTGCGCCGATTCCCGTATCCATGCGAGTTCCTGGTCGGTCACCGGGCGCTTGACCTTGGCTGGTGATCCCAGGATGAGGCTCTTCGGTGGAACGATCGTCCCTTCCGTGACCAGGGCTCCCGCGCCGACGACGGAGTCTTCCCCGATCACGGCGCCGTCCATGATGATGGCGCCCATGCCGACCAGCACTCGGTTGTGAACGGTGCAGCCGTGTAGCACCACATGGTGCCCGATGGTCACGTCGTCGCCGATGATGAGCGGGTGCGTGTCGTGCGTGACGTGTAACATGCAGAGGTCCTGGACGTTGGTCCGATGGCCGATACGGATGTGATTCACATCCCCGCGGATCACGGCATGGAACCAGGCGCTGCACTCTTCGCCCATCACAACGTCGCCGATGATGACCGCTGTGTCTTCGATAAAGCAGGATTGGGGAATGGTGGGCTTGATGCCTTGGAAGGTCCGGATCATGTGCCCAATCTAGGATAGCTGCCGCTCCAATAGCAAGAGACCTCGTTTGACAGACTTTTCCGCCGTCTCGTAGACTGCCTGGTTATGGCTTCATCATTGATTACGCCCTCGCGGGCGAAAGATAAGAAACCCACCATCGGCTTTGTGAATCTGGGTTGTTCAAAAAACCAGGTAGATTCCGAAGTCATGCTCGGCACGCTGGTGGCCGGTGGCTTCCAACTGACCGGCGATGCCCGTGCCGCCGAAGTCGTGATCATCAATACCTGCGGCTTTATCGAAGAGGCCAAGCAGGAATCGATCAATAGCATTATCGAACACGGCCGTCTCAAGAAGTCAGGTTCCTGTCGCGTGTTGATCGCAGCGGGCTGTCTGGCACAGCGTTATCAGGGCGAACTCTTGAAAGAACTGCCGGAGTTAGACGGTGTGGTCGGAACAGGGGAATTCGGGCGGATCGCCGAAATTTGCCGTAGCCTCCTAGCCCCTAAGAAACGCCAGCAACGTCTCTGGCTGGGGCAGCCGCCGTATCTTTATGATGCCGACACGCCGCGTATCCGGCTTGGAACGCCTCACAGCGCCTACCTCAAAATTGCCGAAGGGTGTAACCGGAACTGCGCCTTCTGCGCCATTCCGATCATGCGGGGCAAGCAACGGAGCCGCCCGATTGAATCGATTGTGGCCGAGGCGAGACGGCTGGCCAAGGAAGGGGTGAAGGAACTCAACCTCATTTCCCAGGACACCATTAACTACGGGGTCGATCTGGGGCTCAAACAGGGACTCACGGCGTTGCTGCGTGAATTGGTCGCCGTGGAGGATGCGCGATGGATCCGGCCCTTCTATTTATATCCGCAACAGGTCACGGATGAATTGCTGGATCTCTATGCCGGAGAGGCGCGTATCACCAAGTATCTCGACATGCCGCTGCAACACATCAGCGACGGGATGCTCAAGCGCATGCATCGACTGGGTGATCGCAAACATCTGACGAAGCTGGTGGAACGGATTCGAACCAAAATTCCTGGCGTGTTTTTTCGAACGGCGTTTATCGTCGGGTTTCCCGGCGAGACGGACAAGCACTTTGAAGAGCTGAAACAGTTTGTCCTCGACATGGAGTTCGATCGCGTGGCCGTCTTTCTGTATTCCGACGAGGAAGGCACCTCGGCCGTGGATCTCGACCGAAAAGTCGAGCAAGCGGTGCTGGAAGAACGACGCAATGAGCTCCTGTCTCTGCAGGAATCGATTTCAGAGTCCAAAAACCGTGAGTACCTCGGCCGTACGATCGAAGTGCTGGTGGATGGGGTGTCTGAGGAATCTGACCGGCTAGTGGAAGCCAGGCATCAAGGCCTGGCGCCTGAGATCGACGGGGTGGTGTATTGTGAACGTGGAATCGCCAAGCCTGGAGAATTCATTTCGGTCACGGTGACAGATGTGGCCGGATATGATTTGATCGCTCAGCCAATTGGCCAGACCGACAAGCCAAACACGTCTTCCTCTTCTCCTGCGTTGCTCATGCCCCAAAAAAGCGGAGCGGGTTACCGGTAAACCTGCGCTCACCGGAACCCGCCCCATTGCTCTGCGTCTCGTTAGATCTTCGCGCTCAGGTACAGGGATGTGCCGCGCCGGTTGATCAAGACCAGAACGGTTTCACCTTTCTTGAGATTCGATGCGGCTCGATCAAACTCCTTCATCGAGGTGACTGGTTTGCGGTTGATTTCCCGGATGACGTCACCGGGCATCAAGCCGGCCCGTTCCGCGTCACTCTCCGGATCGACCGTGGTCACCACGACGCCCTGAATCTTCCCCTTCAGCCCGAGCTCCTGGGCCGTTTCCCGATCAAGCTCCTGCACGGCGAGGCCAGCCAATGGTTGGTCGGAGGGTTCAGCTTCTGCTTTGGCCACCTGCTGGTTGTCCGGCAGTTCTGCCATAGTGACCGCTAACTCCTTTTCGTGGCCCTCCCGCAACACTTTGACCGTGGCTTTGCTGCCGACCGCGGTTCGTGTGACCGCGCGTTGGAGAGTCACGGCGTCTTCAATCGGGGCGCCCTGGAAGGACAGGATCACGTCGCCTTGTTTGATTCCGGCCTTGTCCGCCGGGCCATGTTCCTTCACGTCGGTGACGACCGCGCCATTGGTGCCTTTCGCGCCAAAGGACTTGGCTAGGTCATGGTTCAGGTCTTGAATGCCGATGCCCAGGTAGCCGCGTACGACCTTGCCGGTCTTCACCAGGCTTTCATAGATCGGCTTGCTCATGCCGGTCGAGACGGCGAAGCCGACGCCTTGATATCCTCCGGTTTGAGAAAAGATGGCCGTGTTGATGCCGATCAGTTCTCCCTTCGTGTTCACGAGGGCACCGCCGCTATTTCCGGGATTGATGGCGGCATCGGTTTGAATGAAATCTTCATACTGTGTGATCCCCATATGTCCCCGGCCCAGCGCACTGACGATGCCGAGGGTCACTGTGGAATTCAGACCGAAGGGATTACCAATCGCCAGCACGTATTCACCGACCTGCAGGCGGCTGGAATCGCCCCACGTGATAGTCGGGAGCTGCGTGCCGTCGATCTTCACCACGGCAATATCACTCTTGGGATCACTGCCGACAATCCGGCCCTTGAACTCTCGTTTGTCGGGGAGCGTAACCGTGACGGTCTTCGCTCCGGCAATCACATGGTTGTTGGTCAGCACGTATCCATCCTGGGTGACGATCACCCCGGATCCCTGACCGCCGCCTCGATGTTCACGTGGTTCCATTGGTGGTCCGAATCGGCGTGGGCCGAACGGTGATCCGAAAAAATCTTCCATTTTCCCGCGCGGGCGAGCGTGGTCAGAGATCTCCTCCGCGCCGCTGGTGGTGATGTTGACGACGGCCGGTGTGACCGTCTTGGCCACATCGGCGAAGCCGGCAGCGGGCAAGGAGCCAGTCGGCGCCATCGCGCGTTCCTCTACGACGGGAGATGGATTTGAGGCGTGAGACGATGAAAGCGGAGTATAGCTCCAGATTAACCCCGCGCTCACGGCGGCAATACCGGCTAAGACACTGACTGACGGTGTGGGTCGTTGCATAGGGGTTCCTCCTCCTAGATGACGGTGGTCTGTACACGCGAGAGAGATTGATCCTCCGTGCGACAGTCATTTGGAAGGTAACAGCCCTGGATGAGAAATCTGTTAACGAGGAATTAGAAGTCGTTAAGCTGCCGCTGCAGCCAACGGCAGGACAAGGGTGAAGGTGGAGCCTTTACCGACCTCGCTCTGGACTTCGATGTGTCCATGGTGAGCTTCGGCAATCCAGGCACAGATGGCCAGGCCGAGGCCGGTCCCTTTTTTGGTATGGGCCCGGGCGTCATCGGTGCGGAAGAAGCGGTCGAAAATCTGCCTGTGCGCGTCCTGCGGAATGCCGATCCCGTAATCGCGTACCGCAAGACGTGCGGTAGTGCCTTCTACTCGCACATCGATTTCGACCTTGCCGCGGGGATGAGAATATTTCACCGCGTTGTCGACGATGTTGAGGATGAGCTCCCGTAGACGCAGTTCGTCTCCGCGTACGGTGGCCGGTTGAATCGTGCCCATGATGACGTCGACTTCCCGTTCCTGCCCGAGGAGACAGGCCTGGCGTTGAATGTCCTCCACTAAGGCCTCCAGCCGGACCGGCTCGCATTCTGTTTTCACCTGCCCCATATCCGCCCGCGAGAGGAAGAGCAGTTCCTCCACGATGCGGGACATGCGGTCGATTTCCTCCAGGTTGCTTTCCAGCACGGCGATGTAATCTTCAACGGGACGGGGACGGCGCAGAACTAATTCGCTCTCGCCTTTCATGACCGTCAGCGGCGTGCGTAGCTCGTGGGAGGCATCGCTACTGAACTGGCGGATTTGCGAGAAGGACGTTTCCAACCGCGCAATCATATTGTTGAACGTATCGGTTAGACGCCCGATTTCATCCGTTGAGCGTTCAGAATGCAGCCGCTGCGTGAGGTCGCCCGCAGCAATCCGTTGTGCGGCGACGGTGATGGAGTCGACCGGGCGCAGGGCGCGTCCTGCGAGAAACCAACCGCCCACCAAAGAGACGACCAAGGCGATCGGCGCCATGACGAGCAGCACGAGGAGAAAGCGGCGCAGGGTTTCCTCGACGCCTTCCAGCGTAGTCCCCACCTGCACGATATAGAGCAACGAGCCACGGTAAATAATGGGAACGGACACCAAACGCAGCGGCGGCTCGTTGGGGTATCTGGCCGATTCGAAGACGGTGCTGCCAGTGAAGGCGGCTTCCAGGGCCGGGCGGCTCAACGGAACGTCGTGCTGCCGGATATTCGGGGAACGGATGGTGATGGTGCCGGTGGGGCTGAAGATCTGAAAAAATTTATCGATACGGGTGAGTTCAGGGAATTGACTCAAGAGGGCGTCTTCATCGATGAGGGGCAGGAACCCCCGGGTCTCCAGTGAGCGCACGGCCGCCGAGGCGGTTTCCTGCAACGACTCATCGACCTGGTCGCGGAGGCCGCGGGCCGTGATGGTGTAGAGCACCACGGAAAACGTCAGCAGGATCAGGGCCAGGGCCGTTCCGTACCAGAGGGTGAGCCGGACTCGAAGGGGCATCAGTCGACCTTGAGCATATACCCGCTCCCTCGGATCGTATGGATCAGCTTTCGCGCCCGCCCGCGATCGATCTTATTCCGCAGATAATTCACGTAGACGTCGATGACATTGGTGAAGGTATCGAAGTCCTGATTCCAGACATGGTCGGAAATCATCGGGCGGGTCAACACCCGACCGGCATGACGCATGAAATATTCCAGGAGGGCATATTCTTTGACCGTGAGATCGATACGCTGTCCTCCGCGGGTGACTTCCCGCGTGGCGGGGTTGAGGATGAGATCATCGATCTGAAGCGTGCCGGACGCTTCGGCCGTGCCGCGCCGCAGCAGCGCTCTGACGCGGGCGAGCAATTCGTCGATGGCGAAAGGTTTGGTGAGGTAGTCATCCGCCCCCGCATCCAAGCCCTTGACGCGTTGATCGACTTTGGACTGCGCCGTCAGAATCAAGACGGGCGTCTGAATTTTTTCTTTGCGGAGGCGGGTCAGCACTTCCATGCCGGGTAGGCCCGGCAGCATGAGGTCGATCATGATGAGGTCGTAGCTGCCGGTCAGGGCGAGATCGAGACCCTGCGCGCCGTCTTCACAGAGGTCGACGGCGTAACTTTCTTCCTCGAGGGCTCGCTTGATGAAGGAGCCCACCTTGGTTTCATCTTCAACGACTAGAACGCGCATAGGTCTTCATGCCCACAGGTGGGTGGATTATAACAGAGGCCGCGGGTTTGTGATGAGGTCAAACGTGGTGTCAGGGGAGATCGGCAGAGTCCGGGCTGGAACGTCTGGCGGCCTGTATTCGACAGAGGGAGCGAATATCCATCCAGTCTTCGCCGGGAAGCAGCGGGCGCGCGTCAGTCGGCGTGGGGCCGGCAAGGGCGAGAAGGGTGGCGAGCCGACGGCCCATGTCCGGGTGGGTGGAGAGAAAATCCGGTGGTCCGGCATGGTCCTGCTCGGATTTCTGCAACGTTCCGTAAAACGCAATCACGGCGGCGGGATCGAGATGCGCAGCTTGCATCATGCGAAGCCCTTCGATGTCCGCCTCCTCTTCATGGGTGCGGCTGTAGTGCAACGATCCCATGGTCTGTGCCCCTTGCAGCCCCCAGGCCAGTCCTCCTGACAGGTCTCCCGACACCGCGGTCAGCAGCAGCGTACCGGCGGTCTGTTCAAGGATGGCTCTGGTGCTGTGGCGGAGATAGACATGTTGGAGTTCGTGCGCCAGCACGCCGGCGAGTTGTTCGGCGCTGGTGGTCTGTTCCAGCAGGCCTCGCAAAATCACCAGCTGGCCGCCGGGAGCCGCAAAGGCATTGATGCCGGGATTGTCCACCACCGAGAGCGTGATCCGGTAAGGAGAAGACGGATGCGTAGCTGCCAGCGTTTGCACCACCTCGTCGATCTTCCGGAGTCGATTAGGATCCCGGCATTGCTGCGTCTCCGGGGCGAGCTGTTCGACGATCTTGCGGCCCAATGACTCCTCCCATGTGGTCGGTACGTAGGGTGTCGCGGCGGAGGCGATACCGGGAATCCCCCAGCGGTACAGGCCAATGAGCATGAGTATCACCCCGAGCCCTGCGCCCAGCGTCCAAGCAAGGCGCGTCTGCCGCCAGGAGGGATTGTGAAAATGCTGTGCGAGCGCGGGTGCCGCCGTATGAACTTCGGTCAGCAAGGCGCGGCTGGCGACGACTACCGCCTCTGCTGGTTCAGGCCCGAACTCCAGGCGGACTGGCTCGCCACGGTAGGTCCCTTGTGTTTGGCGAATCTCCCCGTAGGGCCATTGCTTGCTGCTGCCGTCGGGCATGGCGATCTGCAAGGCGGCCGGACTGATGGTGAGGGTGACACGATGTCGCGTGGCGGTGCGGCCGTCGAGATAGTGAGCGGTTCGGGCGGTGGACATGATCACGCATCCATGTCGAAGCCGGTGTCGAGGAGGTTCGACAGCCCTTCGCCCGTGACCGAGGCGTCGGTAGTGTCTTGCATGACGCGATCGAGATCGACCGTCCCATGGAGCGACAGCGTGCCGATAAAAAATCGGGCATTACGCACTGTAACCCATGGCCAGGCCCATCCCAAGGTGGCCAGGAGGAGGCCGAGATTCCCCAGATACAGCGTGAACAGCCGTTGCCAGGTGATAGCGGAGGAGAAATGGGCGTCCCCGAATGAAGTGTGATTCCAGAAATAGCGCTGCTTCTGTCCCAACAGCCAGATCCGCATCGGTCCAAGGACAAAGGGAATCAACAGGAGTGTCAGCCCCGCATTCGTCAACTGCAGGGCCAGAGCGAACCCGCACAGGCCCAGGACTGCATAGGTGGTAAACAGGGTCACGGCGAAGGGCATCATCACCCCGGACCCGTGGCCGGTGAACCGGAACCGCTGGTTGCCGAAATAGGTGTGGGAGTGCAGAAACGCCTGACGTTGGGTTTGAAAATAGGGATAGTAGGTGCCCAGGGTGAGGACTGTGAAGAACCATCCCCGGAAATACAGTTTGAGAAAATCTACGGTCCGTCCTCGAAACGAGAACCGGATGCCACGCCATGAGGTGCGGGTGCATCGATACCGGCGCGCGTTCACGATCGCGACGGGTACGTAGAGGAAAAATACCAGGCCGGCCATCGCTTGGAGCAACACATCGATCCACTGGGGAAGCTCCAGAAACGTATGCGCGGCGCTCAGAGAGAAATACGGGATGCCGAAGACCAACATGGCTTTCAGAAAGCCTTGATAGAGTTCCTTGCCGGTCCCGTGATACGCGAACCGATCCCCTGCAAAGGATGTCTGACTGAACAGGTACCGACGGATCTTCGCCTTGGCCCAGAAGTGATACCCGCCCAGCGTGATCAACGTAAGGCAGACGTTCACGACGTGCATGCCCAAGAGCGTCCCGCCCACTCCATGAAAGGCCGCGCGTATGGGCGGAGACAATGAGGCGGTTGCGCCGGAGGTGGCCGAGGCGTCAGGAACTGCGGAAGGCTTGTCGTGTTGGTTCGGCGAGTCTTCGTCGGAGCGTAATGATATCGCCTCGACCACCGCGAATCGGGCACCGCAGGTGGGACAGGTGCTGCGAGACGCGCTGGTCAATTGCTCCAGGGCGCGTACCCGATACCGGCTGAGGCAGCGGTGGCAGGTGACGCGTGCGGCGCTCGTGTCGTCATGCAGTGCCGCAGTGGTCATGATTCAGCAGGCGGCCTGATGACCCAAGGCGCAGGCCTGCTGCAATCCCTGTAGGAATCCTGCGCTATCGCCTTTGCCTCGCTTCACGATGGAGCGTTCGAAATAGGCACGCCCGTGTTGTGGTTGGTGTGTGAGGAACTGATCCCACAGCGTGAGGGCCTGATCCCATTGTCCCCGCGCCGTGTGTACGGATGCAGCGGCGTTGTAGGCATTGAAGGAGGTAGGATTCAAACGGATGGCGGCATGAAAAGCGATCAGTGCTTCGTCGGGCGCGTCCTTTTGGAGCAGGGCGGTCCCGCGTCCGTAATAGGCTTCATCATCATCGGGGTCCAGATTCAACGCGTCGGCATAGGCGAAGAGCGCCTTGTCGATCTGGCCGTGTTTTTGGAATGCGATGCCTTCCGCGCGTTTGGCTTTGGCGTTAGAAAACTCTCTGCCGCTGTGCGCGCGCAGCAGTGCGATCAGTTCGGGATCCTCGTCGTGTTGTGCGATTTCCAGCGGGGTTTCGCCGTGGCTCTTCTGATTCACCGGAATGCCCCCTTCGAGCAGGGTCTGTGCGGCGGCGAGATGCCCATGCCGGACCGCCCGATGGAGCGCCGAATCACCGCAGGTGCAGGCCGCTCGGATGTCGGCCCCGTTGGCAAGGAGCGCTTCAATGGTGTCGGTATGGCCCTGGTCGGCCGCAGCCAACAGCGGGGTGAAGCCTTGTTTCCCCTTTGCATTGGGATTCGCTCCGTGTTGCACAAGTAACGTGACGACATCGGTGTGCCCGCGCTTGGCGGCTTCAAACAATGCCGTCCGTCCATTGCCGTTGCGTTGGTCCACCGTCTGTCCCTCTGCCAGGAGTGATGCGGTGGCTGCCTGATCGCCTCGCGCCGCGGCAAGGTGGAGCGGCGTCCAGCCATTGGCCTTCAAAATAAACGGCGACAGCACCAAGCCATCGATCTCGTAAGGGTCGTGGGTCGTTTTGATTTGTCCCAGCATCCAATAGGCCATTGCCGACAACAGCACATAATTCAGCACACAGGCCAGGACAGCCACCGCGATTCCTGTGAGACGGCGTGACAGATCGACAGGCAGGTTTTCGTCCCACGATCGACGGGTGCTCTCTTCATCGGTCGGCCCTGCCGCCGGGTTGAGCACCAGGAGGTTGGCATGGCAGGAAGGACAGGGAAATGGGTGCAATGGGTGACCAGCCACTGGTGCACAGGCAGTGATGGCCTGGCAAAAGGGGCAGATGAGGGTCTGCGCAGAGTCCGATGGGATCAGCGCAGATGATGCAGGGAGTGCTGCGCCGGGGTGAACGGTAGTCATGGTGCCTTACGACCCTTCGCCCGGGCGCGTGCTGGACGGTCCCGTCAGTGGGTGATCGGTGATTATTGAAAAGGATAGCGCAAAACGGGAGGAGCGCAACCGATCGGACGGCGTGGGACGGCTCATTGCCAGGTCCTGACCGCGTTTTAGGGGAAAGAGAGGAAGGGGATAGGAACGGATGCGTTATGCCGGAGGAAAACGCGTAATGGTCACAGGGGCATAGGTCAGATGGGGACCCTCAGGACGGCGGTAGCTTAGGGAGTGGCGTAGCCAGGCCGTGTCGTTGCGGGTGGGGAAGTCGGCCCGGTAGTGAGCCCCGCGGCTTTCTTCGCGTCCTAAGGCGCCCACAACGATGGTCTCGGCGATCTCCAACAGGCACTGCAATTCCAGGGCGTGAATCAGGTCGGTGTTGAAGATGCGTCCCTTGTCTTGCACGCATATGTGCTCCGCGCGACGTTTCAAGGCGTGAACGGTCTCGAACGCTTCCTGGATGGATTGTTTCGTGCGGAAGATCCCCAGGTTCAGACTCATGGTTTTCCCGAGATCGTCTCGTATCTGCCAGGCCCGCTCAGGTCCGGGGTTGCCGAGCAGCAGGTTGATGCGCTGCTCTTCGCTCTTTAGGATGGCCTCGGATAGCGGCGGGAGCTGAACGCCGCGGATCGACTCAGCGGCCTTCGTGCCTGTCCGGCGTCCGAAGACAATGGTTTCCAGTAAGGAATTGCCTCCGAGGCGGTTGGCACCATGCACACTGACGCAGGCGCATTCGCCTGCGGCGAAGAGTCCTGGCAGGTCGGTTTCTCCCCAGGCATTGGTCCGAACCCCGCCCATCTGGTAGTGGGCGCCGGGGCGGATGGGAATGGGTGTTTCGATCGGATCGAGGCCCGCGAATTCCATCGCCAGTTCCCGGATCTGCGGCAGCCGCTCCAGAATTTTGGCGCGACCCAGATGTCGCAGGTCGAGCAGGACGCAGCCGTCGACGCCCCGCCCTTCTTGAATTTCCTGTCCGATGGCGAGGGAGACGGTGGAGCGCGTTGCCAGCTCCATTTGTTCCGGCGCGTAGCGTTTCATGAACCGCTCGCCGAGCGTGTTCAGCAGATACCCGCCTTCTCCGCGCGCGCCTTCGGTGATCAGGATGCCGGTGTCTTTCAAGGTGGTCGGATGAAACTGGACGAATTCCATGTCCTCGAGCGCAACGCCTGCGCGATACGCCAGTGCCATCCCATCTCCAGTATTAATGACGGCGTTCGTACTCGTGGAAAAAATGCGGCCACTCCCGCCGGTCGCCAGAATCACCGCTTTCGCGCGCAGCGTCTGTAGCCCGCCGTGGATCATGTCCCAGGCGACCACCCCGCAACAGCGCCCGTCTTCGACCAGCAATGCCGTGACGTACCACTCCTCATAGACCTTGCAGCGGCGCTTCATCAGCTGTTCGTACATAGCGTGTAAGAGGGCATGGCCGGTGCGGTCCGCTGCGTAACAGGTACGGGGGTAGCCGGCTCCTCCGAAGGGGCGTTGCGCGATGCGTCCTTCCGGGGTGCGGCTGAAGATGACGCCCATGCGCTCCAATTCTAAAATGTCCTGCGGCGCTTCCTTGCACATGGCCTCGATGGCGTCCTGGTCGCCCAGATAGAGTCCGCCCTTGGCGGTGTCATAGGCATGGGCCTCCCAGGAATCCTCTGCGCCGATGGCCGCGTTGATGCCTCCCTGGGCGGCGACGGAATGGCTGCGGACGGGGTGCACCTTCGAGAGCAGCGCGACATTAATATCCGGCGGCACGGCAATGGCGGCCCGCATGCCGGCGAGTCCCGCTCCAACCACGAGAATGTCATGGATCATCATGAGGTCTTCTTGTCTCGGTCCGGTTTCGTGACGGTCAACGTTGCCCTGGGCACAGGATTTGGTTTCACTATTACGCTATGGAAATTTGGAAAACAAGCGAGGTGAGAGGGTCGCTGAACGCTTGGAAAACTCTGTGCTGCATGATAGGGTACCCACTCTGCCTCGAATGAACGAGTGCGTCACCTTATAGCAGGATTTCACCCACATGCCAGAACCGCAGTTTCTCGAACCGAACGATACGTTTGTGCCGCGTCATATCGGTCCGACCGAGTCTGAGATCCAGACGATGTTGGAAACACTGAACGTGCCCTCGCTGGAATCTCTCGTCGAGGCCACGGTTCCCTCCGATATTCGTCTGCAGGGCACCTTGGCGGTTCCCTCCCCCCGCGGCGAGCAGGAGGTCTTGGCGGAGTTGCGCAGCATGGCCGGACAGAATCAGGTGTGGCGGTCCTTGATCGGGATGGGCTACTACGACTGCATTACCCCGCCGGTCATTCAACGTAATATTCTCGAAGGTCCTGGTTGGTATACCCAGTACACTCCGTATCAGGCTGAGATCGCTCAAGGCCGGCTTGAGGCGCTGGTGAATTTTCAGACCATGGTGGCGGACTTGACCGGGTTGCCACTCGCCAATGCCTCTCTGCTGGATGAGGCCACCGCGGCCGCCGAAGCCATGACGATGTGCGCCGCGATTTCCCGCGCGGCCGGTCACGAACGGCACAAGTTTTTTGTCTCTGAAACCTGCCATCCGCAAACGATCGCAGTGGTGCAGACTCGCGCGGAACCGTTGGGCATCGCCCTGCAGATCGGTGCGATGTCCTCGCTGGATTTATCCTCCGGCGAATTTTTCGGGATGTTGCTCCAATATCCTTCGACGGACGGGTACGTCGGTGATTACAGCGAGTTCATTACCCGTGCGCATGCCGCCGGTGTCTATGTGGTCGTCGCGACCGATCTGCTGGCTTTGACACTGCTCCGTCCTCCGGGAGAGTTCGGCGCGGATGTCGCGGTGGGATCCAGTCAGCGATTCGGTGTGCCCTTGGGATTCGGTGGGCCGCATGCGGCGTTCATGGCCACCAAGGAAGAGTTTCGACGGCAGATGCCGGGCCGGATCATCGGCGTCTCGAAAGATGCCACGGGTCATCTCGCCTACCGACTGTCCTTGCAAACCAGGGAACAGCATATCCGCCGGGAGAAGGCTACGAGCAATATCTGCACGGCGCAGGTGCTGCTGGCAGTCATGGCGGGGATGTATGCCGTCTACCACGGGCCTGCGGGATTGCAGCGGATTGCGGAACGGATTCACGGCCTCACGATGGCCTTGGCCGAAGGCTTGCGCCGGCACGGGTGCGCAGTCGGACTGGAACCGGTCTTCGATACACTTCGCGTCCCGCTCTCTCCGGCACAATCGGAGACGATTGTGAACCGGGCGCGGCAACAGAAGATTAATCTACGTCGGTACGATGATCACAGTCTGGGACTGTCGCTGGACGAATGGAGCACGGTGGATGAAGTGCGGCAGTTGCTGACGCTATTCGCCGGCCAGGAAATTTCGGCGGCAGAACTGCAGACCATTCTTGAATCGGTCGATGGGCGGTATCCGGTGGGCCTCCAGCGCACCAGTCCGTATCTTACGCATCCGGTGTTTCACCGGTATCACGCCGAACATGAGTTGTTGCGGTATATCCATCGTCTGCAATCTCGGGATCTCTCCCTGGTGCATTCGATGATCCCTCTCGGTTCCTGCACGATGAAGCTCAATGCCACGGCGGAAATGTTGCCCGTCACCTGGCCGGAGTTCGGGCGACTCCACCCCTTTGCTCCCGCCGATCAGGTGCAGGGATACCAGGCCTTGTTTCAGCAGCTGGAGTCGTGGCTGGCGGAGATCACTGGGTTCGCCGCGATTTCGTTGCAGCCCAATGCCGGATCACAGGGTGAATATGCCGGATTGATGGTGATACGCGCCTATCACCGGCATCGAGGCGAGACACAACGTGATGTATGTTTGATTCCAGTGTCTGCGCATGGCACCAATCCAGCCAGCGCCTCGATGTGCGGCATGACCGTCGTCCCCGTGGCGTGCGATCAGCGCGGCAATGTGGATCTCGCCGATCTCGAGGCCAAGGCGACACAGCACCGTAGCCGTTTGGCGGCGCTGATGGTGACCTATCCATCGACGCATGGGGTGTTCGAAGAAGGCATTCGCCGCATGTGCCAGATCGTGCATACCCATGGCGGGCAAGTGTACATGGACGGCGCGAACATGAATGCCCAAGTCGGGCTTTGCCGGCCGGCCGATCTGGGCGCTGACGTCTGTCATCTGAATTTGCATAAGACGTTTTGTATTCCTCACGGCGGCGGCGGACCGGGCATGGGGCCGATCGGTGTCGCCCGTCATTTAGTGCCGCACATGCCGGGGCATCCGGTCACGAAGCTGGGTGGACCGCAGTCGATCGGGCCGGTTTCGGCGGCTCCTTACGGCAGCCCCAGCATCCTGACGATTTCGTGGGTCTATATTGCGTTGATGGGCCGCGAGGGGTTGACCAAAGCGACGCAGGTGGCCATTCTCAACGCCAACTATATGGCCAAACGTTTGGAGAAGTATTATCCGGTCTTATACAGCGGCGCACGCGGTTTCGTGGCGCATGAGTTTATCTTGGATTTGCGCCCGCTCAAGGAAAGCAGCGGCGTGGAAGCGATGGATGTGGCCAAGCGCCTGATGGACTACGGATTCCATGCCCCCACCGTGTCGTTTCCGGTGGTTGGTACCTTGATGATCGAGCCGACGGAGAGTGAAGTGAAAAGCGAGCTGGATCGGTTGTGCGAGGCGTTGATCGCGATCCGTGGCGAGATCCAGGCCATTGCGGAAGGTCGACAGCCGCGTGCGGGCAATGTGCTGAAGAATGCGCCTCACACCGCATTGACCGTGACTGCCTCGGAATGGACGAGGTCCTACTCTCGCGAGGAGGCGGCATTTCCCGCGCCATGGGTTCGCGAAAATAAATTTTGGCCGAGTGTGGGCCGGATCGATGAAGCCTATGGCGACCGCCACCTCTTTTGCACCTGTCCGCCGGTGGATGCCGTCTCGTAGTCGCGCTTCGGGCGGCGGCGCCTGGTTGACCGTTGTGGGTCGGCCTGTCGTCCGTCAGATCGCCGTGGGGTGTCTGCTGCTCGACATGTTCTTCGCCCTGCCCATTCACGCCTCGATGGAATCCGTTGCCGTTGCGGACACTCAGAGCGAGGATCGTCCGCTCGACGTGGTGTCCGGCATCACCTATCGCGCGGGGACACGGCTGAGGATTCCGGGTACCGGTTGGTCATTTGTGGTGCCCGAAGGTTGGCAGAGCAATCGCCCGGACGATGCAGAGATGCCGTTTCTCATCCCGGAGGAAGGCAAAGACCTCGGCATGATATTCCCCCTGACCGAGGTCACGCGAGAGACGCTTCGTGAACAACTCCGTGAGCCGTTGTCGCTGTTGCATGGCCTCTCCTTTATCCCGTCCGGCTCCCAAGTCGAGACGGAGGCATGGATCGCGCAATCGTTCGAGGGAGAAGAAATGGCCGGCCGAGCCTTGGCGGTCATGGGGGCCGGCAATGCGGCGGTGATTTATTTTCTCATGGGACCGCCCCAACAGAGGGCCGTCTTCCATTCCGTCCTGGAACAACTCGGACAATCCACCCGCTTTGGCGAGTCGGGTCCAGGCCGTGACGCCGGTTTGTAAGACGCATTGATCCGTGCATTGCCGGGATGAAGGTGGATCACTGACGCTTCTCCCGCGAAGCCGCACCATTCACGCATGCAGAACAATTCTCCAACCAAAGTCATTATTGATACCGACCCCGGGGTGGATGACGCGCTGGCCATTCTGCTCGCCCTGGCATCGCCTGAACTGGACGTGGTGGGCATCACGACCGTCTGTGGCAATGTGCCCGTGGGGCAGGGCACAAAAAATCTGTTCCGTCTGTTGCATCTTCTCAACCCTCCCCCGGGATTACTGGTGGGACAGGGAGCGGCGCGGCCGTTGGAAGAAGGCCTTGAAACGGCTGTTCACGTGCACGGGAGTGACGGGTTGGGGGAACTGGATTCCCTGCTGACCGCAGAGGGAGCGATGCGGTATCCCTCTGTCCGTCTGCCGCCTCTCCTGTCCACCGCGCACGAGGTGTGGAACGAATGTGTGCGGCGGTATCAGGATGACGTCACGCTGATTACCTTGGGCCCGCTGACGAATGTTGCCGTGGCACTGAAGGTCAATCCGCTCACCGTTCAGAAGTTTCGCTCGGTGATTGTGATGGGGGGCGCGATCGGCGTCCCCGGCAACGTGTCACCGGTGGCTGAGTTCAATATGTATGTCGATCCGCATGCCGCCCATCGGGTGTTTCACGCGGCCCTTCCATTAACCCTGGTGCCGCTGGACGTGACGACCCGCGTCGGCCTGCGCCGTGATGTCCTCAAGACCTGGACTGCCGCCTCCTGTGATCCGCGCGTTCGTCTCGTGGCGGATATGACCACCAAGGCCTTTGATTTTGCTGAACAGGTCGAAGGTCACGGGCTGCTGTACTTTCACGATCCGATGGCCGTCCTTGCGGCCCTTGAGCCATCGTTGTTCAAAACCGAGCCGTTGCATGTTGACGTGGAAGTGGTGGGGCGCGTGTCCCGCGGAGCCACCGTAGCAGACCGGCGTCATCGCCGGGCGGAAGAGAAGGCCAGTCCGAACATGCAGGTGGCGGTAGATGTCGATGCTGAGCGTGCCTTGAGTCTCATCCGCAGTCGATTGTGCCCATGGTCGTAGTCGTCGGTTCCAGCAATATCGATTTCACCGCGACGGTCGATCGGTTGCCGGCTCGCGGCGAGACGCTGCTCGGCCACCGGCTTGTGCAATCGTTCGGCGGCAAGGGCGCGAATCAGGCTGTCGCGGCGGCGCGAGCCGGGGCCGGCGTCGGGTTTCTAAGCAAGGTAGGCAGCGATTCGCACGGCGACCTGATCGAACAGCATCTGGCCGCGCAGGGCTTCTCGCGGATGGCGCTTCTGCGCGATGCCGCAGCGCAGACCGGGGTTGCGATGATTCTGGTCGACGCGGCCGGCGAGAATCAGATTGTCGTGGTGCCGGGGAGTAATCAGCGACTGACTCCGGCGGATGTGCAGCACCATGCCGGACTGATTTCCGACGCGCGCGTCCTGCTCATTCAAATGGAAATTCCCATCGAGACGGTTCAGGAGTGTTTGCGGTTGGCCAAGCGACACGGGCTTCTGACCATTCTCAATCCCGCCCCCGCCTGTCCTCTGCCGACGGAGTGTTTCCGGATGGTGGATATTCTCACGCCTAACGAACGGGAAGCCTGCGTCCTCTCCGGCGTCACGGACCCGGCGGAAGCGGCGCGCATATTGATGAGCCATGGCGCAGGAACTGTGATCGTTACTCGTGGTGCGGAGGGAGCCGTCGTCTTGCGCGGCCAGACCTTCACACAGATTCCGGCCTTTATCGTCGAGGCGATTGATTCGACCGGTGCCGGGGATGCGTTTAATGGGGCGTTGGCCTGCGGGTTGGCTGAAGGGATGCTGATTGAAGCAGCTGTGGAGATGGCTGTTGCAGCCGGAGCCTTAGCCACGACGGGACAGGGGGCGCAGGCGGCGATGCCCAGCCGTGATCGCATCGATCGGCTCTGCCGGTTCGGAAGGCGGCGAAGCCGGTCGCTCTCCTAGTTTCCTTTGGCAGACTGGGCCCGCAGTTGGGCGAGGACTTGCCGTGCTTCCGGGATGAAATCGACGCGCTGCAGTTCCTGGGCAAGGTCCAGTGCCTTCGTCGCAATGGCGACGGCTTCTTCATGTCTCCCGCCGGCGCAGTAGCTTTTGGCCAGGCTCAACCGGGCATTGACGGCTGCCGGTTCACGAGTGATCACCTGGCGCAGCAAGAGCTCCCCTTTTTCCTTGTCGCCTCCCATAAAGCCCGGAACGCGAACCAATACGGTGCCTTTGGCCGATAGTGCGTCCAAATGATCCGGCGCCAGTTCGAGGGTGCGGTTCAACTCCTTCATCATCCGACGGAATCCAAACAGTGACGAGAGGCTTTCTCCGTCCACCCGAAGTTGTTCGCCGAGGTTGCAGAACAACGCAAAATGCGCGTCAGGCGATGATTCATCCGCCGCAACGGCCTGTTCGCCCAAGGCTTGTCCTGAAGCAAAATGTTGCACGCGATCCGCACGGGACTGCGCCTGCCGGCCCAATGAACATTCATGCATGGATTCCGCAGTGAGGCGCTGCACGGGGGTACCAGCGAAAGCCTGTTCGCCAACGGAAGCCAATCCGAGCACGAGCCATAATGCGAGCACGAGATATCTCATGGAAGCACCGATGATGTGAGGTGGATCAGAACGAAGGCGAATCGTACAGCAACGATCTTGCCGAATGCCAGAGTATAGCATGCCACCGGCCGCGTTGATCGGACAACCTATGCCCGGAACGTGTCGGTCCATGGTGCCAATAAGCGAAATGCGCTCAAGAGAGACTGGTACGGATAGGCGGCATTACGTCCACTCGGATTTGGAAGCAGCAGGATGCTCGCATCGTAGAGCGTTACGGGCTGCAAACCAGGCTTTCGACCCGGCTGCTTGGGCTCGCACGGGAAGAGGGCTGGATACAGTGTCATGCCAAGCAGCGCGATCGCACGCGGACGATATCGGCGAATATTGTTCATGAGCGCTGACCGACCGATGGCGTAGTCTTCGGCGGTGAGGCTCTCCACGCCTGCGGTGGGGCGAGCGATAAGGTTGGTGAGTCCCAGTCCCCATTCAAGCAATCGTTCGTCGTCACGGTAGGTCAGGGGTTCCGGCACCAGGCCCGCCTCATAGAGCAGTTTCCAAAAACGATTTGAATGGCCGGCATAGTGATGGCCCACTGCGGCCGAGCGGAGTCCGGGATTGATGCCCACGAACAGAATGTTCAGATTCGGTGCGAGACGGTCGGGCAGGGAGAGTGGCACTGGCATTCTGTGTATGAGTTCGAGAGGGCTATCTCTCTTGGTTGAGTGGGCTAGAGACCCCATCCTGCGAATTTCGGAGCCGTTGAATGAGGCGGTTTAGTATCAGTCAGGCTATTCTGCCACAGAATCGGCCTCTGCTGCATGGGGCCAACGGCCCATCGCGAGTTTTGATATATGGAAAAACAATACGTTACGCTCGCATCCCATTCGGCAAGGACCTTGCTATAACGAACACCCGTCGGCGGTCGGTAACTTCACACCTAACAGGAGGTAGTCAGTATGAAGAAGATGATGTTGACGGTCATGGCGGCAGCGTTGTTGGTGGCGTTCAGCGCTCCTTCGTTCGCTGGCGACGACAAGAAGAAGGACGAGAAGAAGGGCGGCCACTTGTCCCAGACCGTGTTCGGCGAAGAGAAGAAGAAGGACGAGAAGAAGGGCGGCCACTTGTCCCAGACCGTGTTCGGCGAAGAGAAGAAGAAAGACGAGAAGAAGGGCGGCCACTAAGAGTCACCCGTTTTCTGGCGAGGCTAGCTGGCTGAAGAGGTCTCCCCTCCTGGTGGTGGGAGGCCTCTTTGGTCGTTTACCGGTTTCTCACCTGCCGAATATAGACCGCTTGTAACCCGACAATCGTTTTGGCGTCCCGTATGGTGCCGTCTTCTATTTTGGCGATGGCCTCTCGCAGCGGCATCTCTACCACTTCCAGGACTTCGTCCTGATCCAGATTCTGAGTGCCCACTGTCAGTTCTGTCGCAAGATAGACGTGGATGACTTCATCGGCAAATCCGGGGGCTGTAAAAATGCTGGACAGCAGTTGGAAGTGCCCCGCCTTGTACCCGATCTCTTCCTCAAGTTCGCGAGCGGCACAGGCTAAAGGGTCTTCTTTCGGATGCAGCTTCCCGGCTGGGATTTCGTAGATGAAGCCGTTGGCCGCATGGCGGAATTGACGGATCAGCACGACGGTTCCATCGTCCTTCAGCGGTACGACAGCCGACGCGCCCGGATGGCGTATAACCTCGAGATCGATCATGTGGCCGTTCGGCAGGCGCACCGTATCGACATTGAGCGTGACGACCGTGCCTTTATAGATCGGTCTGACCATGGCGTAGAGCGGTTATGGCGTGCCGGGAAATTTTTTGTAGAACGGCGGTTTGACCACGACAGCAGAGCAGGATTTCCCTCTGATGTCGATCAGGATGGACGATCCTGGCTGGGAGGCAGCCGGCGTGACATATCCCATGCCGATGCCTTTTTGCAGAATGGGCGACAGATTTCCGCTGGTAACTTCGCCGATCACGGCCTGTTGATCCTGCGCGCTGAGGATCTTGAACCCATGCCGCGGCACGGCCTTTTCGACGAGTTCGAAGGCGATGAGCCGCCGCGATGACCCGTTGGTGTGCTGTGCAAGCAGCGTCGCGCGGCCGATAAAGTCTCCCTTGTCGAACTTCACGACCCAGTCCGCTCCGGCCTCGATGGGCGTCGCGCCTTCGTCCATGTCATTGCCGTAGAGCAAGTAGGCCATTTCGAGTCGCAATAAATCGCGCGCGCCCAGTCCGGCTGGTTTCAAGCCAAGCGGCTGTCCCACCTCGAGGAGACGAGCCCAGATCGCCATGGCTCCCTCGGCCGGAAGATACAATTCATAGCCCAATTCGCCGGTATAGCCGGTGCGCGTCACCAGGGTTGCATGGCCACAGACGACGGCGTCCAGACAGTGGCGAATTTTCAGCAGGGGAAGGTCAGTCAGCCCGACGGCGGTGAGAATGTCGCGTGAGGCGGGGCCTTGAATCGCAATTTGGGCAAGGGTGGTCGACTGATCTTGGACCGTGCAACCTTGGGCTTGCGCGACCTTTTCGTGAAACCAGGCGACGATCTTTTCCCGATTGGACGCATTCACGCAAACAAGGAATTCATACGGTTTTACGTGATAGATGAAGATGTCGTCCTTAATGCCTCCGTTCGGCGCACAGACCATCGAATATTGGGATTGGCGGACCGACAGTTTTGAGACATCATTGGTGGTCACGCGCTGCAGAAAGGCCAGTGAGCCGGGCCCTGCGACACGTATGCGCCCCATGTGACTGACATCGAACAATCCTGCATGACGACGGACCGTCTGGTACTCGTCGACAACGCCGGAATATTGAATGGGCATCTCCCATCCGGCAAAATCGACCAGCTTGCCATGTGCGTGACGATGGGCGTCTATCAGTGGCGTCTGTTTCATTGGGCCTGCGTGAAACTCCTGGTGAAGATGTGCGAAGGCTGGACCATCGCCCGGCCTTATCGGACTTCGAGCAATTCTACGTCGAACACCAGTGTGGCATTGGGAGGAATCACGCCGCCGGCGCCGCGCGCTCCATAGCCGAGGTCCGGTGGAATCGTCAGCTTCCGTTTGCCGCCGACCTTCATCCCGGCCACGCCTTCATCCCATCCACGAATGACCTGGCCTGCGCCGATTGGAAAGGAGAACGGATCACGGCGGTCGACGGAACTGTCGAACTTCTTGCCGTTGGTGAGCCAGCCGGTATAGTGCACCGTCGCCAGATTGCCTGCGGCGGCTGCGCGGCCGGTGCCCACGACTACGTCTACGTATTTGAGCCCGGATGCGGTCGTGACTTCTGCCGTCGTCCCGGGTTGTTCACTGTTCGCCATCATCGGCCTCCCTATGGTCATGAATACGAGCCCCACGATACCCCAAGTTGTCCACCAGAAGCGAGTCGTCATATGTCCCTTTCAGCTCCCTGCGCGACCTGACTAACGAAACAGGACAGGCGGAGCACTCAGCGGTTGAGGCCTGTCTGGCGCCATCGTTCGGGCTCCGAGAAAATGGCAATACTGGCCGTATAGCCATGGAGAAAATTTCGTCCGCCCACCGGCCCCACTTCTCCTTGCGCAAAAAATCCGGCCAGCGGAATCGCGCCCAATTGTTCGCCCAAGACGGATGCGTCGTGATGCGGAATGCCGAAGAGCCCTTTGCCGCGCCCGCAGCAACTGAACAGCAGCGCGCCGAGCGGTTTTGACGGGACACCGCGAGGCGGCGCAGCAAGCAACGCATGAAGATCTTCATCCGCCGAATGAGCGTCCCGGACTTGAAACTGGACGGTCTGCCCTTCCTGGATGACATCTCCGATGACGATCGCGCCGGTCTGCTGGTCGGCTCCGAGGAGATTGCGGATCAAGAAATCGCCTCGCGTGAAGTGCGCGCGTTGCTCGTCCATCGCGATGCCGATATGCAAGGCTCGTTGGGCCTGGGCCCGTTCATCGCTGCTGAGTTGTTCAAACACGGTTTGCAGGCAATGTAACGCCGGCATGCCTCCGAGCTCTTGAATGACGTTGTGCTCGGCCTTCGTGACGATGAAGCGATCGCCGATAGGGCGGCAGCCTTGTGAAATGACGGATCGGACGGCGATGTTGCCGGACAGGGCCACGCCCACCAAGCCGTCGGTGTACACCTGATCGTCGAGGAAAAGACGATTTTCACCCAGGTCCTGCCCACCGCCGGCGAGTCCGCCCAGGGTGCGGGTGCCGGGGTATTGCTCCTCAATGACGGCCAAGACTTCTTGCATGGGCGTGGAAAAGGGATCGGCAAACAGCATCATCACCGGGGCGCCGTCTCCCGCTTCATCCATGTCCGGCCAGTTGCGCAGCGAGAACTGATCATGGACGCTGGAAAAGGAGAGCCGCAACGGTTGGATGAGTACGCCGGGCAGGTGAGCCGCCCAAAGTGTGGCCGCCGGACCTGACTCAATTTCACGTCCGGTCGCGATTATGCCTTCGCCCGTACAGCCGACCAGCGTCACCGGACCCAAGGCGGTGCGCAGGGCTTGCGACAGCGCCTCGGCCTGATCTGCATGCTGAGCTGAGATAAACAGGAAGGCCACATCAATTCGGGAAGGGCCTAACTGTTCGCGGATGGCTCTGATCAAGTCATCGGCTGCAGCCTGGGCGTCACCCTGGCGGGTCAGGGCGGAGGCAAATCGCAGCGTTGACGGCGCAGTCGTAATCACGAGAGGTCCTGCTGAGTAGGGGATGGGCGGCGTGCAGCCAACGGGGTCAGACGCCAGGATTCATGCGTTCCGGTCGATCCGTGGCGAGCTTTTTGTAGTAGCGCCACATGTACGAATGATAATCATCAAGCTGTGCGAGCAAGTAATGGAGCTCGGTCGGGTCTCGCGTTTCCAGGGCTTGCGCCATGCGCGTCTTTAAAAACTCCGCAAATTTGTCGCTCTTTTCCAGCGCGGTGAGAAGCGTGAGTCCGCCTCCCATGGAATAATCAGCCATAGCCCTCCGCATCCGATACAAACGAGCCAGGAGAATAGCCGTGAGGCCCTGTAAAAGCAAGGTGCCGACCGGCGTCGAGCGCCTCGTCACCGCCCGCTGGTCACGTCGGGCGAGAGCAGTGCGCGGAGTCTCGGAATCGAGATCGCCTCCGCCCGAAATCCGTCGCGTCCGATGACGGTGGTGGCACCGGTCAGGGCGTTGAGGACCGCTTCCTCCGTGGCCTCTACCGTAGCGGTAATCACGGCATTCAAATGTGTGTCGGCCAGATGCGCGAGCGAAAAGATCGGTTCGTTCGGGTAATGGGGAATGACATTGCCGGTGGAGAAGGCCAGCATGAAATCGCCGCTGCCATGGCGTGCGGTCGAGCCGGTCCTGGCGAGGCCCAAGGCCGCTCGCTTGCCGAGCCTGGTCAGTTGCCGGCTGTCGAGCGGGGCATCTGTGGCAATGATGACGATGATCGATCCCTCGGCGTTACCGCTGGATCCTTCACGGCTCGCATGCAAGCGTTCCGGATTCTGGTCCGGCAGCCCGCTGGATTGAACGGACGCGGCGTCATACCGTTGTCCGACCGGCACTCCACCCATGACGAGTTCAGGGCGACGACCGTGATTGGCGTTGACCAGTACCCCGACCGTAAACCCACCGGTGGCAGCAGGAAGCCGCCGGGAGGCCGTGCCGATGCCGCCTTTGAATCCGTATGAAATCATGCCGGTGCCCGCTCCGACGGTTCCTTCGGCGACCGGCCCGGATGTCGCATCGTCCAGGGCTTGCATGACATCCGCTTCCGAGACATGGCGGCCTTGAATATCGTTCAACCGGCCGTCGTCACATTCCGCGACGACCGGCGTGAGGGTGTCGTCGGTGATGCCGATCTCCGGATAGCGACGGAGCATCCAGCTGATGACGCCATCGGCCACTCGTGGCACGTTGAGCGTATTGGTCAACGCGATGGGATATTCGAGAAACCCCGATTCGGCCACCCACGCCAGACCGGTCATTTCTCCGGTGCCGTTCAGCACGAAGGCCCCGGCGGGAACCTTCTTGTGCCACACATCCTCTCGTGGCACGACGACCGTGACACCGGTTCTCGCCGGCCCCTGCCCAGGTTGAAGCGGCCCGTCCCCCCGCATCACGGTCACCTGCCCGACCTTCACGCCCGGCACATCGGTAATGGCATTCAGCGGGCCTGGCTCCAGTTGCCCGAGTCTCAGCCCGAGTGCGCGTGCGCGTACCCGTGGTTGCTCAGTCACCTCGCTCGATGTCTCCGCGCTCCAGGCAAGAGGGACGCATGTGGTTGTCACAAGAAGGACGCAGGCGATGCTAGACCTCATAACTGCTCTCCTTGTGAGGCACGACGATGGATGTCCGGGGACATTCGGTCTGAATGGCCGCTGCCAGTGACAGGGCCTGCTTTTCTTCTCCGTGGACCACGAAAATCTGCTGAGGCGCGGGATTAATCGCTTGTACATAGGCAAGCAGATCGTTTCGATCCGCATGGGCCGACAACCCGTTAAACACCACCACCTGGGCGCGCCGCGCTGTGGGGATGCCGAACAGTGGCACGACATCCCAGCCTTCAACCAGCCTGCGTCCCAAGGTATGTTCGGCCTGAAATCCCACGATGGCGATGATATTGGCTTCGTCCTGAATGGCATGTTTGAGGTGATGGACCACGCGCCCCCCCTCGCACATGCCGGAGGCGGAAATGATCACGCAGGGGCCTTTCACGCTGTTCAAGCGCTTACTCTCATCGGGGGATGAGACATACCGGATATACCGCGCGGCGAAGGGATCTCCTTCCGAAGTGAAGGTGCGATAGGTCTCTTCGTCGTAACATTCAGGGTGTTTGCGGAACACGTCCGTGACCTTCGACGCCAGCGGCGAATCGATATAAATGGGCAGCGGATCGATCCGGCCCTCGGCCACCAGTCGTTTGATGCGCATGATGAGGTCTTGCGTCCGTCCGAGTGCAAATGCCGGCACGATGATCTTGCTGTTGTGCGCTTTCGCGTGCGCGACGATCTGTTGCGCTTTCTTGGTCAGGGCCTCGCCGGCCTCCTCATGCAGTCGATCGCCGTAGGTCGATTCGATGATCAACACATCGCAACTCGGCGGCGGGGTCGGGTCGCGGAGGATGGGCATGTGTGACCGCCCAAGATCACCGGAGAATAGCACCGTGGTGCTGTTGCCGCGCGCGGTGTATTTGAGCCGAATGGCGGCGGATCCCAGAATGTGCCCAGCATCATGGAACGACGCGGTGACACGCGGCGTCACTTTGATCGTGTCTCCGTAACGCGCGCCGACGAAGCGGCGGATGATGGCTCGGGCGTCACATGTCTCGTAGAACGGCTTCAGGCACTTCCTCCCGCGACGATTTTCCTTCCGGTTCAGGTAGGCGCAGTCGTTTTCTTGTAGCCGGGCCGAGTCCTCCAGCATCACGGCGGTCAGATCCGCCGTGGCACGAGTCATGTGCACGTCCCCGCGAAACTGGTGCTGGCTCAAGACGGGAAGCGCGCCCGAGTGGTCGATATGCGCGTGCGACAGAAGCACGGCTTGAATCGAGCGAGGATCGAATCCTAAAAACCGGTTTTGCCGATCAGCCTCCTGCCGTTGCCCCTGAAACAGGCCGCAGTCCAACAGGATTCGGTTGCCTGGCATTTCGAGAAGATGGCGGCTCCCGGTGACTGACCGCGCGGCGCCGTGAAAGGAGATCTTCATGGTGCGACAAAGCCTCCATGGTTTCGACTGATCAGATCCCATGCCTGCTGGGCCGTCTCTGCAAAATGGAACAGGGAGAGATCCTGGAGCCCGATGAATCCTTCTTCTGCCAGCATGGACCAATTGATGAGCCGTTCCCAATAGGCCTGCCCGATGAGCACAACCGTAATGTTGCGAGTTTTGCCGGTCTGGAGAAGGGTGAGGGTTTCAAACAGTTCGTCGAGTGTGCCGAATCCGCCGGGAAACACTACCAGCGCTCGTGCACGAAGGAGAAAATGCATTTTGCGTAACGCGAAGTAGTGAAATTGGAAACACAGGTTCGGTGTGATGTAGGGGTTCGGCTGTTGCTCGTGCGGGAGGGTGATGTTGAGTCCCATAGATTTGGCGCCGGCATCCGCTGCCCCGCGATTGGCGGCTTCCATGATGCCCGGGCCTCCGCCGGTGACGATGACGTAATCGCATTGTCCATTGATTTGGCAGGTTGCAGACACGAGGCGGCCGAATTCGCGGGCGATGTCGTAATAGTGCGCCAGAGCCAGCCGGCGTTCGGCCAGCGTCACCTGCTGCTGGCGCAGAGGATCCTGCGGGGCGGTGTGCAATTCGGCCTTTGCCGCTTCCAGGGCCTGGCGGGCAAGGGACGGTTCGACCAGCCGGGAACTGCCGAAGACTACGATGGTCGAACGGATGCCTTGCTCTGTTTGGATCAATTCCGGCTTCAGGAGTTCAAGCCCGAGACGTATGGGACGCAGCTCATCACGCTGGAGAAAGTCGATGTCGCGGTCGGCCGGAATATAGGAAGAAGACGTGACGTGAGGCGGTCGGCTGGCTGACTCATCGGAGGAACCTCGGCCCATGGGCGGCATTATAACGAGATGCGTGCAAGGCGGCAATTCGCGAAGGGCTCGGGGCCGGGAAAGTTAAAACGGATAGGGCGTAAACAATGGATCGGGACGATGGCGCACAAAGGCCTGGTGCGTCACGACCCAGTTGCTGTCGCACAGGAGCTCGAGCGCATCCGTGCCCATGCCGGAGCGAGAGAACACGAGGTCCGGGTCGACCGGCGACCACGGCTTAACCAGCCATCCGAAATTCACGCGAGCGTATTTGGCGTTGAGGAACCGATAGGTCACGACGGTTCCCCGCTCCGCTTCGGTAATGGAATCGGGCGCGCCCAATTTGGTCACGACATCGGTCAGCGTCGTCTGCCCCGCGGTAATGAAGGACACCGAATCGGGGGTTAGCGGAGTATTGATGGTCAGCCGCGCGACGTTGCAGCCGGACAAGGGCATCGCCAGTATCGCGACAAAAAGCACTGTGGGGGAAGCAGTGTGGCGTGACACGGCGTCAATCTCCGAATGGCCAGAACCTGAACTCCAGATTTCCCGTCCGTTTCGACGCGATCACCTCTTCTACGATGCCCTCATGATTGATAATGATAAACAGGTCGTCGCTTTTGACCGACACGCGGGAAAAGTTGATCAAAATCAGGAGGAGGCTGCCGACCTTGGCGTCGTATCGGTAGTATTGAAAGAGGTCGCGGCCGTTTAATTGGAGAAGGCGGTCCGGCGCGCCGAGTTGGGCCAAGACGTCCGCGCGTGTGGTGACGCCTTTTTTGATCGAATTGACCGTCTCCGTCTTGATTTCCTCACCGAGGGTGCCTCGGCTGAAGGCGCACCCGTTCAGCGTCAGCAGTATCACGCCCAGTAGCAGGCCCGCTCGTCGCATAGGCGATCCTCCTTGTGCGAACATGCCCTCGGGCCGGCTAGCTCTGATGGCCGGAGGGAGAAGGTTTGGGCAGGACGAAATCGGACTCGTAAATCCGATAGGTGGACGGGGTGAGCCCGACCCGTTCGTACACCCCTTTGGCGATCGTGTTGTCGCCCTCGACATACAGACGGACCCCGCAGACATCCGTGCGCGATTGCGCCAGGGTCATCATGGCTCCGTGCATGGCACGGTACACGCCTTGATGGCGCCACGCCGGGTCTACGTAGACGCTCTGGATCCACCAGAATTGGGCATTCCGCCAATCGCTCCACTCATAGGTGATGAGGAGCTGACCTACGGTCACTGTATCGGCCGACGCGTCTTGGCGCAAGTCTGCAACGTAATATTGGCCCCGTTCCGGCCGCTCAATCACGGCTTGTGTTCCCAGTCGGAGACGTGCGGTGTCCAGGTTTCGGTGTTCCGTTTCCAGGGCCATGGCCGCGCTGAATTTGGTGAGGACCTCCAGGTCCTGCAAGGTGGCCTGGCGAATGCGCAATTGATCGGCGGACATCATGATGATTTCACCGCCGGGGCCGTGAGCCAGCCTTGGAGGGGGCGATAGAGCCCCGCTGAAAATTCTAACTTCAGGGCTTCCTCCGGCAAGAGATTGAGCGGCTGCAGTTGAGTTTTGGGAATCATCGCGAGATATCCCGTGAACGGGTGAATGGCGGTCGGCACGAACACCATTACCAGTTCAACCGTCGGCGCGACCTGTAGCGCTGCCGGGGGAGCGCCCATGACGAAACCGAGTGCCCAGAGCCCATCGCGCGGAAACGGGAACGCCACCACCGTACTTTGTCCGAAGCGCGCGCGGTAGTTCAAAAGATCCGTCATACTTTTCAATGTCAGATAGATGCTGCGGATCAACGGAATGCCTTCGAGCGTCGTTTCGGCCCAGCGGACGAAGCGCTGCCCGATAACCTGGGTAGCAATGGCCCCAACCAGGAGCACCATGCCAATGAGCAACAGGATGCCCAACCCCGGCGCATAGGGCTGGATCTGGTGACCGATGAGATTGAGCAGGAACGAGTCCAGCGTATCGAACAGGGCCGCCAGGATCAGAAATGTCGTCCAGGCCGGCACGAGCACGAGCAGTCCGGTAAAAAAGATGCGTCCAAGCCGATGAGAAGACGTCACGCTGAGTCCTGGTGTTCGTGCATGAGAGGGGTAACGATCATGCACGATACCAGATGGAGAAGAGTTTTGGTATCTTCTTGATCTGCCGATTCATTTAGACTATGTTTCGGGTAACCTTTGAGTCACCCTGTCGGGTGAGATTGTGAGATGCATCGTGAGTGACGCCGTTCAAAAGAAAGTCAATCTCGATAAAGACTTGTTGGCCATTCTGTGTTGCCCTGAAACGAAGCAAGCGGTGGTGCTGGCTGACGATCTGGTGATTCAAAAGGTGAACGGCGCGATCGAGCGAGGCCTGTTAAAGAACAAGGCGCAAAAGCCGGTGACGGAAAAGCTCGATGGCGGCTTGGTGCGATCGGACAATAAGATTTTGTACCCTGTGCGAGAAGATATCCCGGTCATGTTGATCGATGAGGGGATTCCGCTCGACCAGATCGCCTAGTGTTCCTCCCTCGAACCGTTTCAGTTTCACTTTACAACGTCAGTGGTCGGATGGATGGCCCTGCAGGGAGCAATGAGGCTCTGCCTGCATCCCGCGTGGCTGCTTGCAGGATTACCCTGCGATCGGAAGAGGCTGCATGGCTGGTGGCGCCTATGGGGCTAAAAGCCCGCCTTCACCTGAGGCGCTTTCGGTTTTTGAGCCGGTGGAGGTTCCGCATTGAGCGCAAAGATACTCGTACAGATTCCCGGTAGGTAACACGAGAAGCAGGCGCTGCCTGGTGGGAGTCGCTTGACGACAATGACCGCAGTAGAGCAAGGACGCATTAAAGGAATCGTACTGATCCGCCTGGCCATGACCCGGAGACGGCGAAGGGGTGGCGCGTGGTCTCGCTGCACGCGGGGGCCAACCGGGCGGTGAAGGTTTGTTCGAACGCGGCTGCATGGACGGTATTCTACTGAGAGCTGGATAGCGCGCGCAATGGCGTATATGCGATGTTCGTCGAGTGAGGATCAGCGAATATGCTGGTCTTCGGGGACATCCGGCTCATCGCTGTTTCTCCCGCGAAACACCCACCAGAGCGAGCGCAGGACCTGTACCACCACATAGAGGGCCAAGCCGGAGAGTAACCCGTACAGCCAGGCCTTACTCCATGGCCACATGTCCGGTGCATGCAACACGACGGCGAGGGCAATATGGCCTCCCAAGCCGAGACAAATGGCGAAGATGATCCACTCACGGGCCATAGTCGCCCTCGGAGGAGGCCATAACGAAGGATAAGCCTGGAGACAATCGACAGGCGGTTACACGGAGGTTTTCGCGGACTCGATCTCGGTTGCCGTGATCAGGCTGGACAAATAGTCCGCGACGAAGGTCAGCGCCTCTTCGCGTCCGTCCGCCCGTCGGCCCTTTTCCCGACGCTGCACGGAGAGCTCATGATCCAAGTCTGATTTCACTTCCGTCAGGACGCGTTGCAGCGTCGTCGGGGTGATGTTGGTATCCATATCCTCGAGCTCCTGGCAGCGATCCAGGACCCAATTGAGGCCTTCAATCCGACCGGCATAGTGTTCCTGTTCAGCGGTATCGATGCGTGACATGGTCGTCGCAAATGTCTGCGCTTCGTATACCAGATTATAGAAACTCGTAACAGCGCGTTGTAACGTGGGATTCATAGTGCTCCTTGGCTCATTAAGAGGTTCTCGTGATTATACCTGAGATTAGGGGGGCGACAAGGTATTTTTTTGTGAGACGGCAGCTTACGTAAACAGGAGGGAGTGAAACTCGTTCATGAACCCGTAATACAGCGGGGCAAAATCTTTGAGGCTGTCCGGGCTGTTCTCTTTCAGTCGCTTGAAGAAAAAGACCTGCGCGCGAGGATCGAGTTGCTCGAGGAGGCGGCTGAGTTGGGCCATCGAGTAACTACCGGCCGGTACGCTGAGTACGTAGTGCACCAGCCGTTCCACAAACTGTTGCTCCACATATTCGCTGACAAGCAATCCGTCGGGAATTTTGCCCGATGCGAGATACTCGTCAAATGAAATGGCTTGCGCTGCAAAGGGTGCCGACTGCTGCGGGCGGGAGGTCACGCTACGGTTACCTCATTGATAGGAATGGCGAAAAGCGACATTACATTCACTCTACTCAAGCCTCTCAAGTCCGTCAAGTGGACAGAAGAAGCAGGCACGTCTGAGTCGAAAGACCAAGACAGCGGTCGCAGATGGGCAATCTGTGCGGCGAACGGTTTGGAGTGAAGCATGAATGCGTGAGGATCGACTGCGGCGGGGAGGATATTTGCGATGTCTGGCTTGACAGTCTTTACATCTGGCCGGTAGAATCCCGCTTCTTCCGACGGACGCGGGAATAGCTCAGTGGTAGAGCATCGCCTTGCCAAGGCGAGGGTCGCGGGTTCAAATCCCGTTTCCCGCTCCAACTTTCTCAAGTACTTCTTCAAAATCCATTTTCCGCATCTCCCTTCCATAGGCGGTTTATAGGCGGTCGAAGCCTCTGGGCTCTTTCCTTTCACTATTTCTGGTTCGATTGACGCTGAAGCGTAGGACTCTAACAGGACTGGGCCACTGCTACCGCGGCGTATTGGCGTGTAACCCGTTTAAGACCTCCGTCAGGAGCACGTACTTCAGGCACCTCTGGACCAGCCCCCTCGTGCCACATGGCCTGCAGACATACCAAGCTGCATTCCCGTCTTTGGTCGCACCGAGAGGAACGGAGAAGGAAGAGGGCGGAACGCCTGGTTGGTGTCCGCAAGAACCGGGACTCTTCAGTGGCCGTTGGAGCAAATCATTATCCTCACTTCACTGTTATCTCCGGTTTTCATCTGCAGATAGGACCCGTCTCGATGCTGCTGGAATGTCTGGCCAAGTTGTCGGCCGTCCCTGGTTCATAGGCCAGAGCGTCGCTTCGTCGAATCAGTGTCGCACACTCGTCCTTCGAGAGAAAAGTATGACTCACGAAGACTCGTTTGGCATCGAGCACTTCTTTGATCGCAATGACATCCTTCCGTTTCCCTGGCGTGTGAAAAGCCGGTGGTTTCCGTTAGCGCGTGAGTGATGGCATGACGGGTTCGCGAGATGGTGGCTGCGAGTCGGCTGTCGAGCGTCCGAGAAGGCGAAGTGTTCGCACCTGGGCTTCTGCCGTGGCGAGGGCCTCGTCCGTCAGGGCCGCCTCCCCGAATCGCACGTGCGTATATAGTCGCGTGACGGAATCAACGAGAGGCCAAGCCTCTCCCCATCGCGTGCGAATCTGCTCAAGAAATTCTACTGATGTAGCGCTGACCGGTTTCGTGATGCCCTGCTGCGCGCAGCATTGCAGCATGGCGTTGTAGAGCGCGATGACGGTCTGTTGCTGCGTTGAAAAGGGACTGTGTTGTGTGGTCCTATTCCGCAACCTACGCAGGATCGCGATTCCTCCATAGACTGCGGCGAGTGCCAGCACAAGAGCGATCGCGAAGTGCGGAAGACCCGATGGAGTCAAGCTGATTACCATATGGCTGACGATGGCGACACCTTGAGCTGACAGGGCGCTCAGCGTTTCCGACAGGCCTGTCCGTACGGCTTCCCCGCCCTCTCGAATGCCTTGTACGGCGGTGAATTGGTCATGTGCGCTGTAGTGGACGAACATCCGATCCCATTGGAGACGTACCGAGTCCATCGCACTGTTGGCCGATTGCCACCAGGTCGGACCGACTGCATCTGGGGAGGGCGGCGTGGGATCCATGGTGATCCAACCTGATTGCGGGAAGTACACTTCCACCCAAGCATGCGCATCTCGTTGACGCACGGTGTAGTACCCGCCGAATTCATTCCATTCAGTGGCGAGAAATCCGGTCACCAGACGTGCAGGTATGCCGACGGAGCGAAGCATCACGACCATGGCCGTCGCATAGTGCTCGCAATAACCGGTTTTTCGAGTCAGCAGAAAATCTTCGAGCGGATGCGGAGATTCCAGCGAGGGCACATCCAGATTGTATCGGTAATGCGTGAGCAAATGGGTGTGAAGTAAGGCCACGGCTTGGGCGATGCTGGTCGCAGGCTGCGTGATCTGGCGCGCGAGCTCGAGGACCTGCTCATTGACGGCCGGCACTTGCAAATACTGTTGGAGAATAAAATCGGGGTAGAGCAATGCCGCGGACTTTTTCTCCGTTGCATGTAACGTGGTCGGCGAAGAGTAGACGGTGTATTGGGTGCGCGTGTGGAGAGGAACCGGCAAGTACAGTGAGCCCATCAGATCCGATTGGAGCGAGAGGAAGTGGCCTTTCACCGATGTGGGAAACGGCGTGCCGAAGAGGACCGTGGTGTCGAGGGGCTCAAGAAGAATGTCCTGTCTCAGCTGCCGAGCCGTAGGCGCTGGTTTAGTTCCTGACGTACGGAGCGTGAAGGTGTCCTCGGGAAGCTCCGTGAGCATGCGGCGGTGGGGCAGGCTGTTGCTCCAGGATTTTCCGTCATACCGATTATAGGCGACCCCGCGCAGGTACAGCGGTTCCCATTTCGAGTTGCGACCTGTGCGTTCAGGGAGTTCCACCCGCATGACAATACTCGGGTCCTGTTTGACGGGCCCCATCACTCCCAAGTCGACATGCTCCGAAAAGCCGGTCGTGCGCAGGTTTTCTCCATGGTTATTTTGAAAGAACCCTACCCCGACACGCGGGATCAAAAAAAAGAACAACAACGTGATCCCAAACGCGCTCGCCGCCATGGCATTGGTGGTCCAGAAAAAGCGAGCCGTGAGGCGGGGGAGCGGCGCGGTGGATGGCGCGGCCTGGGTGTGCCCTTGCTGCGGTTCAGCCAGCTCTTCCTGTTCCTGCAGCAGGTGATAGAGGAGAAGAGTCCACACGCCGATGACCAGGTAGATAAAGAAAAACGGGGCATACCAGATCTGGGTCGTCAACGCAGCTGATGCCAGGAGCGCGATCAGGCTGATGGCGTACAGATGGAGAAAGTCGCGTCGTAGGTCGAGGTTGGAGAGTTTGTTTACCAGGAGCAGTACGAGGAAGTGAATCCCGGCTGGCAGGACTTCCTGGGAAATAAGCAGGAGATCGACCCAGAATCCAGCGAAAGCTAGGACGAGAAAGATATTCCAGGTCAGCGCGGACAGCCGAAAGTGGCGCATGGTATCGGAGATCACGCCGGGATGTCGAACCCGCAGCAGGGCCATGGCAAACGCTCCGCCGGCCAGGACAAGGAGCCAGGGCGGCAGGGTGATCGCGAGCGTCAGGCTCGCAAAGCCAGCTGCGGCGAGAAGGATTGAGCTAAGCCGGAAGGCCTGATCCAGCAGCATCGAAGAGATCCTTATGCGTCTGCGGCGTCAACATGAGATCTATGGCCGGAAGAGCCTCGGCGCAGGCTGCGTCCGTCCAGGGGGACAGCCAGATGATCGGGCCTTCCTCGGAATTGGTCAGCCCAAGGGCCATGGCCTGGTGCACTGATGCGCTGGCTGTTACGGGACGCCGTTCGCAGAGCGCCAATGCGTGGAACAGGTCGCGCAATTGGTCTTCCCCATCCGCCAGGAGATTCTGCTGATCTCCCAGAAGGAGGCGGAGGCGCACCCCGCGCTTCACGTAATAGTCAATCAGCGAAGCGGCGATGGACAGTGTGCGTTCGAAGGTGTGCTCGTGTTCGTCAGGGCAGACGGTAAGTACTGCCAGCGTGATCATGTGCTGGTCTTCGGCTTCCGTCTCCTTGACGATGAGTTTGGCGGTTCTGGCGGTGGTCAACCAGTGAATGGCGCGGGAATCGTCGCCTGGACGAAACTCCCGGAGGTTGTAGAGGGCTGTGCCGGGCCCACGTCGCGCCAATGCCTGTTCGTGGCCGACCGAGTGCAACTCCTGAAGGCGCAGTGGTGGCAGCGGGATGATGGCGGGGCACACGAGCAGCGTGGCCTCGCAGGGATAGAAGGCTTTCTTTTGGAAGAGTCCGAACGGGAACGGCGTGATGACGCGGATGCCTTCGAGGTGGTACTGCCCGCGCCGCTGGGCGAGCAGCGAGTACGAGCGGAGGGTTGACGCGCCGGGTGCAAGGTGGGTGATGTGAATGCCGCGATCGTGATCCTGCCCGGCTACGACGTCGAGGATCCGCAAGGAAACGCTCGGAACATGGGCTTTATGATTGGCAATCCAGAGGGTCGCAACGGTTGATTGATTCACGAACAGCGAGTCGGGCAGATGGCGATGGAAGTCCAAGCGGCGGACGCATTGTTCCGACAAGAGCCCCGAGAGCACGATTAGGCTCAGCATCATGGCCAGCAGGAGATAGAACAGATTGTTGCCGGTATTGACGGCAGCGATCCCCACGGCAAGGGTCAACAGGAGGAAGCGGGTTCCCTCCGTGGTCACCCGAATTGCGCGATGTTGAGACAGGCGATGAAGGAAGGAAGCGTGAGCTCGGGGCGTCTTGTTGGTGGCCGGTCGCATCGTGGGGGGTATGTCCAGGCCGTGGTTCGTCGGGCCCCGGTCCCAGCGTGGTGGCCGGGTCACACAGGAACCGGGACGCTCTCGAGCAGGTCGTGAATGACACCCTCGGCCTGCTCGACGCTTCTTCCTCGAGCGCCTTGCGCACGGTTTAGCATCACCCGATGCGAGAGGACGGCTGGCGCGAGTTCCTTGATGTCCTCCGGTAGGCAATACGTCCGGTCCCGCACCAGGGCGAGCGATTTCGCCGCCTTGGTCAGGGCGAGCGCGCCTCGCGTGCTGACCCCGAGGGACAGCATGTCTGATTGCCTGGTGACCTGCACGATGGCGAGCAGGTAATCCATCAGACTGTCCTCTATCCGGACTTTCTCGACTTGGGCTTGGAGATCCAGGATGTGTTGTGCGGTGAGGACAGGCTGCAGGTCGTTGGCCGGATGCAGCGACTGTGGCCGCTCCAGTACCTTTCGTTCCTCGTCCGGCGTGGGATAGCCGATGCGAAGTCGCATCAGGAATCGATCCAGTTGTGACTCCGGAAGGGGGAAGGTGCCGTGATATTCCGCCGGATTTTGCGTGGCAATGACCATGAACGGCTGGTGTAGCGGATAGGTCTGATTGTCGACAGAAATCTGCGCTTCGCTCATCGCTTCCAGCAAACTGCTTTGTGTTTTCGGCGTGGTGCGGTTGATCTCATCGGCCAGGACGATGTGGGCAAAGAGTGGTCCCGGCATGAACTCAAAGGCCTGCTTCTGGCGATTGAACACCGATATTCCGACGATGTCGGAGGGCAGCAGGTCACTCGTGAACTGGATGCGCTTGAAGGAGCAGTCCAGGGAGCGAGCCAAGCTGTGCGCCAAGGTGGTCTTCCCCACCCCAGGCACATCTTCGATGAGGAGATGTCCGCGGGCCAATAGGCAGACGACCGCGAGTTCAATGACCCGCGACTTGCCCTTGATCACTTGCGCGATATTGTCCTGTAAAAGATTGATAGATTGAGAAGAATTCACGATTTGGTATTAGCGGCGAGGATGATGTTCGGTCTATGGTGTGTATGTTCGAAGTCTAACAAAGGGTCTGGAGACCGTCAATTTATACGGCCTTTCGTGTGGGGTGGCGTGGGCGATCGATTTGTGAGGTGCCGGAGCAGGCCCCGGGGCGAGTCGTTACGAAATTGAGATAGGTTCGGGTACGAGCGTGAGCAACCAGGGGGGAGTTTCCTCTGACATGCCTTGGAACCGTCTGGCCGTGCTACTGGCAGGGAGGCCTTCGAATAACGCACCGCGCTGAATTTTGACCTGTCGGAATCGATAGGGGGCAGGCTGACCGGAAGCGGTGTGTAGAACCGACGGAAAACTCTTCCGCAGCGGCGTCAGGTCTGACAGCAGGCAGGAGCCACCGACCGGCAGCGCTGAGAGTTGGCGATAGGTTTCCCCGAAGATCTCAGGCAGCGTTTGTGCCGACAACACGACATCGGTGGGCCTGACGCGCGAGTCATCGATCAGCTGCGAGAGAATTTCCCAACAGACCTGCGAGTCCACCGCCCCCAACACACAGAGGGCTCCACGCCTGGCCATCAATTCCAGCAGGGCGAGCGGCCCGCGAATATCGAACTTCCATGGTGGAAACAGCAGGCTTCGTCCGGCATGGTTCACCTCGAGAGCTGCTTCTTTGCCATGTCGAATCTGGCGGGAATCTCCCTTGGTGCGCCGGAGCTCTTCGGCGAGGCAGCGGGCGGATAGGCGAGTTGGTTCATAGGCAAAGGTCGGCGTCGCCGGGGCCCAACAGGTGACGAGGAGATATCGGGCGGCCAGCCGCTGGTCTCGTTCCAAGGCGTCGAGCGCAAACATGTCCTGATCGCCATAGAACCGGAACTCCAGACCTGGCTTGCTGCGCAGGCGATTTAATCGAAGCGGCGGCGCATGTAATGGCCCCCCGAGTTGGGACGAAGGATCGAGCCGGTCGAGGCAGTGGAGTACGAGCGGCCTGTGTTGCGCGATCAACGCCGGTTCATAGAGGGTGGCCAGTTCTTCAGCAAATGAGAGATCCCCTGCCCCCAGATCCAAGACCGAGGCGGGGACCTGTTCCACTAACACATCAAAGGGATTGTGATGCGTCTGAATGAACCGGTCGATGGTGTCCGGTGTGACGGTCGGCAGCGGCCACTTGGCCGTTGCGGGTCTTCCCACCTTAAAGAACACGCACAGGGCACGCAGGGCTTTGGTGAGGGGAAGGCCGGTCAGCTGCTTGAGGAGTCCGGCGGCGGTGTGATCGGCGGTGGGGAGCACGACGGGCAAGGCTGATCGGAGATCCTGCTTGAGTCCGTCCGGGATGGAAGAGGCCAGGATTGCCTCGACGAGGCTATTTCTGGTTGCGGGCCAGTCCGTGGGATCGACAAGGTGACGCGAGGCCTCCCATAACGGTGCATCGAGCGACCTGGCGGACGTGACCTGTCTTCGGAATGCGGTCAGGCTGTCGGAATCAACAGGCATCGGTCAGGAGTTAACGGTTGGCGTGCGGGTTGTGGTCCATCGACTCTTCGGTTGCGTCGCGCAGAGTATCGGGCGGGTTGCAAGGGAGTCAAGCGCCTCGTCTTGCGGCTGCATGAGGCGTATGTTAGGTAGACCATATGCATACTCCATTACCACATGGACATCAGAAATTATGGCAGAGCCTCCGATGCGTGATTGCCGTCTTTGGGCTGGTGGCTGCCCTGGAAGCGTGTCAGACAAACGCGCCTGTGCCCCAGGTATCTCCACAAGTCTGGAACGAATGGTCTGTCGGTCAGGTAGTGGGCGCCAAGACCGGCCGCCTCGTACCAACGCCTGAATGGTTGGAGGGATTGGCCGGATATGACGTCATTTATCTGGGAGAAGAACATCATAATCGGTCCCACATCGAGGCCGCGCTGATGGTGCTACGGTCTCTGGTTGATCGTGGGCGTAGGCCTGTGCTCGCGATGGAGATGTTCGGCTGGGAGGGCCAGCCGGCGCTCGATGACTATCTCCTGTCGAAGGAGCCTGCCCGCCTGGAATTTCTCGAGCGTGTGGGATGGAAGCAAAACTGGGGCGGCGCATTCGAGGATTACGAACCGTTGGTCCAGTTTGCCAAGGATCAGCGGCTCCCGGTACTGGCCATGAATCCCCCGAAAACGCTCATTCGTCAGGTCGTCAAGCTGGGATTGGCTCAAGCCAAGGAGCAGCCAGAATGGCGTCAATGGGGGATGGAGCAGGAGGCGATTATCGATGCCCCGGACTATCGCTCCCGTATTCTGTCTCAACTTCAGGCCTGCCATGGAGGCGGGGCGCCGGAAGACTATCAGACCATGTATGACGCCTCGATGGTGAGGGACGAGGGCATGGCGAAGACCGTTACAGCGGCAGTGCATCGTGTTCGCGCTGCGGGTGACCCGGTCCAGGGGCCGGTGGTGAGTTATACCGGCGGCGGACACGTCCAGTACCGGTTGCCGGTGCCGAATCGCGTCGCCCGGCGGGTTGAGAACGGACTCGAGCAGGTGACCATCTATATGGCCACGTTTGAGCAGGAACGCGCTGCAGAACTCTATCAATCCATGCAGGAAGGCATTGCAGATTTTGTGTGGTTGACCCCGCCTGGGTCTCAAGGGGCTCCTCGCCGGTGCCGATAAGATATCGGGTGGTCGAGCCCTCGCGGCCTTGCCGAATGATGTCGACCCCTGCAGGGGTCCCTGTCACCGAACTAGTCGGATAGGGCGACCTGCCGCACATTCGGGTTCTATGCCTGGGTGATGGGCCTCAGGGGGAAGCATTCCATGACACTGCGGCGATCATTCGACAAGTTGCAAGGGCGACTCACGGGAACCAACCATTCCACAGGTGGCACGATGCGGGGGAAAATTGCCTGTTCGGCGGATCGTCTGAGTTTACTCGAGGCGGACATGATCAGCTCCATCGTGGAGCCCAATGCGTTTCAAATCGGAAAGCAATACCAGACCGAACGCCGGGTGCAGCTGACCGATGCATCGGACACCGAGTTCACCTCCTCTGTGATGGGCAATTCCGGGCTGTACGAGCAGACCATTCGTCTCCATAACGGCCACCTGGAGGCCAAGTGCTCCTGTACTCTCCATGAGCAACCGATCTGCCGGCACGGCGTTGCTGCGCTGCTCGAATACCAACGCTGGTCGAAGGCTCGCGTGGTGCCCAGAGCGGCGCGACCTACCGTTCCTCGTCTCGAAGCCGAAAGAAGCACGGCGAAATCTGCCCCCTCCGGGGATGTAAAACTCAGTGAGTTGAATCAGTTCAGCGATTGGATGCAACGCGTGGTGCAGGCCATTCAATCCGGTCAGCCGGTTCCTGCCCAGCCTGATATTGAACCGGGTCTGGTCTCGACGTGGACTCGGATCATCCAGCAATTGGATGAACGAAGGCGGGAAAGCGAAGTCGCGCAAATTGAACTCGATACGGATATTCGCAATCGTGAGGCGGTCGTCGCCCGCCTGACTCAGGATCTGGAAGCCTCCGCAAAGGAAGCCAAATCCTTGCAGGTGATTTGCCGGGATCTCCAACGGGAGGTGGACCAGCACAAGGCCTCTCTATCCAAGTCCACGGAGTTGTCACGACACGTCGAACAGTTCGAGAGTGAAGTGCGGACGATCGCCGGTCTCTTGACGGAAAAAGGCCGACGTTTGGAAGGCCTCTCCGATACTTGTCGAGATGTGGCGACGATGTTGAAAGCCCTGGGGAAGGTATAGCGGGCACTCCCGACGTTAACCCGTCCCCGTCCCTTCCAATCCGATTCAGATCCTTCTTTCCTCTCCCCCCTTGCGTCGTCCCTAGTCCCTTCAGTACAATGCGGGCCTCTTTGGGCATTCCTTGACTACAAGGGGGAGATCATGAACAAGCTGATAGCAGGAGTCTTGGGTGGAATCGGGGCGCTTCAGGCGACCAATGCGTTTGCCAACGTCAGTGAGGGGCCGCCGGATTACAGTGGAATTACAGGCCTCTATTACACCTTGATTGCGCTCATCTTGGCATTCGGGGTGTACGACACCTTTTTCAAGAAGAGCTAAGCAGCTCCTCCGGATCGAGTGGCGTGAAATGTTTCTCCGTTGCGGAAGCCGGAGGGGATGTTTCACGCCTTCTTTTTGCTGTTCGGTGAATGGGATTCGCCGGATTTGAGCAGCGGGAGCAGGGTCTGCAGCACGTTCTGAACCACAATCCGATAGCCTTCCCCGGTGGGATGAATGCCGTCGGCCTGATTGAGCTTGTGGTCCCCGCCCACTCCTTCCAGAAGAAATGGAATCAGTGCCAGTGTATGGGCCTTCGCGAGGTCTCGGTACATCGCTTCAAATTTGCTGGTGTACTCTTCCCCGTAGTTCGGTGGCAGCTTCATACCCGCTAGAATCACCTGCACCTGGGCCTCTTTCAATCGTTTGATAATCGCGTCCAGGTGCGAACGAGTTTCCGGCAGGCTCAGGCCGCGCAATCCGTCATTCCCACCTAATTCAAGAATCACGACGGACGGTTTTCCGGCGAGGACCCAGGAGACTCGCCGCAGCCCTCCTGCGGTTGTGTCTCCGCTTACCCCCGCGTTGAGGACCTGATAGTGAAGGCCGAGTGTATCGAGCTGTTTCTGCAGCTGCGCCGGGTACGTTTGTTCGGGGGAAACTCCCAGGCCGGCAGTCAAACTATCACCGAATGCCACGATTCTTGGTCGCGGATCAGATGCGGGAGCCGTCGCCGGCTGGTCCGTTGCAAGCGTGTCGTTATTCGTCGGCTGAGGTCGGGAAAGACCCACGGGGCCGGGTGAGGAGGGAGAGTTAGACGCAGGAGGCGCTTGATCGCAGCCGACGAGGCCACTCATCAGCAGGGCCATGAGCCCGATTGTCAGTCTGCGTGGGATGAGGTGGAAAAGGTCAGAGCAGGGCGTCATTCGTACAGTATAATATGAAAACTGTTTCTGCATGCGAGGACCGCGGATCAACAGAATGATGATTGCCACTCAACATGTGACCATGCGATTGGAGGCCGGAGGCGAAACGGTCACCATTCTCGATGATATCACCCTCGACATTCCCGAAAAACAAACCGTCGCGATTGTCGGGCCGTCCGGGAGCGGGAAGTCCACGCTCCTGGGCTTGATCGCCGGGCTCGACCGGCCGACATCCGGAACCATCTGGCTCAATGGCCGGGAAATTACCCAATTGAATGAAAAGACGATGGCTCGCCTGCGCCTCGCCAACGTGGGCTATATCTTTCAGTCCTTCCACCTCATTCCGACGTTAACCGCCCTGGAGAATGTGTCGATTCCGTTGGAACTCGCAGGTGATCGCCATGCCCGCCAACGCGCCATCGAATTGCTGGAGGCGGTGGGATTAAGGCATCGCGTCTCGCACTATCCCGTTCAGCTTTCCGGCGGTGAACAGCAGCGAGTTGCAGTGGCACGTGCCTTTGCCTGCCGGCCGCCGATTCTGTTGGCCGACGAACCGACCGGAAACTTGGATTCCCATACGGGCCAGCATGTGATCCAGCTCATTATGGCCTTACACCGGGATGCCGGCACCACGCTCGTGCTGGTCACGCACGATCAACAACTGGCTGCTTCGATGGAGCGGGTCATCACTCTGCGTGACGGCCGGATCGGGTCTGATCACCTCACCGCATTGTCCTACGACGAGTCCGACGACCGGCTATGAGACCCTTCTGGCTCATTCTGGCCTGGCGGGATTTGCGGTCTTCCTGGCGGCATTTTGTCTACTTTCTCGCCTGTATCGCATTAGGCGTCGGAGCGGTCGTTGGGGTGTCGCTTTTTTCAGCCAATGTCGAACGGGCGGTGCTCAAAGAGGCGCGCGGCCTGCTAGGAGGCGATCTGGAAATCCGGCTGTCCAGACCTCTGGGCGGTCCTAGCTCCGCCGTGCTGACGGACCTCGCGGGCCGTGGAATTGTGGCCACGCGTGTCAGCGAGTTGGTGGCGATGGTGGCCCGGGTCGATCGAGCCCAGGGCGAGACGGACGTCACGCAGCTCGTCGAGTTGAAAGCTGTTGAACCGCGGTATCCGTTGTATGGCGTCGTGCGGGTTGAGCCGGATCGGCCATTGACCGAATTGCTTCATCCGGCCGGTGAACGGTGCGGGACCATCTGCCATGGGGCAGTTGTGCAGGAGGCCCTGCTGATCCGGCTGGGCTTGGCGGTTGGAGATGCAATGAAGATCGGGCAGGCCTCCTTCCGGATCACGGGCGTGATTCATACGGAGCCGGATCGTATGGCGAACATGTTCAGCCTTGGCCCTCGGGTGCTGATTTCCCAAGGAGGGCTGGCAGCCGCCGATCTCATCAAGCCGGGGAGCCGAATGCGCGAACGGCATTTGTTCCGGCTTCCTGCATCAATGGCCCTGTCTCCGCTGATCCATGAGCTACGAGGCCGCCTGGCGGCAGAATCCGCGCGCGTGTCTTCCTACCGAGATGCCCAGCCTCAGCTCAAGCAGTTTCTCGATCAACTCGCACAGTATTTGGGGCTTGTCGGGTTGACGGCGCTTTTTGTCGGAGGCATCGGTGTGGCGCTATCGATTCACGCGTTCGTGCGAGAGAAGCTTCCCTCCATTGCGATTTTGAAAACCGTCGGAGCCGATACCGCCACCATCATCTACTCCTATCTGGGCCAGGCCGTCGCTCTGGGCCTGTTGGGCAGCACGGTGGGGATCGGCATTGGTGTCGCCTTGCAAACGGTTCTTCCGCAGGCGGTGTCTACGTTGCTGGCGACGGATGTTCTTCAGCAAGTCGAGTTTACATCGGTGCTTTCCCTCGCAGCCGTGGCTCCCATCGGGAAAGGCCTGGGCTTGGGCATTCTGACGACGTTGTTGTTCAGCCTGTGGCCGCTGCTGACCATTCGAGACATTAAGCCGGCTGCCATCTTCCGGCGTGACGTGGAAGGCGCCGTTGCGCCGCCGGTGGGGCGGGAGACCTCTCGTGCGAAACGCGCGGTGCAAATGGTGACGGCGGACCCTCTTCGAGCCGTCACGGCGACAGGTATCGGGATCGGACTGGCGGGCCTGTCGATGTGGCAGGCCGGATCGCTGGCCATCGGTGGCCTGTTTATCAGCGGGTTGCTGGTCGCGATTGTGATCCTGGCCGGGGCGGCTCAGGCGTTGCTGCGGGGATTACGTGCGCTCCCGGTACCGCGAGCGTTGTCCGTGCGACAGGCGTTGGGGAACATTCAACGACCCGGCGGGCAAACTTTAGGGGTGATGGTTTCGATCGGCGTCGGTGTGATGGTGATTCTGGCGATCGCGTTGCTGCAGCATGCGCTCGTGCGACAGGTAGGGGAAAACCGTCCGTCCGATTCACCCACCTTCTTCTTTATCGATATTCAACCCGATCAGGCACAGGCCTTTGGCGAGTTGGTTCATCGGCGCACCGGCGATTTCGCGCCCGACCTGACTCCATTGGTGCGTTCGCGGATCCATGCGATCAACGGCCGGCTGGTGGCCGACGAGCGCGAGGCGCAACCAGATGAGCCGCCTGCCCAATCGAAGGAAGAGAAGCGCAAAAGTTGGTATGTGACTCGCGAATACGTGCTGACGTTCCTCGATCAGGTGCCCAAGGATAATAAGATCGTGAAGGGCGCCTGGTGGAAGCCGGGGCAGGGGGTTGCGAAGCCGCAGGTGTCTGTCGAGGAGGAAGCCGCCAAGAGTCTCGATCTCGACATCGGCAGTCTGCTGGATCTCAATATTCAGGGCACCATTCTGCAGGCCGAAGTGAGCAGCATCAGAAAAGTCGAGTGGGGGAACTTCTCCACCAACTTCTACATGATCTTTTCGCCAGGCTCGCTTGATGCCGCGCCCATGACATACGTCGCGACGGTTCGAGTGCCTCCTCATGACGAGGTGGCCTTTCAATCGGCCGTGGTCGCGGCGTTTCCTAATGTGACCGCCATTAACATCGGCGAAGTCTTGAGCAGCTTTGCGCGGGTGCTCGATCGTTTGTCGCTGGCAATTCGAGGCGTCGCGTTGTTTTGTCTGTTGGCCGGCGCGCTGGTGATGGCGGCGGCGCTCGCGGCCACGCGCTATCGACGGCTGTATGAGGCCGTGATTCTCAAGGCGCTCGGCGCCACCCGCGGGTTGATCGCCCGGTCATTTGCGACCGAGTATGCGTTGCTGGGTTGTGTGGCGGGCATAATTGGCGTCGCCCTCGCCAGTCTGTTCTCGTGGGCGATCTTGAAATATATTTTGGAATTGCCCTGGGCGTTGGAGCTGCCCCTGCTTGGTATCGGATTGGGCTGCACCGTTCTGTTGACGCTGCTGGTGGGCTTTCTCAGCACCTACCGGATTCTCGGCCAACCCCCCTTAACCGTGCTCCGGCATGAATGACACGATCGCGATTCACGACTTGATTCTCTCAGGTCGTCCTGTGCGCCAACAGGGCGCGAATCGCCGCGCGGTCACGTTCGCGAAATTGGACGGCGATATGCAGTTGTTCCAAATTCTGCTCCAGCGTCTTTCCGCCCAGGTCGATCTTGCGGGAGGCAAAGAAGTTCCGGACGTCGCGTTCCAGTTCAGGGGTTGAAAGTCCGGTGATGCCCCCGCACATTCTCCGCAGGCCGCTCTTGGGGAACAGCTTATCCATCCGTTCCCAATTGGTCTTCACAAATTCCCAGGCCCTCTCGCGAATATAGACATTCTGCAGAAGGCTACTGACCATGAACGGTGCATCTTGGGTGCGGATCTCGCCGGTCAAGGTTTTCGCTAACGTACGCTCCAGCAGTTCGGGCGTTCGGAACGCGGCGAGAGAAAAGAGATAGCGGCGTTCCTCTTGCGGGGTCGTGGCTTGACGGAACCGGCCGGTAAATTCTTCGTATCGTGCCTCATCACCGGTAAAGGCCAGGATTGAAACGAGCGCCGGGATCACGTTCGGATCGACAGGACGGGACTGCCGCTGAAGGGCCGTATAGGCATCACGCGCCTCTGCCTGGATTGTCTCGTCGCGTCCCAAGGTGCCTAAGGCGCGAATGATGTCACCACGCAATTCTTTGACGAGGTCGCGTTCATCGGGGCGCGGTGTCCATCCGAGCTGGTGAAACATCGGCGAGACACGATCGCGTACCAACGCCGCCAGCAACGGCCGATCGCCTTCATCCAAGAGATGGTTGATCGTGGAGAAGGACCCCAGCATAACGGCCCAGACATGCGGATCCTGTTCATGACGGAAATGCTCGGTCAAGGCAAGGTAGTCGGCGGACGAGACCATGCCGGCCAGGGTCGCGGCCCAGGTATCATTCAATAAATTAAATCGTTCTACCGGGGCCAGGTTGTTCAGCCCGTCCTTCTGCAGTCCGCTGAGCAACGCTGCGCTGTATCGCACGCGATAGAACCCGTGGCCCCCTTCATTGGCCAGCACCGATGTCCAATCTTCCGGAAGGGGGAGGCGATTCTCCCGATCACTGAGCAGCACGCGTTTGGTTTCAGTGCCTCGTTTGGTGGTGATACGTAATTGCACCGGCACGTGCCACTGGGGTGCGGCTGCTCCCGATGCAGTCGCCGACGAGTCATCGGCGTAGGTGAACCGGCGTTGCGTAAGCGTCAACGTGGACGGTGTCTCGACGGCGAGTGAAATCAATGGATAACCGGGCGAGAAAATCCATTCGTTCATCAACGCCGGCACGTCTTGCTTCGATGCGTGCCCGAGTGAGACCCATAGGTCCGTGGTTTCGGCATTCCCATAGGCATGCGCGGTGAGATAGTGGCGTACGCCGTCCCGGAACACCGTCGGACCGATATGCTGCTCCAGCATGCGAAGGACGGACGCGCCTTTCTCGTACGTCAACACGTCGAACATGGCTTCGGCTTCCTTCGGCGCGCGCACGGGAAATTCAATCGGCCTCGTGCTCAGCAGGCCATCTACCGACAGGGCGGCGGCGCGTGCCATGCCAAAGGCCGTCCACCGTTCCCACTCCGGCTTCCAGGCATCGACCACCAGCATTTCCATAAACGTCGCGAAGGCTTCGTTCAGCCAGAGTCCGTTCCACCAGGCCATGGTGACCAAGTCGCCGAACCACATGTGCGCATTCTCATGGGCCACAACATCCGCAATGCGCCCTTGCTCCGCATGCGTGGCGGTGCGTTGATCGAGTAACAAGGCGGTTTCACGAAAGGTGATGGCGCCCAGATTTTCCATGGCGCCGGAGGCGAAATCGGGAATGGCAATCAAATCCAGTTTGTCGCCCGGATAGGGAATTGCGTAGTAGTCGGCCAGGAAATTGAGTGAGTACACCGCGATCTCATGCCCGAATGGAGTCAGGTGCTGTTTGCCGGGGATAGCCCAGAGGCGAACCGGCGTTTGTCGAGCCATGATCGGTGCCGTCGACACTAGCTCGCCGACGATGAAGGCGACGAGATACGTGGACATCTTCATGGATTCCGCGAAGCGCACGACGCGTGTGCCGCCCTCGAGGCGGTCGTCGACGATCCGCGTATTCGAAATGGCTGTCAGCGCGGGATCGATGGCCAAGGTTACGGCGAAGACGGCCTTGAAGTGAGGCTCGTCCCAACAGGGGAAAGCCCGTCGCGCGTCCGTTGCTTCAAACTGCGTGGCGGCGAGGGTGTGCGCGACACCCCGCTCGTCTTTGTAGGTGCTGCGATAGAAACCCCGAAGCTTGTCGTTCAACGTACCGCGAAATGCCAGGCGTAACTTCCACACACCCGGTGGAACGACTGATGGGAACGTGATGTGGCATCGCTGCAGTTCGGGATCCATCCGCACGGTTCCAACGCGGGGTGATTGTCCGTCGCCAGACACTGTCGCGGCTGATACGTCCAGCTCCGTCGCGTTGAGGAGCACCTCGGTGGTGGGCTCGATGACGGTCAGGGTGATCACCTCATGGCCCGTGAATGAATGTGAGGGGAGGTCCGGCTCGATGCGCAGGTCATAGTGTGTGGGGATGACATGGCGCGGGAGGCGGTAGGGATCGGACACCATTGCGGATGAAGTCGTCATAGTGCTCTTAGGGGATTGGTGGTTGTGAGGTGAATCGGCTCGGCTCCAGGCTGCCGGCACAAAGAGCCATGCCGCCGCTCCCTGCCCCGCGCCCAGCCACAAGACCGCATGGCTCGCGGCACGCGCGATCAGGCCAGCCGCCTGCCGCCGCGTCACCGGCGGGTCGCCGTGCGGGCTGGTCATGGCTCAGGGGCATGAGTGATGTCGGTGCCTTGTCCGTGACCGACGATCAGGATACTGGTTCGTCCGATGAATAGCCCGGTTTCAACAATGCCGGGAATCTGGTTCAGTTCAATTTCCAATGCAGCGGGGTCATCGATGTTGGGCATGTGCAGATCGAGGATGACATGTCCCGCTTCGGTCTGAAACACGTTTCCGTTGCGCTGGCGTAAGACCGCTTTGCCGCCGGACGCTGCTTCGATGTGTCGGGCGGTGCTGCCCCATCCAAACGGCACGACTTCAATGGGCAGAGGGAAACTGCCACCGAGCGCCGGGACAAGTTTCGTATGGTCGACCATGACGATGAATCGTTTCGCGGCGGCGGCCACAATTTTTTCCTTCAACAGCGCGCCCCCGCCGCCCTTCACGAGATTCAATGCGGGATCGACTTGGTCCGCTCCATCGATCGCGACATCGATCATCCAGGCATTGTCCGATTCGATCAGCGGAATGCCGGATGATCTGGCGAGCGCCGCGGTATCGTGTGATGTCGGGACGGCTTGAATGTTGAGCCCGGCACGCACCCGTTCGCCAAGGGCGAGGATGAGATGTTTCGAGGTGGTGCCGGTTCCGAGTCCCACGACCATGCCGTCGTGAACAAACTCCGTTGCCTTGAGCGCGGCTTGGCGCTTTTCCGAATCGAGGTCACAGGATGTGGTTGTCATAGTGAAGGAGGAGATGTGAGTTGTGCCGCCACGGAGGCAGCGCCGAGCAGAGCGGTTCTATCGTTCATCACGACTTTCACCGGAATCTGGTTCATCAGCCGTTTGTAGCGGCCTTTGTTGGTGAAGCCGCGCATGAATGAGCCGTCCTGCAGTTTCTTCAGGAGTTTGGGCGCAATGCCGCCGGCGACGTAGACTCCATCCAGCGTGAGTGCTTTCAGCGCCAGATTGCCGGCTTCCGCCCCGTAGATCGATGCGAATAAGTCGAGTGCTTGTGTGGCGATTTCGGCTTGGCCTTTGAGTCCGGCCTCGGCAATCTCGGCGGCTGGATTGCCGACTTTGATTTTCTCGGCCAGCCACGTCGGTTCATTCTTTTTGGTATCGCGCACATACTCATAAATCGCGTGAAGCCCGGGCCCCGAGACGATGCGTTCGTAACTGACGTGGAGATAGCTGCCGCGCAGATGACGAAGCAGCTCGATCTCGCTGTCGCTGTTGGGCGCAAAGTCCGTATGTCCGCCTTCCGACGGCATGGGACGGTACTGGGCTCCGTCCCAGTAGAGGATACATTCGCCGAGGCCGGTCCCCGCTGCGATCAGGGCGAGCGCTTGTTTCTTCTTTGGCGGTGCGCCCGCGTTCAGCACCACGACTTCCTCGGCAGTGAGATGCAAGAGGCCATGAGCCGTGGCTTCAAGATCATTCAGGAGGCGTACCTGGGGAATGACGAACCGTTCGGCCAGGGCGGCTCCGTCGATGAACCAGGGGAGATTGGTCGTGCGGCAACGGTTGTCGATCACAGGACCCGCCACGCCAAAGCAAGCCGCCGTCAGAACAATAGGCTCTGGAGCGACTTCGACGGCCTCAGCGGTGACATCGCTGTCAGGATCGATGGGGTCCTCTGCCAGAGCGCTGTTTGGTACCGGTTTGACGAGCGGCGTGGCGAGGAATTCGTCGATGATGTCTTCGAGGGCTTTATAGTCCGCGCTGTGAAAACTGTCCTCGCGCACCGGTTCGACCCGCCCGCTGGTCCATTCATAGAGGGCTAAGTTCGTCTTGGTCCCGCCGATATCACCTGCCAGAATCATGGTGCCTCTTTTGATGACAACTCGTCTGTCGCCGCAGTCAATTCCGCGGCGGCGGCGCGGTCAAGATACCACAACAATCGCCCCGTCTCAGGACGGATCCGCGCTGCCGGATAGGGAGCGGGGGCGTCGGCACGATGTTCGACGACACGGCGGACGACGGTGGCCTTATTCGGTCCGGTCACGAGGAACAGTATCACACTCGCATGATTGATCACACCTAGGGTGAGGGTGATGCGGGATCGCGTCCCTTGCGGAGAGATGCCTGGAGTGACCCACCTGGTCTGTTCCCTCAGGGCCGGCGTGTCGGGGAACAGCGAGGCGGTGTGCCCATCCTCCCCCATGCCGAGTAGGACGAGGTCCAGCACCGGCCACTGTTCCGCAGTGGCGGACGTGATCCGTCGCAACAGGTCTTCGTACTGAGCGGCCGCGGTCTCCGGCGGGTCTTCTCCGCGCATCCGGTGAATGTGTGCGGGTGGAATATCGAGCGGGGTGAACAAGAGCGTATTCGCCAGGCCAAAGTTACTGTCCTGATGTGTAGGCGGCACCGCGCGTTCATCGCCGAACAGGAAATGCACCTTGCTCCAGTCGAGTTGCGGGGCGAACTCCCGGCTGGTCAGGACCTTATAGAGCTCCTTCGGGGTGGATCCTCCGGACAAAGCCACAAGAAAGCGCGCACGCTGGCCTATGGCTTGTTGCCCCACTGTTACGAAAAGGATTGCGGCGGCGCGGACCAGGTCCTGTGCATCGGCAAAAATATAGCGTTCCGGCGGGGGTGCCATTTCAACGGCGGGTGCGACGAGTGGGAGTAGTCCGTTTTTTAGGAACGGATGTCCGGCGCGTGGACTTGGGGGGGGTGAGGAATGTCACGAGGCTCCGGATGGTACGGACCGGATTCGGGCCGAGAGCGATTCTCACCGCCGGGCGCTGATGTGTTTGCAGTGACTGAAGATCGCCAAGGGCCTGGGCCTGAGCCAAGGTGCCGAACGTGTAGAATTTTTCCGGCACCGCGAGATCCGGCTTCATCGAATCGACGAATTCAAGAAACAGTCCGCTGTTCGGTCCGCCCTTGTGTAGTTGTCCCGTCGAATGCAGGTATCGGGGGCCATATCCCGCTGTCGTGGCCAGGCGGTGCCGTACCATGAAGGCTTTCCGCAGGGCACGCAGGGCAGCTTCTACCTGGCTCGTCGGGGTGGTGTAGGCCAGAATGGCCAGGTAGCGATTCGGCCCCAGTTGATCGAGCAATTGGGTCAAGGCTTGTTTCGGCGGCAGGCTTGCGATGGAGGGTAATTTCCCCTGAGATTCGACCTCTTTCAGGACACGCCCCGTGTTGTCTTTGCTTTCCTGTACATTCGGCTGGTCGAACGGCTGGATGCCGAGCGCATGTCCCGCAATGGCCGTGGCAAACTCCCACCGGAAAAATTCGCCGCCCAGGTCGTAACGATCCTTCAGCTGTAAGGCATACACCGGTTGTCCCGCTCGCTGGAGGGAGGAAATGGTTCTGTCTAAGGAGGCGTTGCGATCGCCTCTCAAACGAAGGGAGATAAATACCCGATCTGTTCCATAGACAGCGGGTGATGCGAATGGTTCTCCCGCGACGGGAATGAGGCCGGTCCCTTCCTTCCCGGTGCTTTCCGCGAGCAATTGCTCTACCCAGAGTCCGAAAGAGGCCAGCGCGGGAGATGTGAGAAGGGTCACCTTGTCTCGCCCGCTTCGGGCCATGGCAGCCATCAGGCCTCCCAGGGCCGCGCCTGGATTCTCTTTGGCCGCCGTCTGCCGACAGGCTTCGCGCATGGCCAGTGCGCGACTGAGAAGTTTTCCCACATCCAGTCCAAGCAGGGCCGCGGGAACCAGCCCAAAATATGAGAGCACGGAGTAGCGCCCGCCAATGTCCGGCTGATTGGTAAAGGTGCGCCAGAACCCGCGCTCTCGCGCGAGTTGCTCGAGGCCAGTTGCCGGATCGGTAATAGCGACAAACTGCGCGCCGCCGCGATGACCTTTCGTCCGATGAACGAGCTCCCAGAAGTGCGCGAAGAGGGACATGACTTCAATCGTTCCGCCGGATTTGCTCGCGACGAGAAACAACGTTCGTGCCGGCTGAATCGCATTCGTCACCTGCCGCACCCAGCCTGGTACCGTGGAGTCCAAGACCCAGAGTCGCGGTGCGCCTTTCGAGGATCCAAAGGTACAGCGCAATACTTCTGGTCCCAAACTGCTGCCGCCCATTCCGAGGAGCACCACATCGGTCGTGCGGGCCTCTCGAGCGGCTTGCGCGAAGCTTCGCAAGTCGGAGAGTCCGTCCTGCATATGGTCGAGGACGGTCAGCCATCCCAGCCGGTTATCGATTTCCGTCGGATTCGGTTTCCACAGGGTATGGTCTCGCGTCCACAGACGCTCGATCGCGCGGGTATTTGCTAGATCATCGAATGTCGTCGCGAGGCTATGGTTGTCCAGCAGGGGGGAGACCTTGGGACGGATCGGCATAACACGCTCTCTTCCATAGGTGGAGGAACGACGATGCACGCAGGTGAGCCCTATCTTAGGTTCGTGAGATTGAAAAGGCAAACGAGCGAGGTCGATAGCATGTAGCGGGGGATTGCGTAGAACCAGGTTGGATGAAGGATCGGGAGCGCGGATGGGACGGCTGAACACGGCGGAGCACGGCTACGCTAGGTTTCTTCTTCCTGATCGCCTAAGTCAGCCAGCACAAGCGAGATGGAGTTCTGGGATTCTAACGCGCCCACGATATTGACCGGTGTTCCTACGGCGACTTGATCAAACAGCCGGGCAATCTGCGGATTGTCCAGCACGATACTGCCGTACGGTTGATCCGAAATCCCTTGCGCGATGCCATGGAGCTGAATGAGGCCTGGCATATGTTGGCTTTTTGGGATGAGTCCCGCCTTCTGGGCCTCCTCGAATCGGCGTCGGTCGTCGATATTGGGATAGTCGAGAATCAGGGCGCGGAAGTACGGCGTCTGTCCGGGCCCGCGTTTGCGTTGAATGCGATATTCACCTTCGGGGGTTGCGCCGTCACCGTAATGTTGTTTTGCCCGGATGCCTCTTGATCCTAATCGAATAGGATAGGTCAGTACTTTCCGACCGTTCTTATACAACGTGAGGACGCGGTCGGCCTTGCTGACGACAATGGCCTGGGCCCGGTGCGTTCGAGACCAGTTTATGGTCCGTTGCGCAGATTCCCGCCAGGCCGCGATCAGATCATCGTCCGCATATCGGCCTAATTCATTGGTAAGGAGGGCGGTCTGGGTCAGCAGGGTTTGACCGGCTCGCTCTGAGGCCTGGATGGAATGTTCGAATTGTCCTTGCTCAAGAAACAGCCGGGCCTGTTTGACGTGCACCTCAGTTTCGACTGGATGCTCGCCGAGCACCACGCGGCTGCCGATGTCTCCTACCCGGGTGTTCATGAGGCGCAGCCGTTGTTCGATTTTGGCGAGTTTCGTCTCGGCAGTGGTGCGCTGAGCCTGAATGCGGCTATTGACGTCGCTTACGAGTTGCGTAGCCTCGACTTGAAGGGCTTCCAGATCGGTTTCCAGCTCGTTGTCTTCCCAGGGCCACCGAACGATATTTTCCTCGGATCGAACGCGACCCTTCAACGCAATCCATTGGCGGGAAAACTTGGAATAGGCTTCGGGCGTGACATCGGAGGCTCGAAGGGTAGTCAGGTCGCGGTCGAGACTCTCGATGGCCTCAACCAACTCCTCAGGAACGGTTTCGACGCACCCGCCCAGACTCATCGACAACAGAGCGACGAGGGTGAAGCGAGTGAGGATGTGGCAGAGGTGATCTAGACGGCTCATACTCGTTGTATTCTATCGTGTGGATGGCTGTCCCGCGAGTTCTTCCCGTCTTTTGTCCTCACTCGGACGGGAGTGTTACCGTGGGGCCTTCCTGCTGGTCTGGCTCTGACGCCGTTCCGCATTGTTTGGTGCACGCCCGAGAGACTCGATGGTCCTATCGAACCAATCTCCTCTTACGCAATGTAGGTGCCAGGAGTCCTATTTGTGGGGAGATCGTTGAATGTCTCGGCAGAACAAGCAGTTACGCTGAAGTATTCCGTGGCAGAGCTGGTGGATCGCTGTGGCATCTTTGCCGCAATCGGGCAAGAGTGCCTCAAGCACCGGCGGGCGATAGAGTGCCGGTGCATCAGCAGGGGCCGTGCGCTCGGCACCGTCTGGAGTTCATTCTTCATGTTGCGGCGGAGACTCGATGGTAGATTGATTGACACCCTTCCGTGACGCCCCTATAATGCGGCCTCTTCATTGAAAAATGATCTCTCGAGAAGGAGTGCGCAATGTCGTTCACTTTTAAACAGCCCTCGAATCTCAAGCGCAAGCGGGAACATGGATTTCGGAAGCGCATGAGCACTAAGAACGGCCGCAAAGTTATTGCTCGTCGCAGAGCCAAGGGCCGCGCTCGCCTCACCGTCTGATTCTTTCCTGCCGCTAGGCAATCTGCATGTAGGCAAACATCCAGGTGGTGGGTAGTCACCGGGGGTGAATACTGTCGTCTTAGCCTGGTCGTGGAAGAACAAGGTCGACACATGGGGCGGTACGCGACTTCGATGTGTTGAAGCGCGGTCGAACCTGAGGCCCCGCAGACAGGTCGTTATGACGGCAGGACAGGCGTGTGCGCCGCTTTTCTTGAAGCGTAGCCGGGAGATCCAGCTCATCAAGAAAAACGGGCGACGTGTTTCGACGGGATTCTTCAATCTCCAGATTTGTCCGGGCATGATGCCTCAGGACGCCATGATGGGGATTGTCATCGGAAGGCGGTTTGGGACGGCGGTGCGGCGGAACCGGGCCAAACGTTTGTTCCGAGAATTGGGTCGTGCAGTTCGGCCGGCGTTGGCTTCGGGGCATGCCTTTCTGGTGTTCCCCAAACGTGATTGCCTGAACGTGCCGTTTGTGGAGCTGCAGAGCGTATGGCGCAGCACATTGCAAAGACAGCGGTTGGCCCGTTTTGGGGATTCCTCCTCGTGAGGTATGTGGCTATCGGCTTCCTGTCAGTCTATCGGACCTGTGTGTCGCCTATGCTCGGCCCTGCGTGCCGTTTCCATCCGACGTGTTCCGTCTATGCGCAAGACGCCATTGATCGCCACGGACTACTCAGGGGGGGAGTCATGGCTGGTCGGCGCCTTCTGAAATGTCACCCATTCCATCCTGGTGGAGTGGATCCGGTACGGTAATCCTTGTGACCACAACACCTCAGTCTCCATTCGGCACATAAATTCATGGAAAAGCGCGTCATTGTTTTCCTCATCGTCTCTCTGGCTGTCATTATCGGCTACGACTATCTCTTGAAAGGTATGGGGTTGTTACCCCCGTCGGAGCCTGTCCAAGTCGCAACCACGGCAAGTACCCCGATCGCGGAACAAAAGTCCGGCCGATCCGAGAGTGGCTCCGCCCTGCCTGCGAGTTCTGCGTCTTCCGCCCCGACCGGCACGAACTCCACGCCTGCTGCATCAGACGGTGGGACGGGACTGGTCAAAGAAGAGCAGACGATCGAAGTGGATACGGAATTGTTCCGGGCCAAGTTTACGAACCGTGGCGGGGTGCTCAAGTCGTGGGAGCTGAAGCGCTATACCACGGCAACGGACCAGGGGCCTGTGCCGGTCCAGCTCGTGTATGTAGGGGGACGCTTCAAGGGGCCCTTAAGTCTGGTCACCACCGATCAGTCCGTGACGTCCGATCTTGGATCTGCCCTCTACCAGGTCACGCAGGACATTTATCGCCTCGATAGCGCCCATCCCATCGGCCACCTCACATTCCGGTATCACGACACCCAACGGAATATGGATGTCGAGAAGGAATTGACGTTCCATCATGGATCGTATGTGGTGGACATTGCGATTCGGACGCAAGGCCTCACGACGCCGCTCGATGTGACCCTTGGGACCAATTTTGGCATCGTCGAATGGGGCGAGGGATTTATCGGCCTGATGGGCTCAGCCTCTCTGGTTGATGACAAGGTCTTGAAGGAAACCCCGGACGGCGAAGCGGAGCGCAAGGGAGAGGTGAAGTGGTCTGCCATTCAGGATAAGTATTTTATCAGCGTCCTGATGCCCCAGAAGGCTGCGTCGGCTCTGGCGAAGAAAGAAGGCGATAAGTTGGTGTCTGCCGGTGTCAGATTTCCTGCGCCGACTTCGGGATCGACCCTGGCAATGCAGCTCTATGCCGGGCCTAAAGAATACGACATTCTGAAGGGACTGAATGCCGGCCTGGAAGATACGATTGACTTCGGTTGGTTTGTCTTTGGCAGCTGGGCACTGGTTAAGGCGGTCGCTAAGCCCATTTTTTACGTCCTGCGATTCCTCTACGAGTTTACGCACAACTATGGTGTGACGATCATCCTCTTGACGATGCTGATCAAGCTGATGTTCGTGCCGCTACAGTACAAAAGCTACAAGTCGATGAAGCAGATGCAGGTCATTCAGCCGAAGGTCCTCGCCATTCAAAATAAGTTCAAGGATGATCGCGAGCGGCTGAACAAGGAGTTGATCAAACTGTACAAGGATCATCGCGTGAATCCCGTCGGCGGCTGTTTGCCGATGGTGCTTCAGATGCCGGTCTTTGTCGCGTTGTTTAATATCCTGTACATGACGATCGATCTCCGGCAGGCGCCATTCATGCTGTGGATCAAAGATCTGTCGGTGCAAGATCCCTATTACGTCTTGCCGATCATCATGGGCGCCACCATGGTCATTCAGCAAAAGATCACACCGACCACGATGGATCCGACGCAAGCGAAGATCATGTTGTTCCTCCCGGTGTTCATGACCTTCCTGTTCGTAAACTTCCCGGCGGGGTTAGTGCTGTATTGGCTGACGAACAATACGCTCACCATTACACAGCAAGTCGTCACCGAGCGGTTGTTTGGGAAGAAGTGGCAGGCGCCGGCGGAGGACGGTGATGCGCCTGCCAGTGACGAATCGAAGGACCAGAAAAGTAACGGCAAACGGCGAAACGCTTCAACTGCCGAATAGTACCACCTCACTGGGTGCGTCATGCTTGGCGCGCTAGACGATACCATCTGTGCCATTGCCACACCCCCCGGCGAAGGGGGCATCGGCATACTCCGCATCAGCGGCCTTCACGCTCTTGACGTCGCTTCTCAGGTCGTACGTCTCCGGTCGGGTAAAGCCTTGAACGGTATCCCCACGCATCGGCTCACCCTCGCCGATCTCTGCGCTGACATTACGAACGCACCTCCCACTGGCACTCATGATGCCGGGCCGCCGAGGTTTATCGATGAGGCGCTCGTCGTGGTGATGAAAGGCCCGCATTCTTTCACCGGAGAAGATGTAGTGGAGGTGCAATGCCACGGTGGGCCGGTTATTTTGGACCAGCTGTGCCGTGGATTACTCTCCGCGGGAGCACGGCTTGCGGCGCCGGGTGAATTTACGAAGCGAGCGTTTCTCAACGGGCGTCTCGATCTCGCACAAGCCGAGGCAGTGCTCGATACCATTCGCGCGAAGACCGCACGTAGCCTGACCGTGGCCCAGTCCCAACGACGGGGAGAGTTATCCCGCCACGTGGAGGAGATCCGGTCTGAGTTGGTTGTGGCGCTGGCGCACATTGAAGCCGCCTTGGATTTTGCGGAAGAAGATATTTCGTTTGTTCGGCAGGACGAATTGATGCGGCTGCTGGACGCCACCTTGCACAAACTGCGTCGGTTGCTTCAGTCGGGACGTGACGGCCGCATCTGGAGGGAAGGGGCGGTCGTGGCGATTCTTGGACGCCCGAACGTCGGCAAGTCCAGCTTGATGAACGCCTTGCTGCACAGCGATCGCGCGATCGTGACAGCGATTCCCGGCACCACCCGAGATCTGCTGGAGGAAGTGGTCAGCATTGAGGGCATTCCCGTGCGATTGGTGGATACGGCGGGTATACGCAAGACGGACGATCCGGTGGAAGTCGAAGGCATTCGCCGCAGCAGAGTGGCTTGGGCAGATGCCGATCTTGCGCTGATCCTCCTGGATGGCTCCCAACTCTTATCGGAAAGCGATCGCGCCCTTCTCGCAGAGCCTGAGGCGACGCGCGCATTGCTCGTCATCAATAAATGCGATCTTCCGCGCCAATTATCGAGCGATGATCTTGATCGGGCTTGTCCCGGCCATGGCGAAGTTCTCGAAATTTCCGCCACCTTGGCGACCGGGCTGAACCAGCTGCAGGAGGCCATTCGCAGACGACTGATGCCTGGTGCCTTGGAGTCGCATGAAGGCGTGCTCGTGACGAACCTGCGCCATACCGTCGCGCTGGAGCACGCCCTGCAAGGGGTCGATCAGGCGAGACAGTCCGTCGACGCGGGCCGTGCGGGAGAATTCGTCGCCATGGATCTCCGCATTGCGGCAGATGCCTTAGGAGAAATTACGGGCGTCATTGCGACGGATGAAATTCTCGAGCGCATTTTTGCAGAGTTTTGTATCGGGAAATGAAAGGATGTCCGGTATGAGCGAACAATGCGACGTCATCGTGGTGGGAGGAGGGCATGCGGGTTGTGAAGCGGCTCTCGCTGCGGCGCGTATGGGTGCGCGCACCCTGTTGCTGACCATGGATCCTGACCGCATTGCACAAATGTCGTGTAATCCAGCCATCGGCGGAATCGCCAAGGGACATCTCGTCAAAGAGATTGATGCGTTGGGCGGAGAAATGGGACGGAACACGGATCAGGCAGGCATTCAGTTCCGGATGATCAATACGAGTAAGGGGCCGGCGGTTCGCGCATTGCGCGCGCAGTGCGATAAGAAGATTTATCGGCAGGTGATGCAGGATACGCTTCGCGCACAGCCGGGCCTCCACATCCGCAGCGGGACCGTTGATCGTATCCTTACCCACGCCGGGGCCGTGACCGGCATTGTGACCGATTCTGGGCAGCACATTGAGGCTCGTGCGGTGGTGCTCACGTCCGGCACCTTTTTGAAAGGGCTCATCCATATCGGCCTGAGTCACTTTCCGGCCGGACGAGCCGGAGAGTCATCGGCTGAGCACCTTTCCGATTGCATGCGGGATTTCGGGTTTGAGGTGGGCCGCTTGAAAACGGGAACTCCTCCCCGATTGGATCGTGACACCATCGACTTTTCGACGATGGAGATGCAGCCCGGTGACGATCCGCCTCCGCCATTTTCGTATCGCACCAGCCACATTCCCTTGCCGCAAGTGCCGTGTCATTTGACGCATACGAACTCACAAACGCATGATATTATTGCGAACAATATCGATAGATCTCCATTGTTCAGCGGGGTGATCGACAGTATTGGTCCTCGGTATTGCCCGTCCATCGAGGATAAAGTCGTCCGGTTCGCCGAGAAAGACCGGCATCAAATCTTCGTCGAGCCGGAGGGGCTTGATACGAACGAATTCTACCCGAATGGCATTTCGACGAGTTTGCCGGTGGATGTGCAAGCAGCCATGTTAAAGACCATTCCGGGATTGGAACGGGCCAAGATCTTAAAGCCGGGATATGCGGTGGAGTATGATTATTTCCCGCCTCGGCAGCTCCATAATTCGTTGGAGACGAAGCTGGTTGACGGGCTTTACCATGCAGGCCAGATTAACGGCACATCCGGCTATGAAGAGGCCGGGGCGCAAGGCATCATGGCCGGTATCAATGCGGCGTTGAAGCTGAGAGGTGATGCCCCGCTTGTCCTCGATCGATCACAGGCGTACATCGGTGTATTAATTGATGATTTGATCACGAAAGACGCGAGAGAGCCCTACCGCATGTTTACCTCGCGTGCGGAATATCGATTGTTGTTACGCCATGACAATGCGGATCTCCGCCTGATGGATCTCGGACATCGTATTGGACTCATCCCGGATGGTGTCCACCAGAAATTTGAAGAGAAGCGTTTGGCTATTGAGCGGGAGGTTCAGCGACTCAAGGATACAAGGCCGAAGTTGACCCCGGAGGTCAGGCGACTGCTTGAAGAATTCGAGATTGGGCCGGTCTCTCCGACGCAATCGTTGGCGGAAATCCTAAGGCGCCAGGATCTGACGTATGAAAAAATCTCTTCTGTATTCGGCGGCTCTGAGATTGAGGATGCCGACGTTATGGACGCCGTACAGCTCGAAGTGAAGTATGAGGGGTACATCAAGAGGCAGCAGCAGCAGATTCAACGATCACAGAAATTTGAGCATCGGCTGATTCCAGGGAGCTTTGACTATGACGGGGTATCCGGATTTTCTACCGAAGTCAGAGAAAAGCTCAAGCGCGTAAAACCGGCGTCGGTAGGGCAGGCATCGCGGATTTCCGGTGTCACACCTGCCGCAATTTCTCTTCTGCTGGTTGCCATCGAGCGCCATAGGCGCCAGCCGTTAGCCCATGAGTGAGTGTATCCCGCTACTTCCAACTCCTTCTGATCAAATATCCCTTCGTCTGAAGGAACATTCTTGACCAAGGAGATTGTTTCGCGTATTTGTTCCACGTGGAACAAGATCCTGCCAAGTTTGAAGCTTCGTTTGGACGATTCGCCTCAGAGCTCGCCATTCCTCTTACAGATTCGTGCGTGCCGCTGTTTTTTCATTATTTCTGTGAACTCAAGAAGTGGAATAGGGCGATTAATCTGACGGCGATCGACGATGGCGAGGAAATCCTGATCAAGCATTTCGTCGATTCTATGGCCGGCATTAAAGTGATTGATAATGCTGGAATAAATGAATTGTTGGATGTGGGGGCAGGGGCTGGATTCCCGAGCCTTCCGCTTAAATTTCTCCTGCCACAGGTGAAATTAGAGCTACTTGAGCCGAGTGAAAAAAAAGGGTCCTTTTTGAGATATGTCGTGGGGTCCCTGGGGTTGCAGCAGGTGACGGTGGTCCCAGCCAAGTTAGAGCAGTACGTCCAGCGTCCGAACCGGCGAACGTTCGATCACATCGTGGTGCGAGCCTTTAAGGTGGACGGGAGTGGTCGATTACTTGCTGATCTGCTTGCGCCTGGCGGTAAAGTCATTTTGTATCGCGCAGAGCGGATTCCAAGAGGTGTTGGGCTCGCTGGCCTTGCTTTGGTGGAGGAAGTCGAGTATGAGCTTCCATCGGGATTTGGACATCGCGTGCTTTCTGTCTTCTCGAAATAACGAGTCGTCCTGATGTTCCACGTGGAACATCGGTATCAGGGTACTGTGAGAGGGGATTGGGATTACATGGCGAGAATTATTGCTGTCGCGAATCAGAAGGGTGGAGTTGGGAAAACCACCACCTCAGTGAATCTGGCCGCAGCCTTGGCCATTGAGGGCGGTTCAGTTCTTCTCGTGGATATTGACCCACAGGGGAACGCCACCAGCGGCCTCGGGGTGGATGCCATGTCGCTGGGAAAGACGGTCTATAACGCCATCATTATTAAGGAAAGTATTGCATCCCTTGCAATGCAAACCGCAGTCAACGGGTTGTCCTTAGTGCCGGCGAATTCCCACCTCGCTGGCGCTGAAGTGGAATTGGTGAATATGGAAGGGCGCGAGCAGCGGCTCAAGGAGGCCCTCGCGGAAGTTGCTGACCGGTACGATACTATTTTGCTCGACTGCCCGCCCGCCCTCGGTCTTCTCACCATCAACGCGATGGTGGCCGCGCACTCCGTGCTCATTCCGGTCCAGTGTGAATATTATGCGATGGAAGGTCTCGGGCGACTCATGGAGAGCATTGAGCGCATGAGGCAGTCATTGAATCCAAGCTTAGAAATTGAGGGCATTGTGTTGACGATGTATGACGCGCGTAATTCGCTGGCGCGCCAAGTCGTCGAGCAGATTCGAGGCCATTTCGGCGAGGCTGTGTATCAGACGATGATCCCTCGTAATGTGACCTTGGCCGAAGCTCCCAGTTATGGCCGTCCGGCATTGCTCTACAACATGGCATCATCCGGTGCTCAAGCCTATCTTTCCCTAGCCAAGGAGTTTGTGGTCCATGGAGAAAAAAGCCCTCGGTAGAGGTCTCGACGCTCTGCTGCCGACTGGTCGCAATACAGCCGATCCCGAGCGAGGCGACGTGCAGGAGTTACGCTTGGAAGCGGTGGTTCCCAATCGCTTTCAGCCAAGGCAACAGTTCTCCGAGGTTGAGCTGGCCGAATTGACGGCTTCGCTCAAGCAGAATGGTCTCCTCCAACCAATTTTGGTGCGGAGAAAGGGTGACGGCATCTACGAATTGATCGCGGGTGAGCGACGCCTGAGAGCGGCTAAGTTGGCAGGAATGCAGAAGATTCCTGCTCTTATTCGTAATGTGTCAGACCAGGAATCGATGGTGCTCGCGCTGGTGGAAAACCTTCAGCGGGACGACCTCAATCCTATGGAGACCGCTCGAGCATACCAGCGGATGCTGAATGAATTCAGCCTCACGCAGGAGGCGATTGCGCAAAAAGTCGCCTGCGACCGGTCGTCGGTGGCGAATATGCTGCGCCTGACTTCGTTGCCCGCCGAGGTTCAGCACATGATTGAAGCCGATCAATTGTCGGCAGGCCACGCGAAGGTCATCCTTGGATTGATGACCCCGGCTGCGCAAATCAGCTTGGCGACGCAGATCGTGAGCGAGCAATTGTCGGTGCGCGAAGCAGAGCGATTGGTTCAGGGGCACGCAGAGGCCAAAAAATCAGGGAAGCGTCCGGTGCGGGCGCCGTTGCGATCGGATCTCGAGGAGCGGCTGCAGAAACGCCTCGGTACCAGGGTGGATGTGCAGAAAGGTCGCCGTGGCGGAAAGATCATCATTCACTATTTTTCTCCGGATGAATTGGACGGAGTGGTGGAGCAGCTGCTGAACGGATAGCGGAGGCATTTTCAGGGCAGATTTTTGCGGTTTGACCGGAGTACAATGCCGACGGAATTGGTATCGATCATCGATCTGGACGGTGAGGAACCCCCGTTCCGCCGGTGAGACGTGTGGTTATTTGTTTTGGAGGTATGCACCATGTGGATTAAGGACAAACCAGAAGGAAAGCGCCAGGCAGGACAAAGCGAGGGAAGTGAAATGGAAAACTTGGAATCGACAGCACCCCGTGAAGGGAATGAAGAGATCAATGCCTTTGTCGGGAAGGGCGTGAGCTTTAAGGGCGTGATTTCCTACAATGGCACCGTGCGCATCGACGGCAATTTGGACGGCGAAATTCACACCGAAGGTGTCCTGTTGGTCGGTGAGGACGCGGTCCTGACCGCGAAGATCACGGCGGGCACGGTGGTATGCAAAGGGAAAATCACCGGCGACATCAGTGCGCGTGAGAAAGTGAAGTTGCGCGCGCCTGCGGTGGTGAACGCTGGGGTGAAGGCGCCTTTGCTGGCGATGGAAGAGGGTGTGGTGTTCAACGGCACGCTGGAGATGAGCCAAACCGGGACTCGCGAACCGCAAGGTACATCGCGCGGACAGGGCGTCAAACTCGTCAACAGCTGATCCGGATCGATACCGGAGTCGTTGGGCAAAATGCCGCCGGGCTTGCATGCCGGAACCAGGCAATAGAGTTCCATTTCATCAGTCCGCGCCACGGCGGTTACCGTCGTGGCTGCGTGAAGGAGGACGCTGATGTGGGGTGAGACCAAAAAGCAGTCCGTCGCGGAATCCGACAAGTTTACCTTTCTCGGAAAGGGCACGAGCTTTAAAGGCATCGTCACCTTTGACGGTACCGTGCGTATCGATGGCCGCGTCGAAGGAGAAGTTCATACGGGCGGTGCGGTGATCGTCGGGGAAAGCGCCGTGATTAAAGGCGTGATCGCCGCCGGGTCCGTTGAAATCAGCGGGCGCGTGAAGGGTTCGATTACCGCGCAGCAGAAGGTGGAAATTCAGAAACCCGGGATTCTCATCGGGGACATTCAGAGTCCCGTCATCATGATCGAAGAGGGTGCGCATTTTCACGGCATGAGCAACATGGGCGCTGAGAAGTGGTCGGAAGACGACGCTTCCGAATTCGGTTCTCCGCAGGATCCGGGCGTGCGCGACCTCGTGGCCCATCGCGGCAAAGTCAAAACCCAAGAGCCGTAAGTGCGCGGCTCCTTGTTTCCCCGGTATTCTTTATGACACGTCAGACGGTGCTGCTAGGGATGAGCGGCGGAGTCGATAGCTCCGTCGCGGCATCGTTGCTCGTCCAGCAAGGGTATGATGTCCATGGCGTCACACTCCAGGTCTGGGAGCACGAGGACGAGCACGCCGCAGTGTCCAAGCGGTGGGAGGAGCGGGGCTGCTGCAAGATCGGGATTGCGAAGTTCGTCGCGCAACGCCTACGTATTCCTTATGAGGTCGTCGATCGCCGGGAAATCTTTCAGCAGGGTGTCATCGATGACTTTATCGCCGGATATGCCGCCGGTACTACGCCCAATCCCTGCGTCCGGTGCAATGAGCGGGTCAAGCTCCGCTCTCTCTATGCCCTGGCGCAAGAGCGGGGGATGGACTACGTGGCGACGGGGCATTATGCGCGGGTGCAGCAGACCGGCGAGCAATGGTCACTGCACCGGGCGCTCGACGCGCGCAAAGACCAGAGCTATTTTTTGTATCGAATCCAGGCCGACTGGCTGCCGAGGCTGTTGTTCCCCGTCGGAGAAATGCAGAAGAGCGACGTGTGGAAAGAAGCGGAATCCTTGGGATTGCCAGTCGAGGAGCTCAAGGAGAGCCAGGAGATTTGTTTTGTCAGCCAGGGTGACTATCGCACTTTCCTCGAGCAAGAACGGCCGGAGCTCAAGCAGCCGGGATCCTTTGTAGGTGTAGATGGTGAAGTGCTGGGCAAGCACGAAGGGATCGCCTTTTACACGCCGGGGCAGCGACGCGGACTGGGCATCGCGGTCGGGCAGAGATTGTATGTGCAGAAAGTCGTCCCTGAGTCAGGTGAAGTAGTGTTGTGCGCCGAAGAACAGCTCGTGCAGTCTGATTGCCAGGTGGGGGATCTCAGTCTCTTCGATACGAGTATCGGTCGACAGGCCATCGATGTAGAAGTGAAAATCCGGTATGCCACTCCGCCGGCGGCCGCGACTCTCTTGTCGTCATCGGACGGAACATTGCAGATTCAATTTCACCAGCCCCAACGAGCGCTGAGCCCTGGACAGTCTGCGGTCTTCTACCAAGGGGATCGTGTGCTTGGCGGTGGCATCATTCAGCGGCCCTAGCGCCTGATCCTCCATTTGGTGGCGTTCCAATAAGTGGCAATCAGATTCATGTCCATCGGTGATGTCCCCTGTATTCCGGCCTCTCGACTCGATCTGGCGGTCCTCGCGAGACCATTCCTGTTACCGGGCATGGGATCCTCCTTGACAGTACCCGCGTTTGAATGCTAACTTGGCGCGCTTTTTGTCGTGCCCACCGCACGCAAGCTTCCCGTTTGATCAAAACACGGTTAACCGTAGCGGATAGTTATTGTGATTAAGACAGCCGTCGCACGTCGATACGCAAAAGCTCTGTTCGAACTTCTTGATACCCCGAGCATCGAGCCAGCCCGCTTGGCCCTCAATGGACTAGGAGAGGCTTTCACTGAGTCAGCCGCCTTGCGGCATGCCGTTGCCTCCCCGATGTTCCCCGAAGCTGCCAAGCTCAGTGTGCTGATCGAAGTCGCCACCAAGCTTGGATGCCCGCCGGTGGTCAAGCGGTTCCTCGATCAATTGGTAAAAAAGAATCGCGTCAGCTTCCTGCCGGACATGGCCGAGGCCTTCGCCAAGCTCGTGGATGAATCCAAAGGGACGCAGCAGGTGCTCGTGTCATCTGCGAATGCCTTGCCCGCCACTGAGCAGGAGCGTATCAGCACCCGATTGCGCGATCTGTTGAAGCGCGATGTCGATGTCACTTTCCATACAGAACCTGAACATGTCGCCGGCCTCCACATCCGCCTGGGCAGCACCGTCGTAGACAGCACGGTCCGGGGCCGACTGAGCGCCATGCAGCGTGTGTTGACCAAGGAGTAGCCATGCAGATCAAGGCAGAAGAGATCAGCTCCATTATTAAAGAGAAGATCAAGGGGTTCGATCAACAAGTCGACGTCAGCCAAACCGGTTCCGTCATTCAGGTCGGCGACGGTATTGCCAAAGTGTACGGCCTCGACGGCGCCATGGCCGGCGAAATGCTCGAATTCCCGGGCGGACTGTACGGCATCGCCTTGAACCTCGAAGAAGACAATGTCGGCGCCGTGTTGATGGGCGACGATGTGGGAATCAAAGAGGGTGATCCCGTCAAGCGTACCGGCCGAATCGCTGAAATCCCCGTGGGTGAAGCGCTGGTCGGCCGCGTGGTCAACGCCATCGGACAGCCGATCGACGGCAAGGGCCCCATCAATTCCCAACATTCTTCCCGCATCGAAGTGGTGGCGCCTGGCGTCAATACCAGACAGTCCGTGCGCGAACCGTTGCAGACGGGCATCAAGGCCATCGATGCCATGATCCCCATCGGCCGTGGTCAACGTGAGTTGATCATCGGAGACCGTCAGACAGGAAAAACCGCGATCGCCGTCGACACCATCATCAATCAAAAGGGTCTCGGTGTGTTCTGCATTTATGTGGCCGTCGGACAGAAACGGTCGACTGTCGCGCGTGTCGTCAAGACGCTCGAAGAGAACCACGCCATGGAGTACAGCATGGTGGTGGCGGCAACGGCCAGCGATCCGGCGCCGATGCAGTTCTTGGCACCGTTTGCAGGCGCTGCAATCGGTGAGTACTTCCGAGACAACGGGAAGCACGCACTGATTGTGTACGACGATTTGTCCAAACACGCAGTCGCCTATCGTCAGTTGTCCCTCTTGCTCCGTCGTCCCCCAGGTCGTGAGGCCTATCCTGGCGACGTGTTCTACCTGCACTCCCGTCTGTTGGAGCGTGCCGCGAAATTGAGCGATAAATTGGGCGGCGGTAGTTTGACGGCTCTTCCGATCATCGAGACTCAAGCCGGCGACGTGTCGGCCTATATTCCGACGAACGTCATCTCGATCACTGACGGTCAGATTTATCTCGGAAGCGATTTGTTCTATTCCGGTATTCGTCCGGCGATTAACGTTGGTCTGTCCGTGTCCCGCGTCGGCGGCTCCGCGCAGATCAAGACCATGAAACAGGTCGCCGGTACGCTCCGCCTCGATCTCGCCCAATATCGCGAAATGGCCGCTTTCTCCCAGTTCGGCAGCGAACTGGACAAGGCGACCCAGATGCAGCTTGCTCGCGGTGTGCGTATGGTGGAGTTGCTCAAACAAGGGCAATACAAGCCGATGCCGGTCGCAGACCAGGTCTTGTCGATTTACGCGGGCGTCAATGGATTCCTGGACGATGTGCCCGTGGACAAGGTCCTCCAATTCGAGGCAGATCTGCTCCACTATGTCGCGCAGAACCACCAGGACATGCGAAAAGATATCGCCACGGTCGGGAAAATCGACGACAAGGTGGGCGGCAAGCTCAAAGAAATCATTACGACGTTTAAGCAGAAAATGGGCTATGGAGGAAAGTAAGATATCGTGATGGCGTGATCGGGGAGTGACCAGTTCTCTCTTCGCTGACTCGTCCAATCGCATCTGTCTGCTTCCGTAAAATATGCCGAGCTTACAATCTCTCAGGCGGAAAATTGCCGCCTTCAAAAACACGCAGAAGATCACGAAGGCCATGAAAATGGTCGCGGCCGCAAAGCTCAAACGCTCGCAGGATCGTATCCTTGCCGCCCGTCCGTACGCACACAAAATGCGAGGCGTGCTCAGCAATCTGAGCCAGCGCGTCAATCGCACTTCCCATCCGTTGCTGCAGAAGCGCGAGGGTAAGAAAATCGAAATCCTTGTCGTCACGAGCGATCGCGGTCTCTGCGGCGGCTTCAACGGCAATATCGTCCGAAAGAGCGCGGAGTTTGTCCGGCAATGCGAGGCGCAAGGGTTGTCGGTCAATCTCAGTCTGATCGGACGCAAGGGCCGTGATTATTTCCGACGCCGGTCATTGCCGATCAGACAGGAGTGGACCGGGATTTTCGATAAATTGAGCTTTGAGCATGCCATCGACATCGGTGGTGACCTGACCGAAAATTTCGTCAAGGGGACGTTTGACGAACTCTACATTGTCTACAACGAGTTTAAGTCTGCTATTCAACAGCGTGTGATTGTCGAAAAACTGTTCCCCATCGATACCGCCACGGAATTTGGTGCGCCACAAGCCGCCGAGGGCTCGTCCCTCGGGGGCAGCTATCTCTACGAGCCTGATGAAGGCGAGCTTCTGAGCGCTCTGGTCCCAAAGCACTTTCAAATTCAGACGTACCGCATTTTGCTGGAATCGGCGGCCGCAGAACATGGCGCACGCATGGCGGCCATGGATGGCGCAACTCGCAATGCCGGACAACTGATCAAGAAAGTGACCCTGTATTACAACAAGACTCGCCAAGCGGCCATCACCAAAGAACTCATGGACATCGTGGGTGGAGCAGAGGCCCTGAAATAAATCTGGACTGAGGAATGCTGCACGACGGTAAGCTGCCGGCTGCATCAGTGACGACAAGAGGAGCGTTATGAGCACAGGAAAAGTCATTCAAGTCATCGGCCCCGTGGTCGACGTGGAGTTTCCTCCGGGTCAACTGCCGAACATCTACAACGCGCTCAAGGTGATCCAGGAAGAGAACAAGGCGGCGGGCAAGCCCGCAGTGCGAATCACTCTCGAAGTCGCCTCTCACCTTGGCGAAAACCGAGTGCGCGGTATCGCGATGTCGACCACGGATGGTCTCACACGCGGGATGGACGTCACCGACACCGGAGCGCCGATCGCAGTTCCCGTGGGCCGCGAAACTCTCGGTCGCTTGATCAATGTGCTCGGCGAACCAGTTGACGAAAAGGGTCCCATCAAGACAAACAAGACCTATCCCATTCACCGTCCGGCCCCGAGGCTCGAAGATCAAGATACGAAGACCGAAGTGCTGGAAACCGGCATCAAGGTGGTCGATTTGTTGGAGCCGTACAGCAAAGGCGGAAAAGTCGGGCTGTTCGGTGGAGCCGGCGTCGGCAAGACCGTCATCATCATGGAGCTGATCAATAACATCGCACTCCACCATGGTGGATTCTCGGTGTTTGCCGGTGTCGGTGAGCGTACTCGGGAAGGAAACGACCTCTGGCACGAAATGCAAGAATCAAAGGTCATCGATCCTGATGACCACACCAAGTCGAAAGCCGCCTTGGTGTACGGACAGATGAATGAACCACCGGGAGCGCGTCTCCGTGTGGCGTTGACCGGACTGGCCGTGGCAGAATTTTTCCGCGACGAAGAAAATCAGGACGTGTTGTTGTTCGTGGATAACATCTTCCGATTCACCCAAGCCGGTTCCGAAGTGTCCGCCTTGCTCGGTCGTATGCCGTCTGCGGTGGGTTATCAGCCGAACTTGTCCACTGAAATGGGCGCCCTTCAAGAACGTATTACCTCGACGAAAAAAGGGTCCATCACATCGGTGCAAGCGATTTACGTGCCTGCCGACGACTTGACCGATCCAGCGCCAGCGACGGCCTTCGCGCACTTGGACGCTACCACGGTGTTGTCCAGACAGCTGGCCGAGTTGGGCATTTACCCTGCGGTCGACCCGCTTGACTCCACGTCACGTATTCTCGACCCGCAAGTCATCGGCGAAGAGCATTACAAAGTGGCGCGCGGTGTGCAATCCGTGCTGCAGCGGTATAAGGATTTGCAAGACATCATCGCCATTCTCGGAATGGACGAACTGTCCGAAGACGACAAGATGGTCGTGGCGCGCGCGCGAAAGATTCAACGGTTCCTGTCGCAGCCGTTCCACGTGGCCGAAGCCTTCACCGGCGCTCCCGGGAAATATGTGAAGCTGAAGGATACCGTGCGGAGCTTCAAGGAGATCCTGGAAGGAAAATACGATCACCTTCCGGAACAGGCCTTCTACATGGTCGGTCCGATCGAAGAAGCGGTGGCGAAGGCGGAAAAGATGGGAGTGAAGGTCTAGCAGCCAGGTGCCCAAGTGCTCGCAGACCGCGCACGACAGGGCATCCTGACAGCTAACCCTTTCGTTAGAGAGCAGGAAAAGGACAATGGCAGGAAAGATTCTCTTAGAAGTCGTGACGCCGGAAAAGTTGCTCCTGAGCCAGGAGGTCGATGAGGTTATCGCTCCAGGCAGTGAAGGGGAATTCGGCGTCTTGCCTGGCCATTGTCATCTGCTGTCGAGCCTGCGCATCGGAGAGCTTCGATACAAGTCGCAAGAGGTGTGGCACTACATGTCCATTCTCTGGGGCTATGCGGAAGTCACGCCGGTGAAGGTCACTGTGATGGCCGAGATTGCCGAAAAGGCTGAAGATATCGACATCGGTCGCGCGCAGCAGGCCGTCGAAAAGGCCGAGCAACGTCTCCAGGCCGGCGGTCTTCCCTCCGAAGTGAGAGAGGCAGAAATCAGCCTTGAAAAGGCCCGCCTCCGAAAAAAGATTGCCGACCGTGCGCGAAAAACAGGGCACGCCTAAGTTCCTGCCTGGAACTTCGCATCGTTTTCTCTCTGCAGGTCTTCCTTCTCCAGCTCGTCAGGGCGTTAACGTACCGCGCTTCCGATCATCTCGCTATTTCTTCCTTCTCCTCTTCCTATTGGTATGCTCCGGCTGTACCGGCCCCATACTGACGAGCCGGGATGTGCAGCAGACTTCGGGCTGGCTTATTCGCCTCGACTCATTCCACTCGTCAGCGGTATCTCGCGTGGTCTATGATCACCCGGTTTCGTGGCAGGCCGATGATCTGTCCGCGATCCTGACAAGGCTCTATCTTGAGGAGCGGCTTGGAATGATGGATACAGCGAAGCCCGCCAAGCCCGTCTTTTCGCTGGAAGAAATGACTCTGATCCAGCCCGTGATCCGACGAGCCTTCCAGGAGGCTGGCGCTAGGGAATGGATCGCGTTTCTGTTTGCTGAGCCGCAGGGTGCTGAAGCGAGAGTTACTTCAGGCGCTCTCTTCGTCGAACGCCAGAAGTTACATGTCGTGGTGGCGAATCACCATACGGTTGTCGCTCAAACTTCGGAAGAATTGGCGAGAGTGCGAGCGAATCCCTTGTACTCCATCCAAGGCAGTGGCGGAGTCGTTGCCTTTGAGCCGCCACGGTTTGGACTCGGCGCAAAAGCCAACTGGTCTGGCGGCCACAGGGCTTCCGCCAGCGAACTCATCCTTGACCATAGGGCATTCCTCTCCTATCTCACTCACGCGACATCGCGGGAGACGCCCATCCGCGCTCTGCCACCGTCTGGAGAACAGGGCCAAGTGGAGAGCCAAAGATTTTCTGATGGCAGGTCCGACCAAGGGGCATCGAACGAGACGACGGTGGATCGACTGCAGGGAGAAATTGCACGGCTCAAACAACAGTTGGCGGAAAAGGAGCTGGAGATCGATCGGCTGAAGGCCGAATTACTGCGCTCCTATCCAAAGCCGTAATGCTTTCGTCCCAGCGATGGTGCGACCTTATCGCCTTCATTGCATTCGTCCCCGACGCTGCCGTAGCCTAGCAAGCGATGCAGACGGAATTTCTGATTTCTTCCGGCGAACAGCCGAAGCGCCTGGACCTTTTCCTCGTTAGCCGTGAGCCCAAACTCTCTCGCGCCGCGGTGCAACGGATGATTTTAGCCGGCCAGGTGCGCGTCAACCATCAATCGGCCAAGTCGAGTCGAAAAATAAAACCGGGCGATGTGGTCAACCTCGACAAACCCGGGCCGGCTCCCTTAGTGATTGATGGCGAACCGGCGCCCCTCGATATTCTGTTCGAGGATGCCGCCTGCCTGGTACTCAATAAGCCTGCAGGCGTTGCGGCCCATCCAGGCCCCGGCCATTGGGACGACACGCTCCTGAACGCCCTCCTCGATCATGTCGTGCGGACGGGAGCTGTCGCCATACCGGGACTCGTCCATCGGTTGGATAAAGATACCTCTGGCGTCATGGTCGTGGCCAAAACAAAGGATGCGCATGGCCGGCTCGCCGTGCAATTCGAACAACATTCAATCACCCGACAATACGAGGCATTGGTTCGGGGTATCCCGGAACCAATCCAAGGCTGTATCGCACTCGCGATCGGTCCAGATAGAGGTACGTTCACACGCACCTCTGTTCGCACCGACTATCCCAAAGCCGCACTGACGGAGTATCGCGTAGAGCAGGCGTTCGGCGGTGTGGCCTCCCATCTGGCACTCAGCCCCCGGACCGGTAGGACCCATCAGCTACGCGCCCATCTTGAGGCGATCGGGCATCCTATACTGGGTGATCCGGTCTATGGAGCCGGCAATACCGGTCCTCTGGATGGACGTCCGGTGCCGCGGGTGATGCTCCATGCGCAGAAGCTGGGATTCCGACATCCCGTGACAGATGTCTATTGTGAATTTGCGGCGAAGTCGCCGGCCGATTTTCGGTCACTGCATGAGGCGCTTCATTTCGCCACGGTGAGACAGGAACGCTGACAGAAAAAGAAGAGGCGGTGAATGGTGTCATCTTCCTGCGCTCCGCAGGAGGCACGCGTCCAGGCTTTGGAGCCTAGATGGAGAGGCCGGAAATATCTCGATGCAAATATTGCCGTTGTACGAGGAAGAAGGGAAAACGTCCGAAGGCCAAATGACACCCCACCAGATAACATCCTTGCTGCGTGCCGAGGGGAAGTGAGGTGGTCCACCTGACCTCAAACAAGCTGATTCCCTGTTGCGATTGCAGTGCCGGATTCTGAAGGCGGAGAACCTGCCCAGTGTGTGGTTGTTGATCGAGTAACAACAAGACGCCACTGGAACTGACATTCAACGAGTGAGCCTTGCCGAAAATCATCGGAATGTCACGGCGCTGTTCCCTGTCCAGTTCGTACAGGCAGGGAGTCCTGACGGCGAATCGCGCATCGAGCCGGCGTTCCCGGACGGCCTCCGTCAGTGGAGCATCCGCATGGTTGTCCACAATCAACGGCTCGACCGACCGCGCGGCTTCACTTGAGACCCGTAGCGACTTGAGGATTCTGTGGATAAAATTTGAGGCCATCGGTTGGTTCTTCTCGCTAGAGGGTGCGATGCGAATTCCTTCGTATAAGAAAGCAATTCAAGTGCCTTACAATCGGACTGTGTTCGTCGCGCTAATAGCCTGATTTTTTGTCGGGGTCATGTTCACGAATGAATCGGGAATCAATCTTTGTACGTCATGGTCGTGTCACATATGCCGCTCGGCTGACAAAGATGAACGGCCTGCTCATTCGTGAGTGCCGCGACGCGCGGACCATTGACCGGAACGAACTTGTGGATGGATTGTGGATGACATGTGCGCGACTTGTGAACCACGGTGGATATCTTTGCACCTTGTTTTTCGCGCCCGCCCTATGGCAGCTTACGCACGCGCCTATGTCGGTCACAGGTCAGGCAGTCACCACGTGAATAGAGTGAGCACGACTCCGGTCGACATTGTCGTCACCGGGGGAGAATCGTCCAAACGGATCGACGTCTTTCTTGCCAATCGTGACCCGACATTTTCCCGCTCGGCCTTGCAGCGGTTGATCAGCGAGGGCCGCATTCAAATCAATGGTCAACCAGTCCGGCCGAGTCAGAAAATCAGGCCGGGCGATCGAATCAGGCTGGAGGTGCCGCGCCCAGAGCCTCTAGACCTGAGTCCTGAGCCGATCCCGCTTGAAATTCTCCATGAAGACTCCGACCTCTTGGTCCTGAATAAGCAGGCCGGCCTCGTCGTGCATCCTGCACCGGGGAATTGGTCGGGGACGATGGTGAATGCCTTGTTGCATCACTTTGCCACCTCGGGGGTCACTCCTTCTCACATCGGCGGAAAAGAGCGACCGGGCCTTGTTCACCGGCTCGATAAGGAAACGTCGGGGGTGATGGTGATTGCCAAGACTGATCAGGCGCACCGTGCGCTGGCGGCTCAGTTCAAATCACACACGATTACCCGCGTCTATGAAGCGTTGATTTGGGGGGTGCCGAAGAAAGGGCATGGCCTCATCGAGCTGGCCATCGGGCGCGACACGAAGGAGCGCAAGAAGTTTTCCGCACGGACCACCAATCCGAAGGCCTCGGCAACCGACTACCAGGTAGAGGAGCGATACGGAAAGGTGGCCGCACAGGTCCGGTTGTCCCCCAGGACCGGGCGCACCCATCAGTTGCGAGTCCACCTCACGTCCATCGATCATCCCATCCTGGGCGATAAAACATATGGGGGAGCAAAAGTCATGACAGTGGCAGGCATCCCGATACCCCGGGTCATGCTACATGCCCGCACGCTGGGATTCACACATCCCACGGGCGGGGAGTATCATCAGTTTGATGTGCCCTTTCCTCCTGACATGGAGCAGGTGCAGGATCTCCTGCGCGCGGCCACGATACAGGGGATGCCTATCGAACACTGATGTGAGTCAACAAGAGAGAAGGCCGACCCATTCAAGTCGGCCAGGGTGAGGAGACGCGAACGATGGAAACCAGTGCCGTGCTCGATCGCATCGGAGAGCTGATTGCGCAGCTCAAGGGGTATGCTGCCAAGTTACCGACGGTCGTGCATCTCGCATCCGTGCCGACCGGGGTTAAGCCTAAACCGGAGGCTGTAGAAGCATATGAGCAGGCGCTCTTGCGATTTCGCGAGCAGAGCGGTCGCTCGCCGTTCAAGGGATTGCAGGAGTATTTGCTTGAATCGTTGGAAGCCTTCGAAGTCGGGAATGTGTTGGGCTCGGTACAGCCGCTGATGGCCGTGCTTGATCAGGTGGAGCGGATGCAACGAGACAAGGAAATCAAAGTCAGCCCGGCGGAGGACAAGCGGATGGGAGAATACCGTGCGGCACTCATTAAGATTCTGCCGGGCAATCAGCCCGAGTTGGAGGGCGCCGGACGGGGCATGTAGCCATGCAATCAGCGGTGCTGCGTGGGGGATGGCTGAATGAATCGCCAACCTCGAATTCAGCACTCAGAGAGCAGGGCTGGTCGAGTGGTTAGTGTCCCATTTTCGGGCCCGCAGCGTTGGCCCCGGCAGTGACCAGCTGAAAGCGGACAGTCGACTCGCAGTGCGGACATTTCGTTCGCACTGTCTCTTCATCGATCACGTCATAGTGATCCTGCTTGAGCCACATCAGTTGAAAACACTTCGGACAGCTTCTTACTTGCGTTCCCATGGTCTTCCTTTTACACTACGATTAACCGATTGCCCCGTTCGGAGGGATTAATTTAGTACAAGATGCCTCCTGCTCTCAAGACCGGCCCACGACCCATCGCATTTTCCGATCGCAACGATTTTGACGCGACCCAACTGATTCATTTGTACCGGCAGGCTCCCTGGGCCAAGCACCGCGAACTGGAGCAGGCGCAAGCTATGCTGGCGAAGACCGATCTGGTCATTTCAGCGTGGGACGGACCGCGATTGGTCGGCTTCGGTCGGGTGCTAACCGACTATGTCTTTCGCGCTTCCATCTGGGATGTGATCGTCGATCGCGACTATCAGGGGCAACAGATCGGCACTGAAATCGTACGGCGCATTCTCGATCACCCTACGCTGCAGCAGGTGGAACTGTTCTGGTTGTGTACGCGGATGCCAGGATTCTACGAACGTCTTGGATTCAGCGCCAAAGAACAGACCGGCATGGTCTGGTCGCGCAAGCAGGCGGAGCCTCAGGCCTGACGGACGATTCGACTCCATCCTTTCCCTTCGCTCCATTCCTTACAGAGAGACAGCGACTCGTGATCGTACGGGATGGCCTTGCGGCATAGACCGGCGCCTAGGGCTATTCTGCCTGAATACGATGCAGCCGCTTCGGTGAACAACAGACGGCCAGGAAGAAAAGACTCGTGGCCAAGAGAACGATCGATGGCCCTGACGGCAGGTCGAATGCGTAGGACAGCAACACGCCCGTGACGGCACAGAAGATGCCAATGAGCACGGAATACAGCGTCATCTGCGTGAGGCTGTGGGTGAGCTGGTAGGCGGTGGATGCCGGGATGAGAATCATGGCGAACACGAGAATCGCGCCGACCGTTTTTAAGGCAATCACGACGGTCAACGCCACTAGTGTGAGGAGAAGGTAGAAAATCTGCCGCGCGGGCACACCCGACGCCGCGGCCATTTCCTGATCGAAGGCGATGAAGTAGAGTTCTTTCGACAGCAGAAGAATCGTTCCCAACACCACGATGCTCAGTCCGCCGATGGTCAGGAGTTCTTCCGTCGTGACGGACAGCACGCTGCCGAAGAGATAGCCGTAGACCTCCGGATTATATGTCTTCATGAGACCCAGAAACAAAATGGCCAGAGCCATGGTGGCGGTGTAGAGGATGCCGATGGACACATCCAACTTCATGCGGCCTTTTTCCTCGACCCAGCCCGTGATCCACACCGTGGCAAGACCGAACACGATAGCAAGGCTGAGGGGAGGCAGGCCGAGCAGATAGGCCAGCGTGACGCCGGCAAATGCAGCATGGGCCGTGCCGGCGCCGGCAAACGCCAGGCCTCGCAACACGACAAACACGCCGATCACGGAACAGACCGCGCCCACCAGCGCGGCGGCCAGCAGGGAGCGTTGCATAAAATCGTAGGCGAGTAGCTCTAACATGGTTTCACGGAGTCGGGATGCACGGAGCATGAACGGGTCGGGTTCTGTAATTCAGGCTGCATCATTCACTCAGCCAGGTGTCAGTGGTGATGATGGTAGTCTTCCACGATGATGAGGTCTTTATCGGTGATGACCAACTCTTTGCCATAGACCTGGCTGAGAATTTCCGGCTTCAGGACGTCCTGGGGAGGACCCGCCGCGAATAATCTGGTTTTCAATAAGACCAATCGATCCACCCGTGAGCGAATCATATTGATATCGTGGGTAATCATGAGAATCGTCAGTTTGAGTTCGTGATGCAGCTGTTCAATTAATTCCACCACGCTATGTTGGGCGGTGAGGTCCAGCCCGGTGGTGGGCTCATCCAGGAGCAGAATGCGCGGTTGCTGCGCCAAGGCCCGCGCGATGAACACGCGTTGCTGTTGGCCGCCGGACAAGGCGCCCAGTGCGGAATCCCGGTGATGGTCCATGCCGACTTGCGCGAGTGCCTGGCGGGCGATGTCGCGATCCTTTCCGGAGGGCCGTCGAAACAGGCCAAGCGCGCCATATCGTCCCATCATCACCGCTTCCAGCACGGTCACGGGGAAGTTGCGATCAAGCATGCCCTTTTGGGGAAGATACCCGATCAAGGCTCGATGGTGGCAGCGCAGTTCTTCGCAGGCACAGTCGAGGACGCGGAGCGTGCCGCTTACCGGAGCCATCAAGCCGAGCACAGCGCGGCACAGCGTCGTTTTCCCGGATCCGTTCGGGCCGATCACCCCGACGAATTCCGATTCGGGAATGGACAGAGAGATGTCTTCCAAGGCCACGGTGCCGGGAAAACCAAAAGTCGCATGGTCAAAACGGATAATCGGATGGGTCATGCGTGGCGTTCGATGGAGCTGCTGGTTGTCGTCGATGTCCGGGTCGAGGCGGCGGTTATGTCTGTTCAAGCGCGTGAGCCAATTGGAGCACATTATAGCGGAGCATGTCGAGGTAGGTCTCGGTTCCCGGAAGGCCGCCCGGCAAGGTGGTCAGGACGGCGATGTGCGCGCCGGTTTCCCGGGCCAGCAGTTGTGGAACTTTCTGATTCAGTTGAACCTCGGAAATAATGACCCGGATATGGCCACGTTTGATGGCGTCGATCAGCGCATGCAGATGCCGTGCAGAAGGTTCTCCTCCAGGCTGAGTGAGAATCGTGCCGGCGATCTGCAGATCGTAGCGCCGGGCAAAATAGGGCCACGCCGGGTGATGGACGATGACGGCCCGGTTCGGCACCTTTTTGAGTCGCTCCAGCGACTCTTCCTGAACACGCAGCAGGGCTCGCAGATAGTCCGCCGTGTTGCTGCGATATTCTGCTGTATGGGATGGGTCGGCCTCCGCCAGGGCCTTGGAAATATGCTGTACCATCGTGGCGGCCGCGGACGGATCCAGCCACACGTGAGGATTGCCGCCCGCATGGTGGTGGGTGTGCGCATCGGCGGTTGATTCGGGATGATCCGGGATCAGTTCAATGTCTTTGGAGGTCGTGACCACCTGCAAGGAGGCGTTGCCCGCATTCTTGACCAGCGAGGCGACCCACACTTCGAGTCCCGCGCCGACCTCGAACAAGAGAGAGGCTTTCCGGACGGCCACCAGGTCACTGGGCTTGGGCGAGTAGGTATGCTCGCTCTCATACCCGGTCATGAGCGAGACGACATGGACGTGCGATCCGCCGATCTGTTGCACCCAATCTTTGAGGACCGGGAGCGTCACCACGACGTTGAGCGGGTCGGCCGCCGATGCTGTGCGGACCGCTCCGGAAGGGTTCCACAGCATTGTGACAAGCATGAAAAGGATCAGAACCATTGGGCGAGACATCCGGCGGACGGTAACACCCGATGTACCCAAAGTCAACGCGATGGCGCACGTGGACCGAGTCGTCTCTGCAGCGTACCGCTTGACCCGTCGGGTGGTTTCGATTAGCGTAGCGCACCGAATGCCAGGGCGACACCTGGTGCCGTGCTGAATGGAGGGCGGGATGAAGGTTGTCGGCCTTATGTCCGGGACATCGGCGGATGGGATAGACGCGGCGCTGGTGAGTATCGTCCGGCGTGCGGGCAGGCCAAAGATTACGCCCATCGCCTTTACCTCCGTGCCTTATCCTCGGGCCTTGCAGCAACGAGTGGTCGATCTGTCGCTGCACGGGGACGTGGCGGAGATCTGCCACATGAATACGTACCTGGGAGAATTGTTTGCCAAGGCGGCGCTCAAGGTTATTCGCGCGGCGAAACATCAGCCGGCCGATATTCATGCCATTGGATCACATGGCCAGACGATTCACCACTTGCCGAAGGGGAGGCGCGAGGCGGGCGTGGGCCTGATCCGGTCGACCTTGCAAATTGGCGAGCCGGCAGTGATTGCAGAGCGTACGGGCATTACCACCGTGGCCAATTTCCGCCCGCGTGACATGGCGGCTGGCGGTGAAGGTGCCCCGCTGGTTCCCTATGCCCATGCGGTCGCCTTCAGCCATGCGCGTCGGGGGCGTCTGGTGGTGAATATCGGCGGGATCAGCAATGTGACCTATCTTCCGCCCGGAGGCAGGATGGCCGATGTGCGGGCGTTTGATACAGGCCCCGGCAACATGGTGCTCGATGCGATCGTACAGGACGCGACACACGGCACCCGCGCGTATGATGCCGGGGGCAGATGGGCGCGACGGGGCACGATACATCGGCCGTTGCTCACCGAGCTGATGGGCCATCCGTTCGTGACGCGGCGTCCCCCGAAGTCTACGGGGCGGGAAGAGTTTGGTGCGCCTTTCGTGCGTACGTTGCGCGACAAGCAGAAACGCGCACGGTTGTCGATCGAAGATCTGCTAGCGACTTGCGCGGCCTGGACGGCGGAAACGATCGGTTCGTCTCGTCGGTGGGTTTCCGGCAAGATCGATGACGTGATCGTCGGGGGGGGCGGCGTCTCCAACCGAGCCATCATGGAGTCGCTCCGGACGGTGTTTGCGCCTGCCTCCGTGCTGACGTTTGATGACTGCGGTTGGAGCAGCAAAGCGTTTGAGGCGACGGCCTTCGCGTTGCTTGCACATGATTTCTTGCACGGGTACTGCACGAATGTCCCGCAGGTGACGGGCGCTCGGCGGCCTGTGTTACTCGGTTCCGTGGTTCCGGGTAGGGCGGGTCGGCAGAGCAGGGATCTGCCTCTGCCCCGTTAATTGAATGGCATGAACATGGACGTCTTGTATCCTATCCTCGGTATCGGCGCGCTGGTCTTTCTGGGAACTCTGGCTTGGGAGACATTCGGGCGGCGACGTGCGCCGGCCGGCAACCTGCTGTCCGGAATGACCTTTGCCCCCAAGCCTCTGCTGACAGACCAAGAAGTGCAGCTCTATAACCTTCTGCGCCTTGCGGTCGAAGATCGCTATCTCCTGTTCACTCAAATTCCACTCTGGAGCGTGTTGGATTTGCGTGTCCCTTCCGGGATGCCGCCGGCGGAGACGCTGCGGGAGCTGGCGCTCACACGCGCCACCTTTGTGTTAGTGCATCCCGGCAGTCGGCTGGTGGAGAAGGTGGTGCAGGTGGAGCGACCGGCATCGGAGGCGGACGCAGACGGGCCGCCGGACTCTCTCTTCGACAGTGCATTGCGCGCCGCCGGCGTGCAACTCGTACGACTGAGTCCGTTCCATGCGTATACAGTGCCTGGTCTCGTGACGGTGTTGGATCTCGCCGATCCGGACTAAGGGCGGCTCGGTCCAAGGCTTCGATGCTGGACCGAACGCGGCCACCTGGTCAGTTCGACCCAGCCGCGATTGGTTCGCCCTTCGCGGCAGCGGCGTCGATGGCCTTACGCGCGACCTCTGCCTCCGGGCTGTCAGGATATTGCCCAGTGACCCGCTCATACATCATTTGGGCTTTTTCGAGATCGCCCTGTTTCGTGTAGATCTGTCCGATTTTGAGGGTCGAAGCGGCGAGTTTCTGGCTCATCGGATAATCTGCAATGAGCTTAAAGAATGATCCCAGGGCCTCCTCGTTCCGTCCCATACGGTACTGGCATTCACCCATCCAATATTGCGCGTTGGCCGACAATGAGGAGTGTCCGTGGAGTTCGAGGAAGAAGCGAAATCCGGCGAGTGCCGCGGGGTAGTCTTTATGGCGGAACTCGTCCATCACGCGGTCGTACAGGCGGCGTGAGGCGTCCGGTGTCTGGGGCGACGCCGCGAACAGATCGGGCGCACTCGCCACCATGCCGAACAATACCATTGCAGCCCCGATACCTCGCATCTTTTCACGGGTGAGTTGAAGCATGGTCATAACAGCCCCTCTTTGTTCCGTAGTGGCAGAGTCCGGATCCGATTCATTGTTGTGGCCGTCGATATGAAAGAACCGCACCAGACGGAGGCGATAGACGAACCTGTTGTGAAATTGTAGGGTTGGCATATTCGGGGTGGGGATGAGTCGCGGGATTCCTGTGCCGAAAGCACACAGGATTGTACGGAAAAGGGCCGTGCGCGACGGAGAAGGCAGGCAGGTTGACAGAAGGCATATTTTCGTTTGTTGTCGGTTAGCGCTCCATGTTCTGGTGATCAGCGTGGCCGATATAAGTTCGTAGAGGATTGAAGCGGGCGTATGGATACATCTCAGGAGTCTGGTTCATTGGGCGCAGGCAGGGCCCCTCTCATCGAACCGCCACCGAATCCTAAAGGCGGCAAGACGTTGATTGTCGATGCCCGGGACCCCGCTGCGTACATTCGTCCCAGTGCGGCACTGAAAGATGCGGGTGAAGATGACCAGGTATTTATCCGCCCCGGTGTATATGAAGATAAGGTGTTTGTTGCGGACAAGCCGGTGCGCCTCGTCGGCGCGGGCCGAGACCATGTGCAGATATACAGTCGTCGCGGCGGGCCGCTCTATCTGCAACGAGTGCCCCATGGCATGATTTCCGGGATCACCTTCCGGTATGTCGGCAGCGATCAACATTCCGCCATGAATGTGTTGGATTCGGTGTGCACCATTACGCAGTGCCGGGCCATGGAAGGGATCCTGTCAGGAGTGGTGATCTATGGTCCCGAGGCGAGACCGACGTTTATCGATAATGAAGTCTGCTCCAATCGGGAATCCGGCATCTTTGTGTTTGCCGGCGCGCAACCGCGAGTGGCGCAGAATGTCTGTTACGGGAACCATCACTTTGGTTTGGCGGTGCGAGATCCGGGAAGTCATCCGGAGTGCGTTCGGAATGTCTGTCATAGCAACATGCTGAGCGGGATACTCTTGTTCCATCATGCAGAGGCCCTGCTGCTGGACAATGTGTGCCGCGACAATCAACATTGGGGATTGGTGATGACGCCGGACACGCATCCGGTCCCGTCCCAGGAAGAGTTAGTGGCGGCGAACGTTTTCCTGCCTAATCCCCGAGGGTCTCTTGTGGTGACGGAGCAGCCGCTGGCGGATATCGGACGGTAGCGGCGTGCTGTCGAGCGCTGGTGGAGTGAGCCGGGCTGATGGACTGTGACGGGAAGCCGCCTGTTTACGGGAGCGGAGCGGGGACGTCGGATGGAGCATGTCCGGCCGGCGAATGGAAGTGGAACCGGCCTCCGCCTTGCTGTTTGGCGGCGTACATGGCTTTGTCGGCGTGCCTGAGCAGTTCGTCTTGGTCTTCATCATCCGAGGGGTAGAGGGTAATGCCGATACTTACGCCGATCGAGATACGATGCGGCCCGATGTGAAATGGCGTGCCAATCGATTCTACGATTCGCTTCGCGACCACCAGCACATCTTCTTCGCCTGAGATCCCTTCGAGGATGGCGGTGAATTCATCGCCGCCCAGTCGAGCGACGGTATCAACCTGTCGCACACATTCCATCAATCGTGTGGCCACCTCTTTCAGTAACTGATCGCCGATGTCGTGGCCGAGCGTATCGTTGACGGCTTTGAAGCGGTCCAGGTCGAGCAGCATCACCGCCAGGGGTTGATCCTTCCGCTTGCTGCGAGCCATGGCGTGGACCAAGCGATCGCGAAACAGGGCCCGGTTGATCAGGCCGGTCAGCGGATCATGCTGTGCAAAGTACGTCAGCCGCTCCTGGGCCTTCTTACGTTCAATGGCATAGAGAATCGATCGCGCCAGAAACTCCGTCCCGCCTTCCCCCTTGACCAGATAGTCTTGCGCGCCGTGCTGCAGCGCCTGTAGCGCGAGCGGGTGGTCATCGTGTCCGCTCAAGACAACGACCGGCACATCAGGACTGGTCGCCAAGACCTGTGTGACGGTGGCCAGGCCATGCGTGTCGGGGAGGGAAAGATCGAGAAGGACGACATCGAACCGGTCTCGGCTCAACCGGGTAAGTCCATCCGCCAGGACGGAGGCATGGGTGATCTCAAAACGGTCCAGCGACCATTCGGCAAGGAGATCCTGCGTCAACTGTGCGTCGACGACATTATCTTCAACGAGAAGAAGTTTGATCATAGGGCCGCGCTCACGTTCCAATCATGGCTGGATTCCACGGACCGGCGTGAAGATCGTCGCAGTGAAAAGACCTTCGCACACCGATCAGCCATGAGTGCCTGCAGGGTCCTACGTCTCATGCGTGAGTGGCAAGCCTCGTGTGGAGTCGGTGCGAGCATGTCTCCCGACTCACGATTTCCTGAATGGGAAGGACCGGCTTGAACGGGATTCTAGCATGTCGATTCGAACCTTCAAACAAGAGCCTGCTTCCTCGCGTGATCATTGTTTTCACGCAACGATTCGTGACGCGATGATATGCCCGATCGGTCCCACCGGCATACCAGCAACCGCACAGGTCACCGCTAACCGACAACAACGAGCTGATCGCCAAATTACGGCCAACGGATGGCCCCAAATTGGCTTGTCTCAAACTCCTTCGTGCGCAGTCGCAATCGGCCTTCAGATCCCTTTCTCTAACCTCTTGATGATATTGACTGTGAGCAGTTTTGTGCGGGCCGGGGAGGTGGCATGAATTCTGCGGAAGAAGGCCTGGTTCGCAACGCGGTTCCCTGCGCACAGAGACTGCGGGGAAGGGGAGGGACCTATGGCCCACAAACAATCCGCTCGGAACGAGGAGCTTTTTCAACGCGTACCTCCTCTTGCATATCGGCTTGATGGAGAGGCGCAGGCATCCGTCTCCTGGGCGCTTCCCTTGGTGATCGTCGGTGTGTTGGTGGTGGGAGATTCCGCCTCCGGGGAAAGTGACATGTACGGAGATGTGGGATCGAACGGCGTATTCGAAATGACGAATGTCTTCACAGGCGGCCGCTTTCGTCCGGCGGATTTGCAGCGGAGCCGGTTCGCGCATCGAGCATCTGTCGAGGAAGTAGAAGAGGCTGTCGAGCGCTATGCCTGGCAGTTCCACCTGCATCCCGCCCTGCTGCTCGCAGTGATTAAGGCAGAGTCGGATTTTAATCCCACCGTCATTTCGCGAGCCGGAGCGGTGGGGCTTATGCAGTTGATTCCCGAAACGGCCATTCGTCATGGGGTGCACAACTTGTATGATACCGGCGACAACATTCGCGGTGGCGCGCGTCATCTGCGGTATTTGCTGGATCGGTTCAACGGCAATATACGGCTGGCTGTCGCGGCCTACAATGCCGGTGAACGACGGGTGGAACGGTATCACGCCATTCCGCCTTATCCTGAAACTCGCGACTATGTCCGGAAAGTGATGATGTATTACAAGAGCTTCCTGGGAAATTACCAGGCGACTCCCGGAACAGCCGTGATGCTGGCCATACATCATAAGCGTGTGCAGTTGCAGCCCATGTCGGGTCCCGTCGATCTTCGCAACGCCCGGCCGGCTGCGAAACGATAACGAGAGCAGAGACAGATTCAGCGTGTACGGTTCCTGTCCCCGAGCAGTTCATTCGACGGAACAGGCCGAACCGTACGGTCGGCCTTGGGCCGTTCTGCTACGATCCACGGACAGCCTTCAGGCCACGTTGGGACCTGAAACGGTTGATGCGCGGGTATCGCCGAGCGGCTCGCACATCTTCTTGTCTGCAAGGTTCAACCTGTTGAGAGTCCCTCCAGTCATCGGATACGCGAGGCTAAGTATATTCCGCAGTCCATGTATCGAGTGGTGTTGGATGGAGGGGAGGGGGTGTGAAATCTGTATTGCTTCCTCTGGAGTAAACCAGTATATACTTATATCCACTGTCAGAATTGTGGAAGACCTTCTCGCCGACATCGGGTTTTGCCTAGGCAGGACAAGAACTTTCCTCGGCTACAATAGGCGAGAAGCCATCCGTTGTGACGTCACTTCTCCAGCATCGGCCACTGCTCCGCAATTCTCCAGCACTCTCTGGCGATGTGTCACGCAACCGTATCGTGTGGATTCGGCGCCTTCGCCTCATGTGTCGCAGTTAGTGGCCACAGCCGAAAACAGGGCCTGATGTAACCTTGCACAGGCGGTTCATCCGAGACGGCCCGTTTTTGAGGAGCCATTCTTGCCTGACACCTCATTTTCAGAGCCCCGCAATGAACCGTCCAGCCATGGACGTTCGTCGATTCGAAGCCAGCTGATCTCCGCACTGGCATGGCCGATGAAAACACTCGTGCGGCGACTTATGGGAGACGAGTGCTACCAGCAGGCGCAAGTGACCTTGCTGCACGAACTCGGCGGTGTGGGGCTCGACTGGAGATGGGGAAACTCTCTCCGGCGCGTTCATCCGATTCGACGTGATTTCGCTTGGCAGTCAGGGCGCCCCATCGATCGTTCTTATACAGAAGACTGTTTTCTGCTCGCACACCGGGCGGATATTCGCGGCCGCGCGTTGGAAATCGGCGACGATCGCTATACCCGGAAATTCGGCGGCGAGAGAGTCATCATCTCCGATATTCTCCATGTGAATCCGGGCATGGGTGGCAGCACGATCCAGGCGGATCTCGCGGATGCCAAACACATTCCGTCCAACCGCTACGATTGCGCTATTCTGACGTTCACCCTGCAGTTTATTTTTGATGTTCCCGCGGCGCTCGCAACACTCGAGCGCATCTTGTGCCCCGGAGGAGTGTTATTGGTGATCGTGCCCGGGATCAGTCAGATTGCCCGTTACGATATGGATAATTGGGGCGAGTTTTGGCGGTTCACGTCGCTGTCCGCCCGTCGGCTTTTTGAGCAAGTGTTTCAGGCGGAGGACATTACGGTTACGACATACGGCAACGTGCTGGCCTCCCTGGCCAGTCTGCATGGGCTTCACTCCACAGAGCTCACCACCGCCGAGTTAGACCATTGGGATCGTGACTATGAACTCGTCATCGGCATACGCGCGGTAAAGCGTCCGGACCATCGCACGGTGGCGTAGCGCTGCGGCGTCTTCACGCGAGGGCTGAGTGAAGCCCAGGCGCGCAAGCTCGAGGTGCACCGTCGGCTGACATCCTCTCTGTCATGACGAATCACCGCGTCGGAGAAGGACGCCCAAATTAAACAAAATACTGGCTGGATTTGAAGTGTTGGAAATTCTCTTTCCGTACCAAGCTTTCAGGTCATATTACCCGTACCCCAGAGACCGGCATATCCGTCAAGTGATGCCTGGTTCACACCCTATCGAGCATTCCGAGCAGTAGATCACTACTGAAATCCTCATCCGCGAGATGCCCTGCTTGAAGACAGGATGAGACGGCCTTTCTCTACCTTCTGTGCGATATCGATTTTTCTGGCCAATTAGATCTGGGCGGCAGCGACCGTGGACGAAGTCATGCAGGCAGCGGTGATGTTCAAAGAGCTTTTGTCGAATGACGAGCGACAGCCCACATGAATGCCTGGCTGGTGAGCCCTTATCATTCAGGCAGTGATGGCCTGGGCGGTGCGGCGCCGTGCGAACCTATGTCAGGGCAGAGTGTTTACTCAGCCATCTTTACGGGGAAGAACGCTCCTTGATCACTTCTCCTGGCAGATCCTCCAGGAGGCATATCGGGAGGAGCAGAGAGCATTCCTCCCGATAATGCAGCTCTCAATTACTTCATTTCTTGGCGCGAAGCTGGGGCAGAACTGACAGCTGTCGGAATGGGGTGCAGCGTAACGTGATAATTCGTGTTGGCGACATACCCCCAGTCTCCCGTGATGGCATCGACCAGCAATGGGATCGGTCCTAGGAGAAGTCCAGGAAGGAAATCCTGAACGAGGTGGGAAGTTCTAACGCCGCGCTGAATAGCGATAGTTTGCGATTGATACCCTTGCTTGGACACTTGAGTCGATTGAGGGATGCTGTATCCTCCAGGTACCGTGGCACTCATCGGTGTGCTGCCAGTGATGCTACCAAGGGGCACATCGGCGTCGTCCGGTTGTGTCGTCACGCTAATCTGTTGATCGATGTTTGCCATCGTCGCGCATCCGCCCATCAAGGCAAGTGTGGCAAATGACTGAATTTCTGCTGATGTAACAAAACAACGATGTGCTTACAGGGTCTAGGGAGTAAACCAGTAGTCCCAACATTCATCACGGGCTTCCCCGAAGAAATCTGGTCCTGATGGTGACGCCGTATCACTACAGCGACCCGATGCTCTGAATCCTATCTGGCAGGATGAAGTGAGCTAACCAATTGATTTGAGGACGTAGGTCGTTGTAGGCACGTGTGCGAGATCGCCCGTCGCACACGAGTGCCGAGGCCGAGCCTGACATTGCTGTAGGTGTTTAAAGGAGAAGCGAGAAAGTTGGTTGCGGGGGCCGGATTTGAACCGACGACCTTTGGGTTATGAGCCCAACGAGCTACCAGGCTGCTCCACCCCGCGACCGGATACTAACAGGCGTGTGAAACGAGAGTCAAGGAAGCCGCGACGAGAATTGCATTCGCGAGGGGAGAATGATAAAGCCTGAGCATGCGTATCGTATTCATGGGAACACCCAACTTCGCCGTGCCCTCGCTGGAGGCATTGCTGAAATCCGATGACCAGGTCGTCGGCGTCGTGACGCAGCCGGATCGCCCGAAGGGGCGTGGGCAAGAGGTCATTCCTTCTCCCGTGAAAGCTGTCTGCCAGCGCGAGGGCATTCCTGTGCTCCAGCCTCTGAAGATGAAGGACCCGGCTTTTCTGGACGCGTTGCGCGTGTGGAAGCCCGATATTATTGCCGTCACCGCCTTCGGCCGCATCCTGCCTCCGGTCATTCTTGCCTTGCCGCCGCGAGGATGTATCAATGTGCATGGGTCGCTTTTGCCGAAGTATCGCGGGGCTGGTCCTGTGCAATGGGCTATTATTCGAGGTGAACGGGAAACCGGCATTACCACCATGTTTATGGCTGAAGGCATGGATACCGGCGACATGCTGCTGCGCGAGACCGTGGAGATCCGTCCCGATGATACGGCCGGCACACTCGCCCCTCGACTCGCCGATGTTGGCGGGCGGTTGCTGGTGGAGACCCTGCGTCGCCTGAAGGCGGGGACGTTGACGCCGGAACGACAGGATGATTCGCAGGCGACCATGGCGCCGTTGCTCAAGAAGGAAGATGGCCTCATCGACTGGACGCTATCGGCCCAAGAGATCGCCCACCGTGTGCGGGGACTTTCGCCTTGGCCAGGCGCGTATACGTATGTAAACGGTGAGCGCTGGACTCTCTGTCGCGTTTCGGTCGGCGAGGAATCTCCGCAAGCAGCAGCCGGCACCGTCACGAAGGTGACGAAAGACCGCATCGATGTGGCGACCGGGGCCGGAACCATTCAGATTCTCGACATCCAACCATCCAATAGCCGCCGGATGACGGTGGCGCAATACCTGGCAGGCCATCGTATGACTGAAGGCATCAGTCTTCACGCTGTCCCGCCGCCACAAGCGTGACCAGAGCGGGCACGCGCATTCCATTCACGATTTCCAGCCATGTTCACGTTGACTGTCCATGGGAACTGATCCGCAACCAGCGTCATCCGGCCACGCCGTATCCCCGGGACGGCATGCCGCGGTCAAGGCGTTATTAGCAATCGACGAGGCCGGCTCGTTGGCCGACGACTTATTCGATCAGGTTTCTGCCAAGGCCGGGCTCGATCTCCGCGATCGAGCCTTCATGGTGGAGCTCGTGCGCGGTGTGTTGCGGTATCGCGCTACTCTGGATTGGCGTCTAGGCCTCTTGTCCGATCGGCGTATCGCCAAGCTTCCCACTCTCGTGCAAATCATGTTGCGCTTGGGCGCGTATCAAGTGCTGTATTTGGATCGAGTGCCCGCCTCAGCTGCAGTGAATGAATCCGTGCAGATGACGAAACAGCTGCGCCGTCGATTGGGAAGGGATTGGAGCGGATACGTCAATGCGGTGCTGCGTGCCATGGTGCGAACGTCGTCTCCGGAATGGCCGGATCTCGCGAAGGATCCCATCGAGGCTCTGGCGGTCCGGTACTCATGCCCGACGTGGCTCGTGGAGCGTTGGTGTCGACAGTGGGGACCCGACCGAGCCGAAGTCTTGTGTCGGGCCTCGGTTGAAATTCCTCTGCTGACACTTCGCGTGAACCGGCTACGAACCACTAGAGCGGCACTCCTGGCCGACTTGCGTGCGGCCCAGGTGGAGGCCGTGCCCACATCGATCAGCGAGGCCGGCGTTCAACTCGGTCGCACTGGTGCCGTCGCAGATCTGCCTGGATACGCGGCAGGACATTTTTACGTCGAGGATGAGGCGGGACAGCTCGTGCCGTTATTGTTGGATGCGCAGCCCGGCCACCGTGTGCTGGATGCCTGCGCGGCTCCCGGCGGCAAGGCGACACATATCGCCGCGCTCATGGAGAATCGCGGCGAAATCATCGCCGTGGATCGGGCTGCTTCCCGACTGGATCTCGTGATGGAGAATTGTCGCCGCCTCGGTGTGAGGATCGTCACACCGATCGTGGGTGATATGCGTCGACTGATGGAGGCTGAGGCCGGGCTGAGAGAACCAGTGATTGCTCCCTCGCTGCCTGATGTGTGGTCGCGCCCATTCGATCGGATTTTGCTCGACGCGCCCTGCAGCGGCCTCGGCGTGCTGCGGAGGCATCCCGAAGCCAAGTGGTACAAGATGCCGGACAGCATCGTGCACCATCGTCAGGTGCAGCTGGAGCTGCTCGCCGCGACGAGTCGTCTCTTGCGGCCTGGTGGAGTGTTGGTCTATAGTACGTGCTCGATTGAACCGGAAGAAACCGAGTCAGTTATCAACGAGTTCTGTCAGTCTCATCGTGAATTTCAGCGCGACTCGATCGCACCCTGGTTGCCCCCAGCCGGTCTGCCGTTCCTGACCCCACGAGGGGATCTGTCTACGATGGCCAATAGGAATCACATGGATGCGTTTTTTGCCGCCCGCCTCCGGAGGGTCGCGTGATAGCCGGCAGGACCGTGTGTATCGCGCCGTCTATTCTATCGGCAGATTTTGCACGCCTGGCCGAAGAAGTCGCCAAAGTCGAAGAGGCTGGTGCCGATTGGCTGCATGTCGATGTGATGGATGGTCACTTCGTGCCGAACCTGACGATCGGGCCTCCGGTCGTTGAAGCCTTGAGAAAAGTGACCAGCCTGCCGTTGGACGTGCATTTGATGATGACCAACCCGGATGCGTTCATCGCGGAGTTCGCCGAAGCCGGTGCGAACTATCTCACCGTTCATGTGGAGACGTGTCCGCATCTGCATCGGACGGTGCAGTTGATCAAGGACCACGGCGTGAAGGCCGGGGTGACGTTGAATCCCGCTACGCCTGCGGCCACCTTGTCGGAAATCGTTCACGATGCGGATCTGATCCTCATCATGTCCGTGAATCCGGGTTTCGGCGGGCAAAAATTTATTCCCTCGTCGTTGCACAAGATTGCCGAGGTCAGGGCGCTGATCGATCGCACTCAGAGCAAGGCTCTCCTGGAGGTGGACGGGGGCGTGAAACCGGACAACGCGGACTCCATTCTTGCGGCTGGGGCTGATGTGTTGGTCGCAGGGTCAGCGGTATTTTCGGATCACGATTATGCCGCCGCCATTACGGCGCTCAGAGCCGGTCGTGTCGCACCGCCACGCAGCAGCAGAACTATAGCCGTTCAGTGATAGAAGAGGCATCGGACCGCACCGTCATTCATGGATAATCTTCATCCCCTCGAAAGCAAAGTGCTGCTGGCATTGGCTCCGCAGCCTAGCTCGCCCTCCACGCTCGATCAACTTGCGGACTCTACCGGGCTGGAATCCTCGCAGTTAAGTATGGCCGTCGAATGGCTCTTGGCCAAATCCTTGATTGCCGTACATGCCGAAACGGTGGCCTATATCGCCTCGCTGACGCCGATCGGTGAGGTGTTTTTTGAGAAATACGCCCCGATTGAACGCGTGCTGTCGGCGGCACGGGAAGCCGGGCAGACTGGAAAACGTCTGACGATTCAGGACATTCAGGCCAAGGAAGCGCTTGAGCCGTCGGATGTCAGCAAAGCGGTCGGAACCCTCAAGAAAGAAGGCGCCATCCTCATCGTGCAAGGTGGCTGCATTGAAAGTACCGGCCGGAATAGTCCCACGGCAGAGGCGATGCGCGCGCTGTTGCAGGAATTGCGGAGCGGACAACGAGAATTGCAAACCTTTGCCGAACCGCTTCGGGCCGTGCTTCAACAGCATGCGGTCAAACGTGGGAACGCACGGGAGCCTTTCCGTGTCGATGAACGCGTGACGCGATCGTTTCTGCTGACGCCTTCCGGTCAGGAAGTGGCTGATCAACTGTCGCGTGACGGCGTGGCGGAGGAAGTCTCGCAGTTAACGCCGGACCTCCTCAAGGAGGGGGCGTGGCGGACCAAGCGGTTCCGCAAGTATACGATCAGTTTGCGGGCTCCGCGCATCGCGGCAGGGAAACGCCATCCCTATCGAGAGTTTCTCGATCTGGTCAAGCTCAAACTGGTCAGCATGGGCTTCCAGGAAATGCGCGGGACCCTCGTGGAGACTGAGTTCTGGAATATGGACGCGTTGTTCATGCCGCAGTTTCACCCGGCTCGCGACATTCATGATGTGTACTTTGTGAAGAATCCCACCCATGCCCGTGACATCGCCGAGCCGTATCTGACGAATGTCACGCAAGTTCATGAAAAGGGAGCCGGGGCAGGGTCCACTGGTTGGGGCTATCACTTCGATGCGGAGCGCGCGAAGCGGTTGGTGTTGCGGAGCCAGGGAACGGCGGTCTCTGCACGCAGGCTGGCGACGAGCCCATCGGTGCCGGGAAAATACTTCTCCATTGCGCGCTGCTTTCGTTACGACCAGGTGGATGCGACCCATGCGACAGATTTTTTTCAGGTCGAAGGGATTGTGCTGGGGGCGGATATCAACTTTCGCACATTGTTGGGATTGTTGAATCTGTTCGCCCGCGAAGTAGCGCAGGCCAAGGAAGTAAAATTTCTCCCGGCCTATTTCCCGTTTACCGAACCATCGGTTGAAATGCACGTGCGTCACCCGAAGCTCGGCTGGATGGAATTGGGCGGTGCGGGATTGTTCCGGCCTGAGGTCACGACGCCGCTCGGCGTCTCGGTGCCGGTCATTGCCTGGGGTCTCGGATTGGATCGCATGGCGATGGTGGCGTTGGGCATTCATGACATCCGCGACCTCTTCTCGGCGGATTTAGAATTCATTCGGACCATGCGGGGAAGTTTTTAGGACCATCACATCATGCCCACCATTTCCCTCCAACGAGACGATCTCGAAGCCCTCATCGCCGGACCGGACGCCGCGCCGTCGCGTATTCCGCTCGATCAGCTCGAACAGTGGCTGATGTTGGTGAAGGGCGAGTTGAAGGGGCACAACGCCGAAACGGGCGAACTTCGGATCGAACTGCAAGACAGCAATCGTCCTGATTTGTGGTGTTGCGAGGGGATTGCCCGGCAGATCCGGATCAAGCAACGGGGCTCGTCTATTGCGTATCCGTTTTTCAAAAAACAGAAACGTGTGGCCGGGAAGCTGGTCGTGGCACCGGGGCTGGACCAGGTGCGTCCCTATGTCGCCGCCTGTACGGCGATCGGCTATCGCGTGACGGCATCCGGTTTGGCACAGCTGATCCAGACGCAGGAGAAGCTGGCCGATATTTTCGGGCGCAAGCGCCGCACGGTGTCCATTGGCCTCTATCGCCTCGCGCCGATTGTCTTTCCCGTGTCGTACGATTTGGTCAAGTCGGATGACGTGCGATTCACGCCGTTGGGTATGGAAACGGTGATGACGCTGCGCGAGATCTTGATGGTCCATCCCAAAGGCGTGGAGTATGGCGGAATCGTCAGCGGCCACGATCGATTGCCGATTCTGCGCGATGCCAAAGGGCAAGTCTTGTCGTTTCCTCCGATCATCAACAGTCGGGAAATCGGTGAGGTGCAGGTGGGCGATAATGAATTATTCGTCGAAGTGACCGGAACCGATGTGCATATGGTGGCGCTTACCTTGAATATATTTGCTGCCAACCTTGCCGATCGAGGGGCGATGATTGCGCCGGTCGAGATTCAGTCGCCGGTGAAAACCGCTTTCGGCAAACGCTGGCACACCCCGATCGATTTCGGCGCGCCGCGGACGATTCCGCTCAAGGCCATCGAAACCGCGCTGGGAGAAGCGTTGGGTAGCAAAGAAGTCACCACGGCGCTCAAGTCCTATGGCTACACGGTCAAATCGGCCGGACCCAAGGTCGCTGTACAGTTGCCGCCGTATCGCAACGACCTGCTGCACACCGTCGATGTGGTGGAGGATGTGGCGATCAGTCAGGGTTATGCCAGGTTTGCTCCGGTCATGCCGTCGCAGTTTACGGTGGGGGGGCTGTCACGGTTGGAGCAGATGGCCGACCGGGTCCGTCATCTCATGGTGGGAATGGAATTCCAGGAAATCATTTCCAACATCATGGGGTCTCACCAGGATTTTTGCACGCGCATGCGCTTGGATGGCACTGAGTGGGCGAAGGTCGTAGAAGTGGATAATGTGATGTCGCTCAGCTATTCCTGCCTGAGGCAATGGATTACCCCGTCGTTGTTACAGGTGGAGACGAATTCAAGCCGGGCGTTTTATCCGCATCGGATGTTCGAGGTCGGTGAAGTGGCTGTGCCGGATGTTGGTGCCGATGTCGGATCACGGACGATCACGATGTTGGGGGCGGTCATTGCCCATGCCGGCGCGCACTTCTCGGAGATTCATTCCTGCCTTGACTTACTGCTCTATTACTTGGACCGTTCGTTTACGCTTGAACCGGTCCCCCACCCCTCGTTCCTTGAGGGCAGGGCGGGACGGATCATGCTGGATGGGCGAGCGATCGGATTACTCGGAGAGTTGCATCCAGAGGTGTTGGAGCAGTGGCAGATTGGAGTGCCGGCAGTCGCGTTGGAGTTGGAAATCGATCGATTGCTGGATGAAGTGTGACGGGAAAATCCGTTCGCTCAGGATCTTCCCGTCACGAAGCATGAGGCGTACGTGTTAGCTCGCGGCAGTGGCGAGCTGCTGCTTGGCAAGCCCGACAAGTTTCTCGAATCCCGCCACATCCCGGATCGCCATATCGGACAGCACTTTCCGATCCAATAAGATATTCGCCTTCTTCAGGGCATTCATGAAACGGCTATACGCGATGCCATGCAAGCGGGTCGCGGCGCTGATGCGCGCGATCCAGAGCTGACGGAAATCGCGCTTCCGCTGCTTTCGCCCTGAGTACGCGTAAGCTTGACCCTTATCGACCGATTCAGTTGCTGTTCTGAACAGCCGGCTTTTGGCGCCATACTGGCCTTTCGCCAGTTTCAGGCGCTTCTTTCGCCGCTGTCGTGTTTTCGGACCACCTTTTGTACGAGGCATGGGACGCTACTCCTTTCAGATCCTGTTCACGGCACAATCATCGTTACTGCGGAAGCAACTTGTTCAACGCGGGCGTCGAGGCGGAGGAGACATCCGTGGCCCCCTTCAGGTTCCGCTTGCGGTCGCGCGGCTTACCGGTCAGCAAATGCCGACCCCCGGCCTTTCGCCGAACCAATTTGCCGGTTCCTGTGCGTTTGAACCGCTTCTTTGCGCCGCTGTGGGTTTTCATCTTCATCTTCATGCTCTCATTCCTTCCTTGTGTGCGTCGCGCACACTATTTGGGAGCCAAAATCATGATCAGGCTCCGCCCTTCCATCCTCGGCGCAAACTCGACGGTTCCCGCTTCCATGCACTGCTGAATCACACTCGTCATCATCGTGCGACCCATTTCCTGATTGGCCATCTCACGCCCTCGATACGTGAGCGTCACCTTGGTCTTATTCCCATCGGCCAGAAATTCTTTGATCTGGCGGATCTTGATCTCGAGATCATGTTTGTCGGTGCGCGGTCTTAGTTTGATCTCTTTCACCTGCGTGGATTTCTGGTGCCGCCGGCTCTGGTGATCCTTTTTGCTGAGCTCGAACTTATACTTCCCATAGTCCATGATACGGCAAACCGGAGGCTGGGACGTCGGGGCCACCTCAACGAGATCGTAGCCCCCTTCCTGTGCCTTATTGAATGCCTCTACGGTCGGCAGTATTCCTAATTGCTCGCCGTCAGGACCGATGACTCGAACTTCACGAATCCTGATTTCCCGGTTGACACGTAATTTAGGGACGATAGGTCACCTCGTTTGTGAGTGGGTTGCAGTGTCGAGCAATGCGTTGTTGGTATCTGTGCGGATGAGTTCCAGGAATTGTTCAACCGGCATGGTTCCATGGTTCGCCCCGCTGCGGCCGCGAACCGCCACCATGCCGCTCTGTACTTCCTTGTCCCCGACAACCAGCATGTAAGGGATCTTGTTCTTTTCCGCTTCCCGGATCTTGAATCCGATCTTCTCATTGCGGAGATCCGCCTCAACTCGGTAGCCGTGGCTCTTGAGGGTCGAGACGATTTTGGCCGCGAATTCCTGCTGATGATCGGTGATCGTCAGGACGACCGCTTGAACCGGAGCCAGCCACGTCGGGAAAGCGCCGGCATAGTGCTCGATCAAAATACCGAAGAAGCGCTCAATCGATCCCATGAGCGCGCGATGAATCATAATAGGCTGGTGGTGTTTTCCGTCTTCGCCGGTGTAGGCCAGCTTGAAGCGCTCCGGATTGTTGAAATCGACCTGAACCGTCGAACATTGCCAGGAGCGACCCAGCACGTCTTTGATCTTGATGTCGATTTTCGGGCCGTAGAACACGCCTTCGCCGGGATCCACCTGATACGCCACGTTCCGGCTCTTCAGCGCTGCCTCCAAGGCATTCGTCGCGATGGTCCAGTTCTCGTCCGAGCCGACTGATTTCTCGGGCCGGGTTGAGAGATAAATTTCAAATTCCGTAAAACCGAAGGTGCCGAGGACAAAAAACGTAAAGTCCAGCACGCGGCTGACTTCGGCTTCGATCTGATCCGGGCGGCAGAACAAATGGGCGTCATCTTGAGTGAAGCCGCGGACCCGCAGCAGCCCATGGAGCACGCCGGTTCGTTCGTAACGATACACGGTGCCCAATTCGCCGTACCGGATCGGCAAATCCCGATAGCTGCGCAAGTGGGATTTGTAGATCATGATATGGAAGGGGCAGTTCATCGGCTTGAGCTGATATTCGCTGCCTTCCAGTTTCATCGAGGCAAACATGTTTTCGCGGTAGTAGTCGACGTGACCGCTCGTTTTCCATAGGTCGAGCCTGGCGACATGCGGTGAATAGACCAGGTCGTATCCGTCCTTAATGTGTTGCTCTCGCCAGAAATTCTCGATGAGCAGCCGGATCAACGAGCCTTTGGGGTGCCAAAGGACTAGACCGGGACCGATTTCGTCTTGAATCGTGATGAGATCGAGTTCTTTCCCAAGCTTGCGATGGTCGCGGCGCTTGATCTCTTCGAGTTTCGCCAGATGGGCATCAAGTTCTTTTTTCGTAGGGAACGAGGTGCCGTAGACCCGCTGGAGCATGGGGTTGCGCTCGTCGCCGCGCCAATAGGCTCCGCCGGTCGAGAGCAGCTTGAAGGCACCCACGTAGCTGGTGCTGGGAAGGTGTGGACCGCGACAGAGATCGACGAATTCGCCCTGGCGGTAGAGGGAAATAGGGGAATTGTCTTCGAAGCTATTGATTAATTCGACCTTGTAGGCTTCTCCGCGGTCGTGGAAAAATTTGATCGCGTCTTCTTTGGACAATTCACTGCGACTGACGGGCAGGCCACGCTTGGTGATCTCGATGGCGCGGGCTTCGATCTTTTCCAGGTCTTCCGGGGTGAACGGCCGGTCGAAGGCGAAATCGTAATAGAAGCCGTCTTCGAGCGCCGGACCAATCGTGAGTTGTGCGCTCGGGAACACTTCCTTCACGGCCTGAGCCATAATGTGAGTGCTGCTATGGCGATACACCTCGCGCCCCTCGGCCGACTCAAAGGTCAAGGGTTCGATGGTCGCGTCGTGGTCTAATGCATGGAACAAGTCCACGGGGGCGCCATTGACTTTGGCGGCCAGAATTTTTCCGTCGAGCCGGCCGCCCTGCGGATTCAAGGCGTCGCGGACGGTGCATCCTGTTGGTACTTGTTTTCGAGTTCCGTCAGGAAGGGTGATGTGAATGAGCTGTGAGGCCACTCCGGTCAATCCTGCAAAAAAATACAGCGTCGTGCCGACCACCCCACTGCCGGTAATCGGATCACGAACTTCGTGAACGAACGAAAATGGTAGGCGCGGACGGTCTTGAACCGTCGACCTCTACCGTGTCAAGGTAGCGCTCTCCCCCTGAGCTACGCGCCTATCGATCGGCGATGCTAATACAGGCTTACCAAAGGTGTCAAGGAAACGCGATGGCAAGACAGGCTTTTCTCTGAGTCGCCCCATGCCATCGCCTCTTGTCCCCCTGGGCGGTCCTGGTCCGCCGACTCGCTATTTGACTGCCGCCTTCAGTTCCTTGCCGGCCGAGAACTTCGGAATGCGGGCGGCGGGAATTTTCAATGCTTCGCCGGTTCGCGGGTTGCGTCCCATCCTGGCCTTGCGCTTGGAGATCGTGAAGGTGCCGAAATTGACCAGCGTCACGCGTTTCCCCTTCTTGAGCGATGTGGTGACTGCGCCGGTGAAAGCTTCGAGCGCAACCGTTGCGGCGACCTTGGTGATGCCGGCACTGTTTGCCATTTTGGCAATCAATTCTTCCTTGGTCATTGCGTCCCTCCGTTGGTGGTTGGCGACCTGTGGATGTGTGATGCATGGGCGTGCCTGTGACGCCTGTGATGAGGTGCGACTCGGCCGAAGGCGCTCTAGCTCGCCCTGGCGCGTTTGACGGGGATGTCCAGATCGAGAATCTTTTTTCTCAGCGTATTGCGATTTAGGCCAAGGAGTTCGGCGGCTTGGATCTGGTTGCCTTTGGTTTCCCGCAAAGTCAGCAGAATCAACGGGCGTTCGACTGCGGCGATCAGCATCGGGTGGAGATTTTTCCCGGAGCCGTTCCGCATGCCTTTGACGAAATCACCGACCTTGTGTTCGAGGTAGGAATCCAAGCACAACGTTTGCCCTTTGCCGTTGGACTGAGGCGCATCCGCCTTTGGCGCCTTGGACGTCTGCAGCGCAGATGCCGTGCGTTTCAGGACGCCACGAGATCCCACTAGAAGCAGCGTCCGTGAAGAATCGATCCCGGTCAGCAATTTGCTAAGGTCGGCGCCGGCGGCCAGCTTCGATTCGATAATGACGGCGTCATAGTCGCGCTTCGCCAGGTCCTTTTGCAGCGATGGGCCTTCACGGCCAACGGTAATCGCCTGCTCACCGAAAAGGTCCTTGTAGTGCGACTGGATCTCGCTGTCGGTGCTGAGTAAAAGAATATTAAATGTTGATGAATGCAGCGTCATGAAAGGTACCGAGGAAGAAGAGGGCGGGATTATTGCTCAGGCCCCGGATGATGTCAATGACGAAAAATCTGCGGCAATGTCGATGCGTCCTGACTGGGACAGCGCGGTGAATGGCGTGGGTGGAAGAAGTCGTGAAGTCGTGTCATTCGCAACGGCGGGCAAGCCCTTCCGGTGAAGCCGATGCGTCTCTTCGGCGAGCCGCATGAGTGATTGCTCAATGAATATGGGGGCGGCAAATCCTCTGCGAGAACCATCAACAGAGAGGCCGGACTTGACAGCAAAGCGGGGCGCAATGTATAGAGATTCATGAATCCCCATCGGAATAGTCGCAAATGAAGGTTAGCCTGAGAGCCACCTATGGGATCATTGCCGCCGTGGATCTCGCGCTGCACCACGCCGAGCATCCGGTGTGCGCAAAATCGATTGCCAAGCGCCAGGCAATCCCGGCTCGCTTTCTGGAGCAGGTGCTGCATGCGATGAAGAAAGCGGGTGTCGTCACGAGTCAGCGCGGAGCGCAGGGCGGGTACGTGTTAAGTCGAAAGCCCTCGGAGCTTTCTGTCGCGGACATTCTCGATGCCTTGGAAGGCCCGCTGCTCACGACGAATGGAGCTGCCGCCCCGAGACAGACGTCGTCGCGGGCATCCAAGCAGGAGGCCCTGCTCGCGCATCTGTGGGATCGTGTCAAACGGGCGGAATTGAGTGTGTTATCCGAAGTCACCGTCGAGGAGTTGGCCAAACGTCAGCGGGCCCTCGACGAACAACATACATTGATGTATCACATCTGAAGTCCCGCATGAGGCGCCGGCACATTACTTCCGAACCGACGAGGTCGTTATGATCAGTTCTCATACAGAGGCTCTGCGTCCAGCAGTGAAGACCGAGCCCATTCCCCCGCATATTGTGGAAGAAATCGAGACGTTTGAAGCCGAGGCTCAGCGCGTGTTGGCTGGCGATCTCTCGACCGACATCTTCAAGCCCTTCCGGCTGCAGTACGGCATTTACGGCCAGCGCCAGCCTGGCGTGCAGATGTTCCGGATCAAAATTCCCTTCGGTGGGCTCACGGCGAATCAGTTGCGACGAGTGGCCGAACTGGCCGATCAGTTCGCCACCGGCGTGGGCCATGTGACGACACGGCAGGACATTCAGCTGCATTTCGTGGAGCTCAAGCACGTGCCCGAGATGATGCGTCAACTGGCCTCAGTGGGGTTGACCACGCGTGAAGCCTGCGCCAACACGGTACGTAATGTGACGGCGTGCCATTTGGCAGGGGTCTGCCAGGGCGAAGTGTTTGATGTGACGCCCTACGCCAAAACGGTTGCCTATCATCTCCTGCGGAATCCGTTGAACCAGAGCCTCCCGCGAAAATTCAAGATCGCGCTCTCAGGCTGCCGGCAGGATTGCGCCCTCACACCCATTCATGACATCGGTTTGTTAGCGGCCAAGCGCGCGGATGGAACCATTGGATTCCGGATGGTGGCGGGCGGTGGCTTGGGATCGACGCCGCGCATGGCGCAAGTGCTGCGAGAATTTACCCCGATGGACGAATTGCTGCCGACCATCGAAGCCGTCATCAAGGTGTTCGATACGCTTGGCAATCGCAAGAATCGGAACAAGGCTCGTATGAAGTTTGTCATCGAGAAACTCGGTTTCGACGAATTCAAACGCCGCTGGGAAGCGGCGTACGCAGCCATGGGATATGCGGTGCCGACACACGAACCGATCACATTGCTGGAGTATGCCGATACGCCGCCCTTGTTGATGCCGACGAAAGCGCCGGGTAGCACCAATGGACACGGGAATGGCAATGGGAATGCGGCCGCCTCGCGCAATGGGGCCGAATCAGCGTTCGAGGCTTGGAAGCGGACCAATGTCGTGCCTCAACGACAGGCGGGATTTGCCGCGGCGGCCATTAAGTTGCCGATGGGGGATTTGACGGGTGAACAGATGTGGGTGGTGGCCGATTTGGCCGAACGGTATTCGAATGGAAACATCCGGACCACCATCAATCAGAACATGATCATTCGGTGGATTCCTGAGGACCGTCTCGCTGCGTTTCATGGGGAGCTGGTAGCGCAGAGCCTGGGCGATCCCGGAGCCGAACTCGTGGAGGACATCATTGCCTGTCCGGGGACTGATACCTGCGGATTGGGGATCACCTCATCAAAGGGCATGGCCCGCGCGCTGGCCGAGGTTTTTCCTGCCGGCCAGGTGCCGGAAGATCTGCGTGACGTCAGCGTCAAAATCAGCGGCTGCCATAACTCCTGCGCCCAACACCATATTGCGACGATTGGATTACATGGAGTTGGTAAGCGGCTCGGCGAGCATACGGCGCCGCATTACGAATTGCACCTGGGCGGGCACGTGGATGGCACGCCCAAGATCGGGCAACTCGCCGTGAAGTTGCCGGCGAAAAGTGTTCCGGCGGCAGTGCGCCATTTGGTCGACGTGTATCGTCGGGACCGGAAAACGGGGGAGAGTCTGCAAACCTTCATCGGTCGGGTGGGGAAAAATGTCCTCAAGGACGAACTCATTCCCTATACGATTGTTCCGTCGTACGACCAGGATCCGACCTATTACTACGACTGGGAAGGCGAGGCCGAATTTGTGTTGGAGGACCTGGGGCCCGGCGAATGCGCAGGCGGAGCCTTGGAAATGATCGATGACCGCATGTTGGAGGCCGATCAGGAACTCTATCAGGCGAAACTGCTGGTGGAGAAACATCAATACGCACTTTCCGTGAATAAGTCCTATCGTGCCGTGTTGGCGGCGGCCAAAGGATTGTTGGTCACCGAAGGGATCGATCCGGCGACCGATGCCGAGACCTTCCAAGAGTTCGACATGCGCGTGGCAAGCAAAGGCACCGTCCCGGGTTCCTATAAGAATCTCGGCGCCCAGGTTGGTGATTTGGGATCAAAGGCCGCCACCGCCGAGGCGGCGAATGACAAGATGGCATTTGCCAAGCGGTTTCTGTCGGTGTGCCGGGCAGCCACTGAGCAAATGGGCAAGGATTTGAAATTGGCGCAGGTGAAAGAAGAGGTGGTTCCGACCCCCGCTCCTGCTGCAGCTCCACCGGCGCCTGCGCCTGTGGCGGCGACTCAGGCGCCGGTCTATGACCTCCGCGGTGTTGCCTGTCCGATGAATTATGTGAAGACCAAATTGAAACTGGAAATGATGGACAACGGCGAGCAGCTTGAAGTCTGGCTGGATGCCGGCGAACCGATCCGTAACGTGCCGATGAGTTTACGGAACGATGGGCACAAGATTCTCGAGGAAGGCCCATTGGAGCCCGAGGCCAAACATTTCAAAATTCTCGTAGAAAAAGTCGAGGGGTAAGAAGGGTGAACGAAACACAGAAGCCCGCCGAACGACCCTCTGACGCAGAGCTCAAGGCGCTGAGCGATTCATTCGAAGCCCAACAGCCGTGGGATGTGCTGAAGTATGCCCTGAAGACGTATGAGGGACGGATCGTGCTCGCCTGCAGCTTCGGGGCGGAAGATGTCGCGTTGGTCGATATGGTGCATCGGATCGATCCGGAGGCGCCGCTGTTCTATCTCGACACCGATTTTCTGTTTGCCGAAACGTTCGACGTGCGGGACCGCATTGTGGCGCGATATGGGCTGAAACCGGCGCAGGTGATTCAGATGAAATCGCTCTTGACGCCGGAGCAGCAGGCTGCCCAACATGGAGCGGCCTTATGGGCCAGCAAGCCCGATCAGTGCTGTGAGCTGAGAAAAATCGAGCCCTTGACCCGTATTCTCGGTCGGTACGGTGCGTGGATCACCGGAATCAGACGGGATCAGGCTCCAACCCGCGCCAACGCCGGCCTTATTGAGTGGGACAAGAAATTCAATCTGGTCAAAGTAAATCCTCTGGCCAAGTGGAGTAGTGAGCAGGTGTGGACCTATATCCAGCTCCATGAGGTGCCCTACAACATCTTGCATGACCGCAACTATCCCAGTATCGGTTGCACGCATTGCACCGCGCCCGTCCTTCCGGGGGACGATCCGCGTTCCGGTCGGTGGAAAAATTTCGGCAAGACCGAATGCGGACTGCACAAATAACATCATCGTCACCCTGACACCAGACAAGGTTACACCCATCACATGCAACATCTGCTCGCCAAAGTCGCCAAAGGTCAAAAAACGTCTAAGGATCTCACGTGGGAAGAAGCCAAGCAGGCCATGCGCCTGATGATCGAAGGCACCGCCACGCAGGCGCAGATCGGAGCGTTTTTGACGGCCATGCGTTTCAAGTCCGAGTCGGTCACAGAATTGGCCGCCTTCACCGCCACGGCCAGGCAGTATGTTCCCCCGGTGCCGGTTCGTTCCGGACTCGGAGTCGTGGATGTGCCCGTCTATGCAGGAAAGCGGGAAACCTTTCACGCCATTGTGCCCGCCGCGATGATTGCGGCAGCGGCCGGCGCGGTCGTGTTGCTTCACGGAGTAGATGGGCCGGCCGATCGGCGCGGCGTGTCCTCAGTCCTCAAGCTCCTCGGTATTCCGACTGATCAGACGGCCAAGCTCGTCGGTCCTGAGTTGGAAAAGAAAGGGTTCGCCTATCTGGATCTGGCGCTCTACCACCCGCCGGTGAGCCGGTTTCTTGAAATGCGGCAGGAATTGGGCGTGCGCAATTTCTTCCATCCGGTGGCCAGAATGCTCAATCCGGCCCGGGCTACGTCGCAGGTCATCGGCTTGTCGCATCCGCCCTATTTTGAAAAAACGATTGAGGCCTTGCGGATGCTGAGTTGCCCGCGCGCGCTGGTGATCCGCGGCGTCGAAGGAGATCCGGAGCTGTCGATCGGCAACTCAACCCGCCTGTTGGAACTCAAAGACGAACGCATCACACCTTTTACCTTTCAACCCAAAGACGCCGGGCTGGCCATGGCGACCTTCCGCGAGATGGCGGGATTCCCTGTAGAGCAGCGTGAACGGGAAGCCGATTTGATCAGGCGATTGGTCGCCAATGAGATTCAGGGCGGGCAACGAGACTGGGTCCTGCTGAATGCCGCCATGTTGCTCTATGCGGCCGGGAAGGGGACGTCGATCACGGGGAACCTGGCGGCAGCCCGCAGCGCGCTGGAGTCCGGTCGAGCGAAGGCTAAATTGGCAGAACTGATTGCGGGAGCAGGGGCGGAAGCAGGAGCGGCGCCGAAAGTCGGCCTGTCCGCCTGAATATAAGAGTGTGAATCATGAAACATTTACGTCAACTTGAAGACCAAAGCGTCTACATTCTTCGCGAAGCCTATAAGCACTTCAATCACCTCGCCATGCTGTGGTCGATGGGCAAGGATTCGACCGTGTTGCTGTGGCTGGCTCGCAAGGCCTTTTTCGGGCATGTACCCTTTCCCTTGCTGCACGTGGATACGAGTTACAAGATTCCGGCGATGATCGAATACCGTGACCGGATTGCGCGCGAATGGCGACTCAATCTGGTGGTGGGCCAGAATAAGGAAGCCTTGGCCGCGGGGATGAATCACACGTTGGGGCGGGATATCTGCTGTACGGCGTTGAAGACGAACGCCATGAAGAATCTCGTTGAGGAGAAGGGCTATACGGGCATCATTCTCGGTGTGCGTGCCGACGAGGACAGCACCAGGGCGAAGGAGCGATACTTTTCTCCGCGTGACAAACACGGCGATTGGGATTTCCGCGATCAGCCGCCTGAGTTGTGGGATCAGTTCAAGACGACCTTCCCCCCGGGGACGCACATCCGGATTCATCCGCTGCTCGATTGGACCGAGATCAATATCTGGGAATACATCAAGCACGAGAACATTCCCTTCATGGATCTGTATCTCGACAGGGGGGATGGCACACGCTACCGGAGCCTCGGCTGCGCACCCTGTACCATGCCCATCAAGTCGACCGCGAAAACGGTTGACGAGATCATTGTCGAGCTTCGCAAGAGCACAGTGGCGGAACGGGCCGGCCGCGCGCAGGATGCGGGGCGCGGGATGGAGATGCTGCGTAAGAAGGGCTACATGTAGGTCCAACTTTCTCAGTCACATGCCTGTCTGGTATCGGACGAAATTGGAAAACGAGAGTTCCACCGCACGAGTAATGATATGACACAGCACGATCAGACCAAGCCGCAGGAAAGCCTCAATATCGTCATTGTGGGCCATGTCGATCACGGGAAATCCACCCTGGTGGGAAGACTCTATGCCGACACCGGCTCATTGCCCGAAGGAAAGTTGGAAAAGGTGCAGGCCATCTGCCGCCAACAGGGCAAGGAGTTCGAATACGCCTTTCTGTTCGATGCATTTTTGGAGGAACAGGAACAGGGAATTACGATCGATACGGCGCGCACGTTTTTTATCTGGAACGGGCGGCAATACATCATCATTGACGCGCCGGGGCATAAAGAATTTCTCAAGAATATGATCTCGGGCGCCGCCCGGGCCGAAGCCGCTCTCTTATTGATCGACGCCCTGGAGGGTGTGCGTGAACAATCGAAGAAACATGGATACCTGCTGTCCCTGTTGGGCGTGACGCAATTTGCTGTCGTCGTCAACAAGATGGATCTGGTTGGTTATCGGCAGGATGTGTTCGACGGGATCGAGAAGGAATATCGGGAGTTTCTCGGGCAGTTCAGGGCGGTGCCGCAGCAGATGATTCCGGTCAGCGCGAAGATGGGCGACAACATCGCCGTCCGCAGCAGCCATATGAACTGGTATCAAGGCCCCACCGTGCTCGAAACGCTGGCGCTCTTCAAGAAGGAGCAGGTCCGGTCGGAGCAGCCACTCCGCTTTCCGCTCCAGGATGTCTACAAGTTCGATGCACGAAGAATTCTCGCCGGACGTATTACGGCGGGACGTTTGAAGGTCGGCGATCAGCTGGTGTTTTCTCCCTCAAACAAAACCGCGGTGGTGCAATCCATCGAAGGGTTCAATGTGGATCCGTCTCCGAGCGAGGCGCAGGCAGGGCAATCGGTCGGCATTACACTTGATGAGCAGATTTTTGTGGAACGTGGAGAAATTGCGTCGCATCGAGATTCGGTTCCCCTGGTTTCGACAGCGGTCCGGGTCAATCTGTTCTGGATGGGACGGCGGCCTCTTGAGAAGGGCCGGAAGTATGTGTTGCGTCTAGCCACGAGGGAAGTGGCCTGCGAGGTGGCAGTCATCCATCGCATTATCGACACCGCCGACTTGGCGCAGTTGCAGGAGAGCCAATCGGTGGCCAGGAATCAGGTGGCTGAGTTGACCCTGCGGGTGAAATCTCCGCTCGCCTTTGACCTTTCGTCTTCGTTCGAATCGACTGGCCGTTTCGTGTTGGTGGACGAATATGACATTTCCGGAGGCGGCATCATCACCGAATTGGTGCACGATGAACAGGAAGGTCTGCGCGAAGAGGCCCGGCAGCGGGAATATGCCTGGCTCACGGGCGACGTCCGGCCTGAAGACCGGGCGCTACAGTATGGGCACCGCGCGGCCATTGTGCTCTTCACCGGTTCTGCCCAGACGGGCAAGACGTTTCTGGCGCGGCGGGTGGAAGCCTTGTTGGTCGCCGATAGCCGGCATGCCTATTTGTTGGAAGGCGAAAATCTGCTGCAGGGTTTAGATGCGGATTTGTCGGCCGCGGATCCGTCATTTGCGTCCGAGCGGGTTCGTCGATATGGCGAAGTCGCCAGGTTGTTGATCGACACCGGCCTGATTGTGGTCTCGACCAGCAAGACATTTGGCATCAATTATCAGCGCATGGCGGAGATGATACGGACCTTGGTGCAACCGGCGCCGGTGATTGCCGTGCATATGAGCAGGGCCGGGGAGGAGCCGCCTCCGAATACCGACTTGCATTTTGCCGGGCCGCAGGATTTCGATGCCGCTGCCCGTCAAATCCTTGAGGAATTGAAGAAGCGAGGCGTCCTCATCCAGCCGTCGGGGACCAAGTCCAACATTCAGTATTCGATCTGAGCAAGGCGTCTGGAAGCGGTTTGACTCCACCGAAATCCCTGTGGTAGCGTCGTTCATCAACAATTTCGAGGGTTTTTCATGACCATGGCTGCCGGGAAGGATCTCAAATCGATCCTGACAAAACTCCAGTATTCTGACGACGCCAAAGTCGTGCAGCAAATCACTGCGCAGATGAAGCAGGTGCAGGCTCGAATGGCCGGCATCAAGCAGAAGCTGGTCGTGATGAGCGGCAAAGGCGGAGTCGGGAAGAGCATGACGACCGTCAATCTCGCCTTGGCATTTGCCCGCCAAGGGGCGAAGGTTGGCTTGCTCGACGTTGATTTGAACGGTCCCTGCGTCCCGCGCATGATGGGTTTGCACGGTCAGTCCCTGACCATGACGCCGAAGGGGGCTCAACCTCCAGTCGGGCCGCTTGGGATCAAAGTCGCGTCGATGGATTTTTTTCTGGGTGATGCGTCGCCCGTCCGGTGGAAGGGCCCCATGGACTTAAGTCCGGTCTGGCTGGGCCTGATGGAAATGAACGTGATTCGTGAGTTCCTCGCCGACGTGGTCTGGGGCGAGCTGGACTACCTGTTGGCGGACTTGCCTCCTGGCGCGGCTGCGGACAAGCCGCCGGTCATCGCCGGGTTTATTCCCGATCTGGCCGGGGCGATCGTGGTGACGACGCCCTCCGAAGTCGCGTCCGATGTGGTGCAGAAATCAGTGACCTACGCCAGGGATATGGGGATCCGGGTGTTGGGGATCGTAGAGAATATGAGCGAATACCGGTGCCCGTCCTGTGGCGCCGAAAATGAGCTGTTTGAGGGGAATACCGAGGCGATGTGCGAGGTGCTGGACTTGCCCTTGCTGGGTCGCATTCCCTTTGACCGCACCCTCGCGAAAACGTTCGACAAGGGGCAGCCGCTCCTTGATCCCGACTATCCGACGATCCGGAAATATCAGGAGATCGTTGGGCGGATTCAATCGTTGCTGGATTATAAAAAAGTCCTGGCGGAAAAGCTGTAGGCGGACCGGCCTGGAAGGGGGATCCTATGAAGTTCGTTTGCCTGAACTGCGAGACCTACATGACGTTTCAAAAGGTCGAAAAACCCGGTGAGGGCTCACTCGGTGTGTTCTTCGGCTGTCCATCCTGCGAAGCCAAGTTTTCGATGGTGACCAATCCCGGCGAAACACAAATGGTCGCCTCGCTGGGCGTCAAGCTGGGTGGCCGCACGGAAACCGCAGAACCATTTGAGATGACTCGCGGAACCCTCAAGGATGAAGCGCAGGCCGGCGCCGGGCAGATGGCAGCCTATCTGAATGAGAAAATTCAAGGTGGACAGCCGGCAACGGCGGCACCGAAGGCCAGTGCTCCAGCCGCTGGTGGCGAGAAGACCTCGGGTGGATGCCCATTCTCAGCGATGGTCGCGGAGATGGGGCTGACGTCAGGCGGCAAGCCTCAGAACGGCACCGGCGCTAGCGAATTTACCTGGACGGCGGATGCCAAGGAAAAGTTGGAGCGGTTGCCCTCTTTCGTCAAGCCGATGGTGCAAAGCAGCGTCGAGGCCTATGCGCGCAAGCATGGGTATAAGAACATCACGCTTCAAGTCATGGATGATTCCAAGAACGACTCCCCCAACGGCATCGCGTGGACGAAGGATGCCGAACAGCGTATGGATAATATCCCTGACTTTATTCGTCCCATGGCTCGCCGGGAAATCGAGCGGATCGCCAAGGAACGAGGCCTGGTCGAGATTACTGCCCAGGTTATGGACGAAGCCAAAGAGAAGTTCATGAAGTTCATGTAGCAGACGAATGCATGCGTGAGACGAGTGCTCGGCCCGTCCGGAAGCCCGGATGGGCCGTTCGATTCCCGCCGGTTTTCCTCTCTCGACCGAATTATTGTCTGAGATTTCTAAGGCCTTCGTGTGCGCTGCTCGTCCTCTCTTGCTTCGCAATCTTCACCTGGGTTGCACCTTCTCCCGTCGCAGAGTCTGCTGATCACGGTCACTCCACTCATTCCACTTCCGCCGAGAATCACGGACCCCACCACGCACCGTCGTCGTCGGGGCCTCAGTGGGAAGGGTCGCGTGAAGGCATTGCCTATTCCGAATTCAATCATCACCTGGCCGGCGTGTTTCTCCTCCTGATCGGACTGAGCGAATTGCGCCAGGCGCTGGGATGGCCGGTCTTGGCCTGGACGCGCTTTTTACTTCCAGGGGCATTGGGTGTGGCCGGCGTGTTTCTCCTTATTTGGAGTGATCATGATTCCTGGCCGATCGGGTCGATGACATTTGCAGAGACGTTTCTTGGAAGCGATCCGGAGGTGTTGCAGCATAAGACTTACGGCGTCCTGGCTCTAGCCGTGGGGACCATCGAATTTCTGCGCCGCCTTGGCAAGTTCGCCAACGCGGTGTGGACCGTGCCTCTTCCGATATTCGCGGTCCTGGGAGGGCTCATGTTGTTCGCACATTCCCATGGTGATCATCCCGCCGCCGACAAAATCGCACTGCACCACGTCCTGATGGGAACCATGGCGATTACAGCAGGGTCGTCAAAGTTGATTTCCGGCTGGCGCCAGAGGCAACTCGCGACGGAACGATCGTATTGGGAACTCGTCTGGGCAAGCCTCGTCCTCGTGATCGGGGTGCAGCTCCTGTTCTACTCCGAATAAGGCGGTCCTGTTCAGCAAGAGCGCAGCCACCGGCCTCGCGTTGACACCCTTGTCGGGACTATGTTAGCTGTACATTTTTCAATTCCGGTTTTGCGCGTTCATGTCTCTGATGCATAGCAGGGGCGGTGCACGCGAAGAGGAGTCGCCATGGGTGGCCACAGTCATTGGGCAACAATCAAGCGGCACAAATCGGCGGTCGATGCCAAGCGCGGCAAGGTCTTCACGCGGATTATCCGTGAGTTGACGATTGCGGCGCGATCCGGCGGGGACCCCGATGGAAACCCACGCCTGCGATTGGCTATTGCCAAGGCCAAAGAAGCCAATATGCCCGGCGATACCATGAAAAAGGCCATTCAGCGGGGTACCGGCGAATTGCCTGGCGTGACATACGAAGAGTTCACGCTTGAGGGGTACGGCCCCGGTGGCACGGCCGTTTTGATGGAAATTACCTCGGATAACCGGAATCGCACAGTTGCCGAAATTCGCAGCTTGCTCACAAAAAATGGCGGCAATATGGCGGAGGCCGGAGCGGTCGCCTGGCAATTCCATAAGAAAGGCGTGCTGGTCGTCGAGAAGGGGAAGGTCGAGGAAGATGCGCTGCTCACCATAGCCCTCGAAGCCGGAGCGGAAGACGTGAAGGTCAGCGATAAGGCGTTCGAAGTGCTGACCAGCCCGCAGGACTTTGAGGCCGTGAAGAAAGCGCTGAACGACGCCAAAATCGAGTATACGCTTGCTGAATTAAACTTCATTCCCCAGAATACGATTGCGTTGGAGGAAAAGGCCGCGGAACACATGCTGAAGCTCATGGAAATTCTGGACGAGCATGACGATGTGCAGAAGGTTCATGCGAACTTCGATATCTCCGACGAGGTCATGGAGAAAGTTGCCGCTGCCACCGCCTAATCCGGGAGTTTCGGCACTGAGTATCGACGAACACGCAGTCTATTCATCCATCACTCCGCCGCACTCGTTTCTACTGATCAAATGATCGCCTTACTGACAGGCCTCGTGGCCTTCAAGGCGCCCTCGCAAGTCACGCTCGATGTCCATGGCGTGGGTTATGAGGTCCTGGTTCCTCTCAGTACCTATTATTCGTTGCCCAATCAGCATGAGCCGGTGACGCTCAGCATCCATACGCATGTGCGCGAGGATGCGATCCAGTTGTTCGGATTTCTCACCGCGGCCGAGAAGGAAGCGTTTCTGTTGTTGACCGGCATTTCAGGAATCGGGCCGAAATTGGGGCTCAGCGTGCTCTCCACGCTGTCCGTGCGAGACCTGTACACGGCGATTCAGGCGGCAGATATCGAAAAATTGGGAACGGTTCCGGGGATCGGCAAAAAGTCGGCGGCGAGAATTGCACTGGAGCTTAAGGACAAGGTGGCTCGGTTGCATCCGTCCGGCGAACCAGCCGGAGCTGGCCCTGGACGATCCGCCAATCCGCTGTACGGGGATGCCTTGTCGGCGTTAGTGAATCTCGGCTATCGGCAACCGGATGTGAAAGAGGCGTTGAAGCGGGTGGAGGAAGCCGGTGCGATGACGCAGGGGTTAGAGCAGGTGATTCGAGAGGCCCTCAAAGACCTGGCCAAGGGGTGACACATGCCAATGACTGAGCGTGCACAAACGAGAAGCAGGCGGCGAGCCATCGTGACCGGGCTCGCCGTAGTGGCGATCTTGCTCTGTGTCTCGATAACGGAACAAGTCTTCGCCGCCGAGGGCATGGAAGAGCCGAAAAGTATCCGCAAGACCTGCGGGGTATGCCCGGAAGGATACGCCACCACCGGAAGGACCAATGCCCCGGAGCTCTGCAAAGATGGCGACCCGGTGTTGGTCCAGTGCGTACCCTTAGGCGGCAACATGCTTTCGGTCTGTGGATCTTGCCCGGATGGATATAATGAAGTCGGTCGCTCGAATGTTCCTTCGCGTTGCGGGTCCGTCGATGGCGGGCTGGTGTCACAATGTCAATCGCGGCAGATGGGGGCCAGTATGCCCGATCCAAGCCAGGGCGGCGTCAAGTGCCCGCCTGATTGCGGCAGCACGGCGGCTCCGGGGCAGGGCGCGTCTCCGCCGCCACCGAAATTCAGACCCGCACCCGAGTCCAAATAACTGAAGAGCATATCCTCTAGGAATTCGTCATGTCTGACCGCACCGTGAGCAACCAACTGACCGACGACGAGCGCGGGCTCGAGGCGGCGCTGCGCCCGCAGAGTTTGCGGGAGTACGTCGGGCAACCGCGGATGAAGGAATCGCTGGAGATTTGCATCGAAGCGGCCAAGCGCCGCGGCGAAGCCTTGGACCATGCGATCTTTTACGGTCCACCAGGCCTGGGCAAGACGACGATCGCCCACATCATTGCTAGGGAAATGGGATCGGCCATCCGCTCGACCTCCGGGCTCGTCTTGAGCCACGCGGGTGATCTTGCCGCGATTCTGACCAATCTGCAGGAACGGGATGTCTTGTTTATCGATGAAATTCACCGGTTACCGGCGTCGGTGGAAGAGGCCCTCTATCCGGCGATGGAGGACTATCAGCTCGATCTGGTCGTCGGACAGGGCGCTTCGACAAGAACCGTGAAACTCGAATTGCCTCGGTTTACCCTGGTTGGAGCCACGACTAGAGCGGGGGCTTTGACCTCCCCTCTGCGAGATCGGTTCGGATTAGTGCACCGGCTGGAGTTTTATTCCTCTGTGGAACTGACGTCGATCGTCACGCGTTCAGCAGGGTTGCTGAGTATTCCCATCGACGAAGCCGGTGCGGCTGAGATTGCTCGCCGGGCCCGGGGAACGCCCCGCATCGTCAATCGATTGATTAAGCGCATCCGGGACTATGCCCAAATCAAGGCCGGGGGGCGTATCACTCAACCGGTCGCCCAGGATGCTTTGGCGTGGTTGGCGGTCGACGCGGCTGGACTGGATGAGATGGACCGTCGTGTGCTTCTCACCGTGATCGAAAAGTTTAACGGTGGGCCCGTCGGGGTTGATTCGTTGGCCGCCGCGGTGCAGGAGGATAAGGGCACGCTGGAAGATGTCTATGAACCTTATTTGATCCAGGCGGGCTTTCTAGAACGCACTGGTCGCGGCCGTCAGGCGACCAGATCGGCCTACGAGCATTTCAAGAAACAGAAAGACCTGCTCCCGTTGTCCGGTGAGGCGGATTCGCTCACAACTCCTTGAATCCCCAGACCTATCCTTGCAATGCCCGCAGTGGCTCCTGTAGGATACCCACTTGTCCAAGCGCAATCCATTGGCTTGGACTCGTTTCGCGGAGCGTCGTTCGAAAAGACGCCTGCCGCGAGGAGGAAATCCCCCCGTCATGTCTGATGACTTGCAAGTCCATCGCGAACAAATCGATCGGCTCGACGATCAGATTTTGCGCCTCCTGAACGAGCGCTCGAAATCGGTCATTGAGATCGGCCGGCTGAAGAAGCTCAAAGACGCAGACGCGAATCTGCACACGCCTGGACGCGAAGCGGCGATTTTCGATCGTCTCAGCAAACAAAATACCGGCCCCTTTCCCACCGAGGCCATCCGAGCGGTATACCGGGAAATCATGTCGGCGTCGTTATCCCTGGAAGGGCCGCAAAAGGTCGCCTACCTTGGACCGAGGGCCACATTTACCCATATGGCCTGCATGCAAAAATTCGGCGCCTCTGCCCACTATATCCCCGTCAACAGCATTAAGGATGTCTTCAGTGAAGTGGAGCGGGGACGCGCCCATTTCGGTGTGGTGCCGATCGAGAACACGACGGAAGGCGTGGTGAATCACACTCTCGACATGTTCGTCGACTCTAACCTGTTGATCTACGGCGAAGTGCTGCAGGAAGTTGCGCACCATCTCATGTCAAAAAGCGGAATCGCGGCAGACATCAAGCGCATCTATTCGCATCCCCACGCCATTGCGCAATGCCGAAATTGGCTGGAGACCAATCTGCCCCACGTACCGGTGTCGGAGGTGGCGAGTACCGCGCGGGCTGCGGAAATGTCGGTGGATGATCCTTCGGCCGCCGCGATCGCGTCGGAACTGGCGTCCCAGCTCTATGGCTTAAAGGTGGTAACAGCCAGAATCGAAGACAACATCAATAACTTCACGCGGTTTCTCGTGTTGTCACAGAAGGCGCCGGAGCGGACGGGCCGTGACAAAACCTCGCTCATGTTGTCGGTCAAGGACAAGGTCGGCGCCCTGTACGACTTATTGCGACCCTTTGCCTCCCATGGCTTGAACATGACGAAGATCGAGTCGCGTCCCTCGCGTCGCAAAGCCTGGGAATACATTTTCTTTGTCGATATCGAGGGCCATATCGACGAGGAGCGGGTCAAGAAAGCGGCGGAAGAGGTCAAGAGCCGCTGTCTGTTCATGAAGATTCTCGGGTCGTATCCCGCCTACTCCTAGAGGTCCGAGTGACACCATGCCATTGAAGGTGCATCCCGATATCGCCTCCCTCGTGCCGTACGTGCCTGGAAAACCCATCGAAGAGCTACAACGAGAGTTGGGCTTGCCGCGCGCGGTGAAGCTGGCCTCCAACGAAAATCCGATCGGGCCCTCGCCGAAGGCCATGGCCGTGCTCGCCGAGACGGTTCCGACTCTGCATCGGTATCCAGATGGCGGAGCGTTCCGCCTGCGAGGAGCCCTGGCCGAACGTTGGAAGGTCGCACCGGACCAGGTCATACTCGGAAACGGCTCCGATGAAATCCTCGGACTCCTCGCCCGAACCTTCCTCTCGCCGGGAGACGAGGCCGTGATGGCGGAACACACCTTCGTGATTTATAAAATGGAAGTGAAGGCGGCGCACGGGGTAGCGGTTGAAGTGCCGCAGAAGAATTGGCATCACGATTTGCCGGCCATGGCCGCCGCCATCACCGATAAGACGCGGTTGCTCTTTGTGTGCAACCCCAACAACCCGACGGGCACCATGGCCACCAAAGCGGAGGTAGCGGCGCTCATGGAGCGGGTGCCGGACCATGTCGTGGTTGTATTTGATGAGGCCTATTACGAATATGTGCGGCATCCGGAATTTCCTGAGTCGCTCGGGTATGTCACGGCCGGACGTCCTGTCATCGTCTTGCGAACCTTCTCCAAGATTTATGGATTAGCGGGCTTGCGCATCGGGTATGGGATCACCACTCCTGAAATCACCAATTACTTGAATCGAATCCGTCCCCCTTTCAACGCCAACAGCATGGCGCAACGTGCCGCATTGGCGGCGCTGGACGACGACGCGCATGTGACCGCAAGCCGCTCTCTCAATCACGTGGAAATGGACAAAGTGCGTGCCGGCCTGCGCCGGCTGGGGTTCGAGGCCTTGCCCAGTGAAACGAATTTTCTCTATTTCGATGTCGGAAGAAGCGGGCGCGCAGTCTTTGACGCGCTGTTGGCCAAGGGCATCATTGTGCGTCATATCGAAGGCCGCATGTTGCGGGTGACCATCGGCCTCCCGGAAGAAAACCAATTGTTCCTGAGCGCGCTGGAAGACGTCACACGCGCGTCGCAATAAGGAAAGCGAGACGAGACCATGATTATTGTCTTGAAGCCTGACGCTTCGGAGCGGGAAGTCGATCACATCACCGACCGGCTTCGGGAATTGGGGTTGAAGTCGCACATCTCGGCCGGGCAGGAACGGACTATTATCGGCGTGATCGGCGACGACCGGATCTTGCACAATCAGCCGTTGACCGCCTTGCCCGGTGTGGAAAGTGTGTTGCCGATTCTGGCTCCATGGAAGCTCGTCAGTCGCGAGTTTAAGAAAGAAAATACAATCATCGACGTCAACGGCGTCAAGATCGGCGACAAGAAAATTACGATCATGGCCGGTCCCTGCGCGGTCGAACGGTTGGAATTGACCGTAGGGATCGCCCACGAAGTCAAATCGGCCGGCGCGACGGTTTTGCGAGGCGGGGCGTATAAGCCGCGAACCTCGCCCTATTCCTTCCAGGGATTGGGACGCGAAGGGCTGGATTATCTGGTGGAGGCCAAGAAGCAGACCGGCCTGCCGGTCGTGAGCGAGATTCTCGATACCCGTGATATCGAACTCTTCCTGGAGAAGGCCGACATCATTCAAATCGGCGCCCGTAACATGCAGAACTTCGAGCTCCTCAAGGAAGTCGGCGCCTACGATAAGCCGGTGTTGTTGAAGCGCGGTCTCTCAGCTACCATCAAGGAGTTTCTGCTCTCTGCGGAGTACATCATGTCCCGCGGCAACCGCAACGTCATGTTGTGCGAGCGCGGGATCCGCACCTTTGAAACGCAGTATCGGAACACGCTGGATCTCGCGGCCATCCCGACGCTCAAGGATCTGTCGCATCTTCCCGTCATCGTCGATCCGAGTCATGCCACCGGTAAGTGGGATTTGGTGGCGCCGATGTCCAAAGCGGCGATCGCTGCCGGAGCCGATGGTCTGTTGATCGAAGTGCATTCCAATCCCGAATGTGCCCTGTGTGACGGAGAGGAATCCATCCGGCCGTCGAAATTCAAAGAACTGATGGGAGATTTGCGCAAGATCGCCGCCGCCGTCGATCGCACCTTGTAATGAAGAGGCGAGACGCTGACCTGGGCATATCTTGAGAACCCGGCAAGTATCCAATGACGACACCACATTTTAAACAAGTGGCCATTATCGGGGTCGGCCTCATCGGCGGCTCCCTGGGGATGATCCTGCGCCGTCAGAAGCTGGCGGATTCCGTCGTCGGCATCGGGCGCCGCGTGGAGAACCTGAAAACGGCGGTTGAGGTCGGCGCCATCGATCGGTACGTGTCTGATCCTCGCGAAGGCGTCGAAGGTGCAGACTTCGTCTTGCTGGCCACGCCGGTGGATACCTATGAGCGGCACCTGCAGGAGTGGGCCGGCTGTCTCAAGCCCGATACGATCGTCAGCGATGTCGGCAGCGTGAAGGGGGAGTTGGTCACCCGGGCCGAGGCTCTGCTGCCGTCAGGGGTAAAATTTGTCGGCGCCCACCCCATTGCCGGCAAGGAAAAGACCGGGGTAGCCGCCGGATCGGAGACGCTCTTTTCCGGTGCCCGCTGCATTCTGACGCCCACCGCCTACACAGATCCCGAGGCACTGAAAATTGTTCGTAGAATCTGGGAACTCGCGGGTTCGATCGTGCTCGAGATGGATCCGTTCCTCCACGACAAGATCCTCGGCGCCGTCAGTCACTTGCCACACGTGGCAGCCTTTGCGTTGATGACGGCCTTGGCGGATGTGCGCGACCATGGCGTGCCGGAACTGGATCTGGCCGGTCATTCCGGCGGCGGATTGCGCGACACCACCAGGATCGCCGCCAGTTCTCCGGAGATGTGGCGAGACATTTTTCTCTGGAATCGGGACAACGTTGTGTCGTTGATCGAGACCTATGAACGGCATCTCGGTGAGTTGAAACGGTTGATTGCCGCCGGTGATGCGGCTGGGATCGAAAAACAATTGGACAAGGCCAAGCACGAACGCGAACAACTCATTCCCCGGACGCCAGGGAAGGCCTAAGCTGCGATGGCTTCGTTAACGATCACGCCAGGCCGCCCGTTGAAGGGCACCATCACGGTGCCGGGCGATAAGTCCGTCACGCATCGGGCCATCATCCTCACGGCGTTGGCCGAAGGAACGAGCACCGTGACGGAGTATTGCCGCGGCGAAGATTGCTTGAATACCATGCGCGCCTTCCAGTCGCTGGGAGTGCGAATCGAGGAGACGCCGGAATCGTTGACGGTCTACGGCAAAGGCATGTGGGGATTGACGGAACCGTTCGGCCCCATCGATTGCGGCAATTCAGGGACCGGAATCCGTTTGATGGCCGGGCTGTTGGCGGGGCAGGATTTTTTTACGATCCTCACCGGAGATGAATCGATCAGACGACGTCCTATGGGGCGGGTGGTGAAGCCGCTGCGCGCGATGGGCGCAACTATTGCCGGGCGGAAGGGCGGGGAACTTGCGCCCTTGGCCATTACGGGGACCAGACTCAAGGGCATGTCCTATGTCTCGCCCGTTGCAAGCGCTCAGATCAAATCGTCCTTGCTCTTCGCAGCCCTGTATGCGGATGGCCTCACGACCATCTCCGAGCCCCGGCTCTCGCGAGATCACACCGAACGCATGCTGGCCTATTTCGAGATTCCATTTGAGCGGGACGGATGCACGGTCCGGATCGAAGGGCGTCCTGCTGTCCGTTGGAGTGGCAAACCGGTGGTGGTGCCCGGTGATCTCTCGGCTGCGGCATTTTTCCTGGTCGGATCTTCCATTGTCCCGGATTCCGATGTCACGATTCGTAATGTGGGGATGAATCCGACGCGAACCGGCCTGATCGACATCTTGCGCCAGATGGGCGCGCATGTCGAGATGCTGAATCCGCGCGAGGAGGCGGGGGAGCCCGTCGCGGATTTGCGGGTACTCTCCAGGCCGCTTCATGGCGTACGCATCGGGCCCGATCAGATTCCTCAGACCATCGATGAATTTCCTATTCTCTGCGTGGCAGCAGCCGTGGCGGAGGGTGAGACCGTGATCATCGGCGCTGAAGAACTGCGGGTAAAAGAAAGCGACCGGATCGCCACCATGGCAACAGAGTTGCGCGCGATGGGAGCGCGCATCGAAGAGCGGCCAGACGGGATGGTCATCCAAGGGCTCGGACGCAATGGTGCCAATGGCGCCCTGACCGGCGCCATCTGCGAGAGTCATGGCGATCATCGTGTGGCCATGTCTGTCGCCATCGGCGGGTTAACCGCCGCTCAGGCGACGCAGATTCTCCATACGGATTGTATCGAGACCTCATTCCCAAATTTTGATCATAAGCTCTTGGAACTATTGACTGATTCTGGGAAACGGCTATAGTGCGAGGACGGCGTGGGTGAAATCGATGTCGCCAACCGCGGCAAACGTGGCTTGATCATCGCGATTGATGGTCCAGCCGGTGTAGGGAAGAGTACGGTGGCGCGACTGTTGGCGTTGCGGCTTGGCTACTTGTATCTGGATACCGGTGCCTTGTATCGCGCCATTGCGTGGAAGGTTCATAATACGGGGCTCAGCCCTGACGATCACCAGGCCATCGCCGCGTTGCTCCCTAAAACGACACTGCAGATGGCCTGTGGACCGGAACAATCCCACGTGCTGCTGAACGGGCGCGATATTACCGGGGAGCTGCGAACCCCGGAAGTGACGGCATTGGCCTCGATGGTGTCCGCCATCCCGGCCGTTCGTGAATGGCTGTTGCCCGTGCAACGGCAAATCGGTGCCGAAGGGTGCGTCGTGGCGGAAGGGCGCGACATCGGGACCAGGGTGTTCCCGGAAGCCGACGTGAAGTTTTTTCTCGAGGCCGATGCAGAAGTCCGAGCCACCCGACGGCATCGCGAACTGGTGGCGGCGGGGCACTCGGTTCAATTTGATCAGACCAAGCGCGACCTCACCGGGCGTGATGATCGTGACCGTTCCCGCGCGGTGGCGCCGTTGATTCCCGCACCCGATGCGGAGCGGCTCGACACGTCGAGCATGCCGGTGGAGGAGGTCGTCTCGCATATGATGGCTGTGGTTGCGGCACGATTGTGAGCTCCGCACTGTACGGCCTCTTGTGGGTCCTCTCGCGCAGTATCGGCTGGATCTGTTTCCGGTATCGCACCATCGGCCGGGTGCCGCGACAGGGCGGACTGTTGATCGCGTCGAACCACGCCAGCTATTTGGATATTCCGCTGCTGGGCTGCGGCATTCCCCGGCGGGTCTGGTACATGGGGCGGCATGACCTGTTTCCGATCCCGCTGCTCAACGGCCTGCTGCAAGCGTTGGGGTGGATTCCATTACGGATCGGCCGCCTCGATCGGGACGCCTTCAGTAAAGCGGTTGCCTTGATCAACGAGGAAAAGGCGGTGGCCATTTTCCCCGAAGGCGGGCGGACGATGACCGGTGCGTTGAAACCTGGGAAGCCGGGGATCGGGGTGATCGTGTCGCAAACGGGATGTCGCGTGGTGCCGGCGCATATCGGCGGGACGTTTGAAGTGCTGCCCCCCGGGGCCAAGTGGCCGAGATTTCGCCGTGTGACGGTGACCTACGGAGACCCGTTGGACTTCTCAGCAGACGCCGCGCAGCTGGAAGGCAAAGTGTTTTATCAACATGTCAGTCGTACGGTGATGGCCAAGATTGCGGAGCTCGGACAGGTGCCGAACCCCGGAGACGGGAAGGCCCAGGCCGGACCGTCGCATGATCTAGAAGCCAGATCGACAGCCAAGTCTTGCAACGCTGAGTAAGACTCGGTTTTTTTCACGATCAGCACCCGGCATAGGCCGGAGGACGGACCTTTCATGAGTACTGCCACCCCACAAAGCGAACCCAAGCTCGACCGCGATGCCTTAGCGGCGATGTATGAGGAAACCTTCCGGAATTTTGAGGAAGGCACCATCACCGAGGGCATGGTCGTCGCGATCGGCAAGGACAAAGTCGTCGTCGATATCGGCTACAAGTCCGAAGGGATGATTCCCGCCGACCAGTTCTCGCAGGAAGAATTGGGGCAATTGAAAGTGGGCGATCGCCTGCAGGTGTATCTCGAGGAATGCGAAGACGCGGACGGCAATCTGGTGCTCTCCAAAGAAAAAGCCGACAAGATGAAAATCTGGGAGGAATTGGAGAAGCTACACAAGGAAGAAAAAAGCATCGAAGGCAAGATAATTTCCCGTATCAAGGGCGGCATGATGGTCGATATCGGCGTCAAGGCGTTCTTGCCCGGTTCCCAGATCGATCTGCATCCCGTCCGCGATCTGGACGGGTTGGTCGGCAAGACCTTCCCGCTGAAGATCATCAAGATCAACCATCGCCGCGGCAATGTGGTGGTTTCCCGGCGCGTCCTGCTGGAGGAAACCCGCGACCGACGTCGCCAGACGACCTTGTCCACGTTGAAGGAAGGCCAGTTGATTCAAGGTACGGTCAAGAACATCACCGATTACGGTGCGTTCATCGATCTGGGTGGGATCGATGGCTTGTTGCACATCACCGATATGTCGTGGGGCCGTGTGGGACATCCGTCCGAGTTGTTCCAGGTCAGCGACAAGGTCGAAGTTACCGTGCTCAAGTACGATCGGGAAACCGGCCGTATCTCGCTGGGCCTCAAGCAGAAGTCGGCGGATCCCTGGACCGGTGTGGCGGCGAAGTACCCGGTGGGGACACGCGTGCGCGGTCGGGTGGTGAGCTTGACCGATTACGGCGCGTTCGTCGAACTGGAGCCGGGCGTGGAAGGGTTGGTCCACGTGTCCGAGATGTCGTGGACGCACGAAGTGCGGCACCCATCGCGTGTGGTGTCGGTGGGTGATCAGGTGGAAGCAGCCGTCTTGAATATCGATCCGGGAAGCCGCAAGATTTCCTTGGGCATGAAGCAGACGGCGCCGAATCCCTGGGACATGATCGAAGCCAAATATCCGGCCGGTACGCGGATCGAAGGCAAGGTGAAGAGCCTGACCGACTTCGGCGCGTTCGTGGGATTGGAAGAAGGTATCGATGGCTTAATTCACATTTCCGACATGTCCTGGACGAAGCATATCAAGCATCCGTCGGAGCTCTTCAAGAAGGGCCAGAAGGTAGATGCCGTCGTGATTCGCATCGACAAGGAGAAGGAACGGCTCTCGCTGGGCTACAAGCAATTGTCCCGCGATCCATGGGAAGAGCAGATTCCCAACAAGTACCGGGTCGGCGATAGCATTACCGGCAAGGTCAGCAAGATCGCTGATTTCGGACTCTTTATCGAATTGGACGGGGACGTAGAAGGCTTGATCCACATCAGCGAAGTGGGTCTGGACGCCAACGTTCGCATGGAAGAAAAGTTCAAGCCGGGTGATGACGTCACGGCGAAGATCATCAAGGTGGATCGCGACGAGCGGAAGATTGCGCTCAGCCTCCGCGATCATCAGCTGGATTCCGACCGCCGCCAGGTGGATGAATTCCATGCTTCGCAGGGCGGAATCGATCAAACCCTGGGACGCGCGGCCAAGCAAAGCCGGAAGCGGAACCAGAACGATTCCGAAGCCTAAACGTCGGGAGACTGAATGGGCCCACACACAGACACGGCGGGGAAACCACAGCGGAGTCTACTGCGCCGTATCCTCTGGGCCATCGTGATTGTGGGAGGAGCGTTGATTTTCTTGAACGCGCTCCTCCCCGACCTCGATTTCTCAACCCAGGATCGAGTGGCCCTCATTCGCATCGAGGGCGTGATCCTGGATGCGCAAGCGACCATCAGCGAATTGAAGCACTACAGCGAGAATCCGCTGGTGAAGGCGATCGTGTTGCGTATCGACAGTCCTGGCGGAGGGGTCGTGCCGTCTCAGGAAATTCACGATGCCGTCAAACGGGTGAAAAACAAAAGTAATAAAGCCATCATCGCGTCCATGGGCACTGTGGCTGCGTCAGGCGGCTATTACATTGCGGCAGCCACCGACCGGATCATTGCCAATCCGGGTAGCCTGACGGGGAGTATCGGCGTCATTATGGAAATGGCGAACTTCGAAGGCCTGATGAAAAAAGTCGGCGTCGAGGGCGTGGTCATCAAGAGCGGGCGCTTCAAAGATGTCGGATCGCCCGTGCGCAAGATGAGCGACGAAGAGCGCAAGCTATTGCAGTCTGTGATGGATGACGTCCATCAGCAGTTTATTCAAGCCGTAGCCGATGGGCGATCGCTGGAAGTATCCGAGGTGGAACCCTTGGCCGATGGCCGGATTTATACCGGTCGTCAGGCGAAAGAGGCGCGGTTGATCGACGAGCTGGGCGATCTCGACGACGCGATCCATATCGCAGCGGACATCGCCGGCATGGAAGGCGAACCGAAAGTCGTCGAGCCGCGCAAACGGTTTTCATTCCGGGACATCATCGAATCACGTTGGTCGTCGGTGTTTCCGAAGTTGGAGTTCGATACCGGCGTCAAACTGAAATACCTGATGGCGTTCTGATCGGTCGAGGCTTGATGAGTATGGCAACGCAGCAATTCACCTGTACGTAAGCCCCACCCACGAGGAGAGGGACGATGACCAAAGCGCAGATTATCGAGCGGGTATCGGAGCAGGTCACCACGTTGACGAAGCGGCAGGCGGAAATCGTCGTCAATACGATTTTCGATTGTATCCGGGACTCCCTGCGAAACGGCAACAAGACGGAGATTCGGGGGTTCGGAAGCTTCCGGCTTCGTGCGCGGCGTATGAAGGAAGGGCGTAACCCGAAGACCGGCGCGACAGTTGCGGTGCCGGCTAAACGTGTGCCATTCTTCAAGGCAGGCAAGGAATTGAAGGAATTACTCAATAAGTAACAGGAGTGATACCGTGGCAGAGTCGTCCAATATAGCAGCCCCTGAAGTGCGGTGGAGTGACGGTGCGCTCAAGCGCATGGAGCGCGCGCCCATGTTTTTGCGGGGAATGGTCCGCCGCCTGGCCGAGAAGAAGGCGCGTGAGTTGGGCTATGCCGAAATCACCGAAGAGATCCTCGAGCAGTTCAAAGGTCAGATGATGGGGACCATGGGTGGTGAAGGCGGAATGGCCGAGGCGGCTGATCAAATGGCCAAAGGGCAGCTCCCCTGGACCGCTGCCGCCAAGGAGCGCCTCGCTGCCGTACCGGAATTCATGCGGGGGATGATCAAGCAAATCGCCGATGAGATCGCTCGCAAGGGCGGCCACATGGAAGTCAATGTCGATCTGTTCGACAAGGTCGAAGCCTTGGGTGAGATCCGCGAACGGGAGGCGACTCCGCTGGAGTGGACCGAAGGGGCCTTAGCGCTCTTGCAACAGAAGATCAAAGAATCTCCGCCGATCGCCATGGACTTCGTGAGCGACATGATCCGGCATGATACCGAGGAGATGGCGCGAGAGAAGGGCTTGACCAGAATTGACGAACAGACTGCTGTGCAGTTGTGGGAAGCCCCACAGGAACGCGTGGCCTGGAGCGACGAGGCCTGGAAGCGCCTGCAAACCTCGCCCGATTTTGTGCGCAGCGGCATCCGCAAAGCGGCCGAACGCAGGGCTCGCAAGTTGGGGTTGAAAGAAGTCGACTCGGAGCACCTCACCACGTTCCGCAATCAGGCCATGATGAAAGCCGTGAAGCGAATCCGGTCATTCGGCTACAACGAGCTGACGTTCGATGCCTTCGACACCGCACTCCAAAAAACCAAGCGGTTGCAGGGGAACGATCAGGCGGAAAAACGGCTGCAGGAAATTCGTTCCCATTTCAGTGATCCCGAAGTGAAGAAGCCGGAAGGCGGCACCTTGGGGGCCGACCTGATGGGGCGATTTAGAAAGTTTCTCAAGGGCGAAGGCTCTCTGTAACAGTCTCCGGAGCCGCCTGGGCTGAATGAGGCCGGGCGGCTCTCTTTTCTCCATTCCTTCCACCGCTCTCGCATTTCTCCCAGGCACGCTGTTCATTGTGCAGGGGGATTGCTCATGCGCGCATGGCAGGAGGATGCACGTCTACAGCATCTCTTTTCGGGCGGTCGTGACGAATGATCTAAGACCGTGCCGGAATCGCGCTGGCGCCTGGAAACGTGAATAGTCTATTCTGGCGCGTATCAGGTTGTCGATGTTGATGAGAGGGCTGGCGTTGAACGGAGACTCCACCCACAAGCCGAACGCCTGTGGGTGGGATCACCAAACTGAAGGAAATAGACGAGGACTGGTCGCTTAGTGTGCCGCGACGCCGGCTGCTTGGGGCCAGAATTTATGACGAATCTGGGGCAGCGGTTCGTTATCAAAATTCGGAATGTCGTAGAGGCAACGGTCGATGGTCGAAACCTCGTCTTCCGTTAATTCCAATGCGACTTGCTTCTTCCAGAATTGGTCGAGCGCCAGATAGTCGTTCGACGTCGGCTTTTCGGCCAAAAGAGCCTGCATATGTTTGAACCCTTCTGTATCGACTCCAGGCACACGGCCGTTGTTGCGATCAATACACCATTTCAGGACTTCTGCGACGCCATACATCGACAACGGAATCGTAACTTTCTTGCTCATGGGCACCTCCTCCACACTTGGGACGCATTGTAGCCTAAGGCTTTCCAAGTTTTCAAAGGGGCGAAAGGCCTACGCAGCTGCGACCATTCGGGAGCCGAAGGCCAAGCGCCAACCGACGACCCTGACGCCGAGACTTCGTTGCGAAGCAGAAAAGGGCTCTGTATACTCCGCTCAGCGCAGAAGGATTGGGAGCGGCGAAGCATGGACTTGGCCGGAATGTCATGCCTTTTTCATCGGGATGGCGATGACCATCGACACCTGTGCCAACAAGAGTCGGGCGATCGGTCGAGTCGGTTTGGCTCTCATAGCCGGCTTGCCCCTTTTCTTCGCTTGCTCCAAAACGGACCCCTACGTCCCGCCGGATCCCTTCTATTATTTTGAAAGTTATGCGGTCGGCAAGAACCCGACGACCGTGACGACGGCCGACTTCAATCGGGATCAAATCACCGATCTCATCACCACCAACATATCCAGTAACTCCATTTCGCTGCTCTTCGGCAATGGTGATGGAACCTTTCGCGATCAGGTGCAGGTGAAGGTATGCCAGGAGCCGCGCTCGCTCGCGCTCAACGATTTTAACCATGATGACCAGCTCGACGTGGCACTGGCCTGTTCGGGCGGAGATCAGGTCTCCATCCTGTTCGGGCGAGGCAACGGGAAGTTCGATGAAGGGCCGCAGTATCCGGTGCATCGCACGCCCGTCTCCATCTCCAGCCAGGACGTCAACGGCGACGGGCATCCGGATTTAGCCGTGGCCTTACGCAACGATAAGGTGAAGATTTTTCTTGGGAGCGCCAACGGAGAATTTCGGCCCGGCGTGCAATATGAATATGGGGATACCCCCACGTCCGTGGCGCTCAAAGATCTCAATCAGGACGGCAAGCCGGATTTAGTGGTGACGAACGGCGGGCCGATGTTGAGTGCCGTCTCCGTATGGATCGGCAATGGCGATGGAACCTTCCTTAATCCAAAAGATTACAAAACCGGCCGGCGGCCGTTGGGCGTGAGTTTCGCCGACTTTAATAGCGACCATCTGCCCGATCTCCTGGTCATCAACGGCGAAGGGGATAGCTTCACGACCTTTCTCGGCAACGGGAACGGCACCTTTCAGCCGGGCAAGGACTCCGGCGCCGATGCCAGCCCCAATTTCGGTGTGGCCCATGATTTCGACGGCGACCACATCGACGATGTAGCGGTCGTCAATTTACAGTCCACCGACCTCTCCATTTTGTTCGGGCGTGGCGACGGCACCTTTCACTATCCGCCGCGCAATTACCGCACGAAGAACGGTCCCTTTGCCGTCGCAAGTTATCGGGTCTCGGCGGACAACGAGGAGGAGCCGGGGCTCGTGACGGCCGATAACGGCGCCGCCAGCGTGTCGGTCTTTTTGCATCACGGCAGGAAAGGGCAACTCCCGCCAACCACCAAAACGGAATAACGACCGATTCAGATTTCCGCCGCGACAACCGAAGAGGAGACAGGCAGTTTGCTTGACACCTCGATAGGGCTCGGATAGAGTTCGAAAAGGTCGCCGGACTATGGTCCGCGCCAATTTCAGCGATCAGACCACGGGGGCTCGTGCGATCGTTTTTGTGGTGGTTTAGCATGGGCTGCCTGACGACGCTGGCAGTCTTAATGGTTCAAGGCGGGGTGCGCGATCTGGTATCGGGGGCCAACCCCACGGGAAGTTCCGGCGCGATCCTTTCCTTCAGTACCACGATCTTCGGGGGTGGGTTGTTGGCCGGCTGCCTCGCCCTTATCCTCAATCGTCTCCGCTAAACAAGTGACGACGTTGGTATCGGTCTGAGATGCGCGGAGACGTCTACGCAATCATGTCGAAGGGGCAATGGTCGGGCGATGCACTGCCTGAAATGCAAAGGATTTATGATGGTGGAGCGGCACTACACGCTCATGAATCGTCGGCTGTATGCGCGCTGCCTGAACTGCGGGTTCTGGATCGATCTGGCCGATCTGCTCCGGTTTTTTCACAAAGTGATTTCCAGCAGTGTGCGTGGCACGAAGGTTCGAGAAACCTATACCCTGTGACCGTCAGAACTCCTCTGCTCGTCACAAGAAAGCATAGACATTCCGCATGAATCGTTCACATCGGATGTTGCCGGTGGCTGTCATGGTCGTTCCGTTCCTCCTCGCCGCGCTGTGGACCGGCCAAGCCCGGGCGATCGACAACGATGTGGATGACGAGGTCATTACCGTCCCGTACGATCCCAGGCCCGTCCCATCGGCCAAGCAAGCACATCACAGCCTTCGATGGCGGCACGTGCCGGCGCACAGCATTCTCCTGAAGGAATTGAAGACGGGCACGACGCTCTATCAGTTTGAAAGCGAAAAGCGGCTGTCCCCGGCGAGTCTCACGAAGATCATGTCGGCGTTAGTGATCCTGGAATATGGCCACCTGGATGATGAAGTGACCGTGAGTCCCAAGGCCGCTCGCGCCCATAAAACGCACCTGCGCCTGCGAACGGGACAAATTTTCCGCCTGGAAGATTTGCTGAAGGCGATGCTGATTGTCTCTGCGAACGATGCCTGCCTGGCGGCCAGCGAACATGTCGGCGGCGACGAGGCCCGCTTTGTCGATCTCATGAATGCCAAGGCGGCGGCGTTGGAGTTACACAATACCCATTTCAGCAATGCGTGCGGATTTGATGCGCCGGAACATTATTCCACGGCGGAAGATCTGGCCAAGCTCAGCGAGATTGCCCTGCATCACCCCGTGTTCAAAGAGCTCGTCCGCGAAGAACGCGAAATCATCATGCCGATCAACGAGCATCGCGCGTACGTCTTGCGCACGACCAATCGGCTGCTGGGCCGGATTCCCGGGGTGCAAGGGGTGAAGACGGGCTTTACCTCGAAGGCCGGCCGCTGTCTGATTGCGAAAGTCTCCCAGGATGGCAGCGATCTGCTGCTCGTGATCCTCAATTCCAAGCGTCGCTGGAATACGGCGACCAGCCTCATCAATTACGGCCTGCGCCTGAGCGACAGCCGGGCAGCCCTGGCCCGATAACTTCCCGTCAGCGTGAATGGTGGCACGTGATCTGTGCCGGTCTCGTGGTGAGCGAGGCTGGCACGAGTGTGTGTTGTTGAGAGCGAAAGAGCGCGAGGGGGATGGAACTGGAACAGGCAAAACGTACGGAACGTTCGAGATGGTCGGAGCGGAACTCTGTCGTCTGATGGTTTAGTGCGGGAGTGAAAACTCCACGTTGACGTCCTTGCCGAGATAATTCACCTGAAAGCCCTGCTTGTCGTAGGCCAGCAGGGCGCCCATCACATTCTCGTCGCCATAATCTTCCTTGCCCAGAATCTTGCGCACATCGTCCGGGCTTTCGCTGTTGAGGACATTGCGGAAGATGCCGCGCGTTTTAAATGCAAAACGATTATTGATGAAGATGAGATCGACTTTGCCGTCCTGTACCCGTACGCCCGCCATGGGTCCGGTCGGTTTACGCTGATCGAGCAAGAAAATGAAGGTGGCCTCTTGTTCCGCCTTGATACCGGGGATCTTTTCGTTCACCAGTCCGTCGAGAGCTTTGGCTTCATCATCGCCCAGCTTGATCCCGAACAGGGACACATCCTGGCTTGCAATCACCTTCGGGTCGCTCACGTCGTTCTTGCTGAGTTCATAGGGTTCGGCAATGGCGATGGCAGCGAGGCACAGGGACCCCAGCATAGTCATCAAGGCTGTGAACGTCCGCGTACGCTGCATCATGAATGCCTCCATAAAGCCCATGCTGAAAACCTAAGACCGGGTTGCGATGACCGGCCACAGGAAAGAGGGCAGGGTCACGCAACAGGGCATTCTATCCAAGCGGCCATCTGACTTTCAAGGTCGCGGCTGTGCTTATTGCGGGTGTGGAGAAGTCTGGGCTCGTGCATCTGCCGCGCTATCGCTGTGAGGCGTCAGGCGGCTGTCCGCTTGTAGCGCTTGTTTCGAGAAGATCCGGTCGACCCCGATTGCAGATCACGCATCGTGGTTTTGCAGAGCGCGGCAAATGCGTCGGCCGCTTGCCCGCGATGGCGTTTCGTGAGATAGGCGAGCCCGACGGTGTGGCAGGGCGTGGGATCGTACAGATCGATGATCTGGAGCTCTGATGCCGGCAGCCGGGATTTGACGTAGAGCTCAGGTAAGATCGTGGCCCCGGTGCCCTCCGCCACGGCCTGGAGAATGCCTTCCGGCGATGTCATTTCCAGAACCACCTGCGGGTGAACACCGGCTTTCGCACATTCCGATTCGACCATTTTTCGCAGGCAATAATCAGCCGGCATCAGGACCAGCGGCAGCGGCGCGAGGTCCTGCATGCGCGCGCGGCGCTTCCCGATCTTCATGCCGGCGGGGGCGATGAGGGCGAGCCGCTCTTCAAACAACGGGATGGTGGTGACATGCGTATGGGTCAGCGGGAGCAGACAAATGCCGATATCGAGGCGATTGGTCAGCAGACCCTGGACGATCTCGGAAGAGGGTTGCGCGTGTACCTGAAGATGAATGTCGGGGAAACGCTGTTTGAATCGAGAAACCAACGGCGCAATCAGATAGGAATTGACCGTCGATAGCGTGCCAACCACCAATCGGCCGCGTTTCGCGCCGAGCAATTCGTGAACCACCTGCGCCGCCTGCTCCACTTCACGCAAGGCGCGCTCTGCATGCACCTGAAAGAGTTCGCCTGCCTGCGTCAGCACGACCTTTCTCCCGAGACGGTCGAACAGCCGCGTGCCCAACTCCTTTTCAAGCCCGCCGATCTGAATCGACAACGATGGCTGGGATACATGCACATGCACCGCGGCGCGGCTGAAATTTTGGTGCGTTGCCACGGCCATAAAATATTCCAATTGTCGCAGTTCCACACAGGCTCCCTGCCGCTATAGTCATAGACTATAGATTCGATGAAAACAATATATTAGACGAATACATCTTAGGTCTCCTATGGTGAGCCGTCAACTGGAATGTCGCCGCACAGGGCACTGCGCTCCTGCTGGCGGCGAGGCCAGGCAACCGGCCATTCATCAATAAGGGAGGTGGGCGATGGTGTCGAAGTACGGGATGGGAGCGATGCTCGTGGGGGCTGTGGCACTGTGCGGCGGATGCGCTGAAACGGGTGGAGTGAGCCAGGCTCCACGCCCTGAAGTCACGGCGACCATGACGAAGTCGTTATATGACCGCTTGGGCGGCAAGCAGGCGATTACGGCGGTAGTCGACCAATTTGTCGCCAATGTCGCAGCGGATGGACGAATCAACAACCGGTTTGCGACTACCGACATCCCGAAGTTGAAGGGGCATCTCGTTGATCAGGTCTGCCAGGCAACAGGCGGGCCGTGTCAATATCAGGGGCGGGATATGAAGGGTACTCACCTGGGCATGCAGATCAGCTCAGCAGATTTCGGGGCGTTGGTCCAGGACCTGGTGGCGGCGCTCGACACGTTTAAGGTGCCTGCGGGGGAGAAGGGGGAGCTCCTGGCGTTGCTCGGACCGATGAAGAAAGACATCGTCGAGTTACCGTAAGCAGGTAGCTGCGGGGGCCGGCATGATGGCCGGTCCTCGTCCGACGGCGTGAACGGAATTAGGCTTGGCGGCCCAGGTCAACGAGGGCGGTTGCGAGTCGGCGAAGGCGCTGGAAATAGCCCAGGCTGTCATCCGACAGCTCTTCGAGAAGACCATCCAGATCGGCCACACAATCCTCAAGGATCGCGAGACGGTGGCTGTCCATCTCCGGTTGCCCGTCGAGATAAAAGACCGCGCATCCGCCGATCACGGTATCCAACGTCATCAACTGCCCTTCATTCGGGCTGGAAAATTGAGGCCAGCCGTCGCGGCTGTGTTCTTCCCAAAGAGCAACGATGGATTGACGGCTCATAGGCTGGTACCGGCCACGGTGAAGCGGGGAGTGAAACGTTATCCGTGCAGCAACCCTAACGCATGCAGGAGCAGGACGGCAAGCGTGCAGAGCCACAGACCGAAAAATCGGTAGTCCACTGCCTCGCGTGTGAAGCACCAACTCAAGAGGGGCGTGCGCCAGGCCGCCGGCCCCCATATCAGGAAGCCGCTCTTGATGACCATGGCACCGCCGGTCATCCACCAGAGGGGTTGATAGGGCAGCGGCGTCGTCCACAGCAGCAGCATGATGCCCAGGCCGATTCCAATCGCTTGCCAGCGGAGCAGGTGCGGAGTCTCGTCGAGGGATTCCTTCAGCCGTCGGATGACCAGCAGAGGGGCGCTCAACAGGGCAAGCCCGTCGGCCATCCACATGCCCGCAATCGCCGCGAGGATGTATCGGGTCATCGTGTGAACCGCAGGTTCGCCTTCATCGTGACTTAGGGATAAAGCCCGCGTTGGAGATGGGCCTGGGCCACTTTGTCGATGCCCGACATGAGAGCCGCCATTCGCATCGTCGTCCGCCGTTCGAGCGAAAAGTGCAGGGTTCTGTGGAAGGCGCTCGTGATGATGTCTTGTAACCGGTCTTGAATGTCCTTGGCTTTCCAGAAGAAGCGCTGCACGTCCTGCACCCATTCAAAATACGAGACGATGACGCCGCCCGAGTTCGCCAGAATATCGGGAATGATGAAGATCCCCTTATCGGTCAGAATGCGATCAGCCTCCAGCGTCGTGGGCCCATTTGCGCCTTCTGCCAGAATTCGGCAGCGTAATTTCGCCGCGTTGGCGTCGGTGATTTGTTCGGACAGGGCGGCAGGAACCAGCACGGTACAGTCCAGCTGGAGCAGTTCGTCATTCGTGATGGGTTCGCCCAACGTGATGTCGCGTAGCGGCTCATGGTTCTCGCGGTAGCGACGCAGCAACTCAGGAATGTCGAGGCCTTTGGAGTTGTAGAGCCCGCCGCTCACGTCGCTCACGGCAATCACCCGCGCGCCGGCCTGCTGCATGATGCGGGCCGTATGCGAGCCGACGTTGCCGAAGCCCTGAATCGCGACCGTGGCTTTTGCGACATCCAGTTTCAAGTGTTGGAGCGCTTCCAGAGTCACATAGACCACACCACGACCGGTCGCTTCTTCCCGCCCCAGGCTGCCGCCGATGGACAACGGTTTTCCCGTGACCACGCCTTGCACCGCATAGCCGACCTGCTGGCTATACGTGTCCATGATCCAGGCCATCACCTGTTGGTCGGTCCCGACGTCAGGCGCGGGCACGTCCTTGTCCGGGCCGATGAGGGGGAAAATTTCCGCCGCGTATCGCCTGGTGAGGCGTTGGAGTTCCGCGCGGCTCAATTGCTTAGGATCCACCCGCACGCCGCCTTTGGCGCCGCCGTAGGGCAGGTCGGCCAGGGCGCATTTCCACGTCATCCACATGGAGAGGGCGGCGACTTCACCGAGATTCACATCCGGATGGTACCGGATGCCGCCTTTTGAAGGACCCCGGGCCGTATCGTGCTGGACACGGTATCCCGTGAACACTTCAACGCGGCCATCATCCATGCGTACCGGTATGCTGACGATCAACGAACGCTGTGGCAGTTTCAGCCGCTCGCGCAGGTTGGTATCCAGCTGCATCGCTTCGGCCGCTTCATTAAATTGTGCGACAGCGAAACGGAAGGTGTGGGTATTCAGCTCAGTCATCAGGGAGCTCCTTCGAGGGTGGATGGCGCATGACATGAATGGATGAAGGGGAAACATCGCTCGCCGGTGATTCCATCCTGGCCGCGAACCGTGCAAGAGCCACGGTCTCCGTCCAGGTGAGATGAAACTGAGCGGCGAACTGTGCGGCGATCTGTTGCTGCACGACTTGGAGATCGGGCGTGGTGTTCATGAGTGCCGCCATCGATGTGACGCGGCAACCGGAAATGCCGCAAGGAACGATGTGAGAAAAAGGTTCCAGGTCAGGGCAGACATTCAACGCGAAGCCATGCGAGGTGACGCCTTGGGAAATACGCACGCCGATGGACGCGATTTTAGACGGGCGGTCGCCGCCGACCCATACACCCGGCAGGCCCTCACGCCGATGGGCGGCGATGCCCCACTCGGCCAGCGTCCCGATCAATACCGCTTCCAGCCGGCGGACATAGGCTTTCGGGCCCGCACAATAATCGGTCAGTCGGAGAATGGGATACCCCACCAACTGCCCCGGCCCGTGATAGGTAATCGATCCGCCACGCTCCGTCCGGATGACGGGAATGCCGGTTTCCCGGGAGAGCTGATCTGCTCCCGGCCAATGCCGGTCCTGCGTGGTGCGTCCCAGCGTATAGACGGAAGGATGCTCAATGAGCAGGAGCAGATCGCGGCAGCGGTCGGCGGCTCGTTCGGTGCGGCAGGCGCGTTGTAGGGTCCAGGCTTCGTCATAGGGCATCGTCTTGCCGGAGACCAACGTCGCAGGTCGTGAGGCATCGTTTCGTTCCAGGGCTTCGGTGCCTGTAAACGGCGCGGCAGCGGCATCATGGGTGAGATGATCGAGGCTCATTGGGTTACGGCCTTGGCAGGCCAGGTCGTGAAATGATGATCGTAGACGTTCCGGCTTTGCCCTGCGTGGCGACTTGGAACGCCATCTGCCCGTTGGCATGCTCGATGGCATGCCAGAAGTCTCCCATATTGTAGAGCGGACGGTTATCAATGGCTGTCACCACATCCCCGGATTGCAATCCGGCTTGTCCGGCGACTTTGGCCTGGTCCACCTGCAGGGCGAGGATGCCTCGGTCGCTCTCCAGATCAAAACTCGCCGCCACGCTTGGCGTGATCGTCAGCGGAATCAGTCCCAAGTCCGGCCGTTCGACGGCTCCCCGGGCCATCATCGATGCGATAGGCGAGGTCATGGCTTCGATGGCGATGGCATAACTGATAGCTTGCGCCGACGGGGCAATGGCGACATTGATCCCGACGACCTGGCCGAAGCGATCGACCAAGGGGCCGCCGCTGTTTCCCGGGTTGATGGCGGCATCCGTTTGCACCAAATCGTACAGGGTTTCCCCTTCCGGCGTCAGAACGGAACGGTCCAGCGCACTGATCACGCCAACGGTCACGGTGGAGCCTCCCTTCAACGCCAGCGGGTTGCCGATGGCAATGACGGTTTCTCCAATCTCGAGGGTAGTGCGCTGGCTGAATTCAGCAGGCACCAGATCGGGCGCCGTAATTCTGATGAGGGCGAGGTCCAGGAGAAAGTCGCGGGCGACAACACGACCGGGCGTCAGCCGGCCCGTGGATAATCCGACTACGACGCTGGTCACGCCCTGAACCAGGTGATTGTTAGTCAGGATGTCGCCGTTGGTGTCGAGAATGATGCCGGAGCCGGAACCGGAGGGCGTGCCATGCTGCGAACCCCCTGGCGGGATTCCGCGTGTCAGCACGGTCACCACCGACGGCCGCACTTTCGACACAACGGCGGGCACCGAAAGTTCGGTCAATGGTGCGGCACCGGCTTCATGGCGCCCCATTCCGAATGTTGTCAGCGTGAGACTACACAGGAAGATGGAGAGAACAGGCCAGATCGATCGAGAAAGCAGACCGCGTGTAGGTGGTGCACCGGAACTGTGGGAGCCTGTCACCATGGAAAGTCGATCCTCCGCCGACGCATTCTCTCACACTCGCACGTACGGCGAAAGCGCGCGCAAAACAACACGGGCGAGGCCGAGGCCTCGCCCGTGTTGCGCTCCCGTAGCGTCATACCGTTGCTACTTCAGCGCAGCAAACATTTCCTTGACCATGGGGGTCTTGAGCTTCTTCAACGCTTTGGCCTCGATCTGTCGAATTCGTTCGCGCGTAACCGACAAATGTTGCCCCACCTGCTCGAGGGTCCGTGCCTGGTCTTCGCCGATGCCGAATCGTAACCGGATGACCGTTTGCTCTCTGGGCGTTAAGGTCCCGAGAATGCGGTCCATCTCGCGCGTGAGCTCCGTGCGATTCACGTGAGCATCCGGCGGCACTGCCTGCTGGTCCGGCAGAAGTTCGCCGAGTTCCGTTCCGCCGTCACCCACCTGATGTTCCAGCGCCACCGGTTCTTGAAACGCCTGCATCGTTTCATGCAGACGATCTGGCCGCATCCGCATCATCGAGGCGACTTCTTCCAGGCGCGGCTGGCGACCTAATTGCTGCACGAGCCGGCGCGACGCCCGGAGGATGCGATTCGATGCTTCCGTCTGATGCACGGGAATCCTGATGGTGCGCGATTGATCCGCCAGGGATCGGGTAATGCCTTGCCGGATCCACCAGGTTGCATAGGTGCTGAATTTAAACCCCTTGCGATGCTGGTAACGCTCGGCGGCTTTCATCAGGCCGATATTGCCTTCTTGCACCAAGTCCAGCAAGGTGAGGCCTCGCCCCGTGTAGTGCTTCGCGACATTGACGACCAGCCGAAGGTTGCAGCGCACCAACTCGTCTTTCGCCGTTTCAAGAGTGACACGCGAACTGCGCAGGGTAGCCAGGCAGGCCTCCAGCTCTTTTCGTACTGCTGCCGGGACTTTGGCTCCGGCTGTGCTGTCTAAAAGCAGGTGTTCCAGTGCGTGATCTGCTTGGTTGAGCGCCGTGGCGGACAGGCCGCTGAGGCGTCGTACGGTTTGTAAGGTCTGAATGTGTTCGGCCGCCGCCTCAGCACGTTTCAGCTCCGTACAGGCTTTGACTGCCTGCAAAAGCGACTGGCGAATCTGGCGCGTGCCGAGGTCGAGTTGCTTGGCCAGTTCAATTTCTTCTTCCCGTTCCAGCAGCCCCCGTTCGCCGAATGAACGAAAATATAACGATTCCAAAAGAAATGGGGACGACGCTGAACGCAACGGTTTTTCAGGCGCCGCTTCTTCGGTCTCCGCCTCGGGTTGATCGCCCTGCGCGATGCTGTCCAGGAGCGTACTGGCTTCCGCATCATCGGCGTCCGGGTCGACTTCCACGGTCACCGTCGGATCTGTATCGTCTTGAATCGCGATCACATGTTTCATCATGTATCACCCCTCTTCCCCGTCCAGGGGATGGTTGGCCACGGAAACTCTTGAGGACGATCCCCTCTCCTGTGTAGGAGACCAGAGCAGCAAAAAGGATTCGTCGCTTCATCCCGCTCTCCGGCTGTCCTTGCTCATACTACGAGGACATGCAGCCGTTCAGATTTCTTTCCCTTCTGAGATAGGGATGCTCGCGGAACTGTCAAGGGATCGGTGGCGTGTGAGGCGCTGGTTCATCGGCGGTTCGGTTGAAAACGCGTCGGCCATCTCCTAGAATGCCGACCTATGTCACAACTACAAAACGGGGAACGCGTTCATCTGGTCGATAAGAAGGGCCGGCAGTACGCCCTGACCTTGAAGGCCGGAGATATCTATCACTTCAGCGGCGAGACGATTGGGCACGACGAGTTGATCGGCAAGCCCGACGGGTCGATCGTGACCCTGTCGAAAGGTAAGCGATTTCTCGCTTTGCGGCCGACCTTCGGCGAGTATGTCCTCAAAATGCCCCGCGGGGCGCAGGTGTTGTATCCCAAGGACCTGTCGTTGATTCCCATGTGGGCGGATGTGTATCCGGGCGCGCGGGTCTTCGAGGCAGGAACCGGCTCTGGAGCGCTCACGATGGCCTTGTTACGCGCCGTGGGTCCCACCGGGCTGGTCGTGACCTATGAGGCGCGGGATGACTTCGCACGCACCGCCTTGACGAATATCGAACGCTACATGGGGCCGGTGTCCACCTTGATGCCCATGCGAAAGAACGCTTATGAGGGGATTGATCTCCTCGAGGACGGCCGTCCGTTCGATCGCCTCGTGCTGGACCTGCCCGAACCCTGGCAGGTCGTGCCGCATGCGGCGAAGGTCTTACGCTCCGGCGGCATTTATTTGAGCTTTGTGCCGACTATCCCGCAAGTGATGCAAACCGTTGATGCGCTGGAACGCACCTCGGTCTTCGGCAATATCGAAACCTTTGAAACCCTGCTGCGGACCTGGTCGATCCAAGGGCGCAGTGTCCGCCCCGACCATCGCATGGTGGCGCACTCGGGGTTTTTGACTGTGGCCAGGAAAGTCGAAGAGGGCTGGTGGTCGCGTCCCAACAAGACCGTCGAGACGGAAGCGGCGGCCGAGAAAGAGGATGAGGAGCAGGAGGGGGAGGACGCAACGGCATGAATCGGTTACAGGGAAAAGTGGCCATCATTACCGGTGGCAATGCAGGAATCGGTGAAGCCATCGCCAAATTATTCGCGGATGAAGGGGCGCATGTCGTCGTCACCGGTCGTCGCAAGGAAGAACTCGACCGTGTCGTGAAGGGCATCGGGGTCAACGGGGGGCGAGCGCTGGCCGTTGTCGGGTCCGTCACGGATGAGGCCCATGTGCAGGACGTGGTGGCGCAGACCACCCGCACGTTCGGCAAAGTGCACATTCTGGTGAACAATGCCGGCATCGGCGACTTCGGCAAGCGGCTGCACGAGACAGACGATGCGACTTGGGCCAAAGTGTTGGACATCAATTTAACGGGCGTGTTCAGGATGACGCGGGCGGCGATCCCGGAATTGATCAAGGCCGGCGGCGGGTCGATCGTGAATATTTCCACCGTGGCCAGCCTGATTGGCATTCGCGGGCTGTCGGCCTATGCCGCATCCAAAGGTGGCTTGGATGCGTTGACCCGATCCTTGGCCGTCGATTATGCGTCAGACAACATCCGGTGCAATGCGGTGAACCCGGGGTTGGTCGATACGCCGATGGCGGCGCCACTCATGGCGGATCCGGCCAGCCTGGAACCCATCATGTCGCAGTACGCCATTCGTCGCCCGGGGAAGCCCGAGGAAGTCGCCAAGATGGTCTTGTATCTGGCCTCCGACGAATCGAGTTGGGTCACCGGCGGCACCTTCCCGATCGATGGCGGCATGACCATCAGCAAGGGATAGTCGGCAGTTTCCCGCGCCGGGCAGGGCGTGGGCATCATGGTGCACGAAGCAGGAACCTCGCGTATGGACATTACACCTCACACTCAATGGTGCGGCATCATCGGGAATCCGGTCGAGCATTCGCTGTCGCCGGCGATTCACAATGCCGCTTTTCAGAAAATGGGCCTGGATCTGGTGTATCTGGCCTTTCGCGTAGAAGCCCTCGGCGACGCCTTGAAAGGCATACGGGCCTTGGGGAATGCGCGGGGATTCAGCGTGACGATTCCACACAAGGTGGCGGCCATTCCGTTCCTTGATGAGGTGGAACCTACGGCCAAGCACATCGGCGCGATTAACACGATCGTGGCCGAAGAGGGAAAACTCAAAGGCTACAACACGGATGCGTCGGGGGCGCTGCGGGCCTTGAAGGAAGGGGGCGCGCTGCTCGATGGGCATCGGGTGTTGATTCTCGGCTCCGGCGGGGCCGCTCGCGCCATTGCGTTTGCATTGGCCACCGGGACGGGCCTCGCGGGGATGACTATTCTCGGGATCGAAGACGCGGAGCGGCAGAAGCTGGTGAAGGATCTGCGCGACAAGACGGGCGTGTCCGTCGAAGACGGACCGCTGACTCTGGACATGTTGCGTAATTGGGTTCCACATGTCCGCACGTTGATTCACTGTACGCCGGTCGGCATGTCGCCCAAGATTGATGAGTCCTGTGTGCCCGCCAATCTGTTCAGGCCGGAGCTCACGGTAATGGACATCGTCTACAACCCCCGCGAAACCAAGCTGCTCCAGGAAGCAAAGGCCGGCGGGTGTCGGACCATTTCAGGGTTGGAGATGTTTCTGAATCAAGCCGTGCTGCAATTTGAGTTATGGACGAAGCAGCCGGCTCCTGTCGATATTATGCGGCATGTATTGGAGTCGCGGTTTGTCTAACGAATCAGCCCTTCTCTGCTCGCAAGTCCGAGTGGCGACCGCAACTTTTCCGGCCTGGAACCCCCGATGAATCTGGTACTAATCGGGTATCGTGGAACCGGCAAGAGCACGGTGGGCAAAGTGCTCGCCCGCAAGCTCGGCCGCACGGTTGTCTCGACGGATGCTGAGATCGTGAAACGCGCCAACCTCCCTGTGCCTGAAATCGTCAAGCAATACGGCTGGGATCATTTTCGGGATCTGGAGTCGGCCGTCTGCCGGGATTTTGCCGCCCGAGACGGGTTGATCATCGATACCGGCGGCGGCGCCATTCTCCGGCCGGAGAATGTGGCGGTGTTGCAAAAGAACGGCATGTTGGTCTGGCTGACCGCGACCGTGGACACCATCACACGCCGGATCGGCGGCGATTCACAGCGGCCGTCGCTGACAGGGACCAAATCCTTCACCGAAGAGATTCGTGACGTGTTGACCGAACGGACGCCCAAGTATCAGGCCGCCGCCGCCCATGTGGTTTCGACGGACGGCGTCTCCACGGCCGAGGTGGCTGAACGCATTCTTAGGCTGATACCACAAGAGCCGGGCCAATGAGCCCGCTGAGTCCGGAGGTAAAACAGCAGGGGCTCTTGGGCATTTCTTGACTTCCCCTCAGTAACATGGTTTTAATCCCCGCGCGCGCCCGTAGCTCAATTGGATAGAGCATCGGACTTCGGATCCGAGGGTTGGGGGTTCAAGTCCCTCCGGGCGCACCATAGAATCAACAAGTTGTATCTCTTCCTCAGGTTCTTCCTCTTCCTCGGTCACGGTTTTGGTCACGGTTCCACTCAGACTGCCTCGATTCACGGCTTCTCGAAGATGTCCTGGGGCTAGGTGCGCGTACCGCATAGTCGTCTCAATGTCACGGTGCCCGAGGATCTCTTTCACCGATACGAGATCGACGCCTGCCATGACACGGCGGCTGGCTGCGGTGTGTCGGAGTGAATGCCAACAGGCACCGGTGATCCCCGCTCGCCTCAGGCCCGGTTCAAAGGAACGCCGAAGGAAAGCCCGGCTGTCCATGGGGTGGGCCACGTCCTTTAATCCTGGGAATACCCAAGCCGACCGGAGAAACGAGTCAAATGACCTCAGAATGGTCTTGGCTCCTTCGCTTAAGGGCACATGCCGGGTTTTGCCTCCCTTTGGCATAGGCAGGGTCAAGACCTCGTTTTCCAGATCAATCTGGTTCCAGCGGAGCGAGAACTGCTCGCCGCGTCTCAACCCGGTCTCGACGGCGAAGGCGACTAACTTCCAGTCATCCGGAGGCATTACGCCCTTCAGTCGGTCAAGTTCTTCACTCGTCAGGAACCGCGTTCTGTTGGATTCAGGAAAGAATTTAAGGCTGGAGACCGGGTTCTTGGTCAGCTTGTCATCTTTGACGGCTAGCATCAGCACATGGCGAAGGAAGGCAAAATGTCTGTTGATCGTGGCATCCGCCCACAGCCGTTGCGGTTCCTTCGTATTCACCTTCATCTTGGCGCGCATTCTGGCTTGAATCCGTCGAAGATCATCGACCGTAATCTGGGTGACTAGGCGACTCCCAATAAGTAGGGACCAGCGCCGCCCGTACAGTACTTCGCCAGCTTTGTTTCGGTTCACAGTTCCTTCGAGGTAGCGTTTGATCCAAGCCCGGAGCGTGATGTCTTTTCGAGGGGCGAATTTTTCTGGGAAATAGGTCCCTTCCCGAATATCGGCCTTCAGCCGTCCATACAATGCCTTGGCCTGTGATTTGGTATCACAGCGGTGCCAGCGCTCCCGCCCGTTGTCATACAGACGTACCCACCAGCCCTTGCGGCCCTTCCTCTGGGTAATCCCTCTATCCTTTCCCGCTTTTCTTGCCACGGCGGCTCTCCTTTCGCTCTCCGGTCTTCTGAGCCTCGCGCCACTTTCTCGCCGCGACGCGGTTTTGACAGCGGGGCTGACAGTACAGCTGGTCGCGTCTGATCGCGAAAAAGATCGTGGCGCATTCCGGACAACGCCGGATGTAGTCCCCCGTGTGGGCCAGGAGGTGGACAAACCGGTATTCAAACTCCTTCGCCTTGCGTTTCGCACTCACGATGACCGTCCCGGCCTCGTCAGAGCCCTCACCCGGCGACACCACGACCAGCGTCATCTGCGGAAACGTGAACTCGGTGTAGCCTTCGTGCCAATAGAGCTCCAAGTGCTCCAGGACGGCAGCCTGAATGTCCAGGGCTTCTTTGCGACTGGGTATCGTCTGATAGTTCTTCGCGTGAGGCACGCCTTCCACGCTCCAGCCACTCTCCGGGGCCACCATCCCGCCATAGCGCTCCCCCGTCTCATCCACAAAGGCTGCGACCTCAAACGCTACCAGCGTCCATTCCGTGGGCGTCAAAGCCTCCAGATCGGTCTGTAAAAACCGGAGCACCCACCCCACGGCGCCATCCGGCATCGTCTGGATCCGCTCCATCGCCTTCTCATACTCAACTTGGAAGTCCTGTTCCGCGTGCCCCTGTGCGCTCATGCCTTCGGCTCCTTTTTAACGCCGACCCCTCCTGAGTTTCTTGATCCCAACACCACCGAAAAATGTGTCGTGCGAAAGGGCCGATTTCACCGGAATGTGTTTGGCAAGTGTACCTCCGGATTGCTAATGGGTGTCAAGAAGAATCACGGCTCAACAATATCAGCCGTGATCATTTTTGAACCATTCTTTAAGGAGGTGCCCGATGGTCCCGAGTACAAAATTGATCACCATTCGAGAAGCCGCGAACCGGTTAGGGCTCAAGGAAAGCACGATCAGGAAATACATCCTGAAACGGCAAATTGCCTATGTGAAGCCATCCGTGCGCGCCGTGCGGATTCCCATTGAGGAATTGGAACGGATTCTGGCTGCCGGCCTGAGGCCGGTGATTCCTATAGCAGAAGGTGCCCGATGAGCCGCTGGAAGGAGTTCCGACGGGAGCCGGTCGCCGGGGAATGGACCAGGAAGCAGAAACGAGGCTATCACCGGGTCCGGTCGCTGCTGTGGTTCTGGGAGTGCCACCAGTTCCAAGTCCTCTGGGTGACGCTCTCCACGGCAGAAGGCGGGGATGCGGAGAAGCTGACCTATCATCACAAGCAACTGCGCCAACGGATTGAGCGCCAGCTGGGGTTTCAGGGGTTGGAGTATTACCAGGTCCGGACGGAAGAAGGGCATGGCGTCCTCCATATCTTCTGGGCCTGGCGTGTGCCGGACGGGGAACGCGCTCGCCGGTTTTGGATCTCGCAGGAATGGCTCTCGTCACAATGGCAAGCCCTCCATGGGGCTCCGGTGGTGTGGATCAAGGCCTATCAGCCCAGTCATCGTTCTCGAAACCGTCTGAGCCGTTACGTCATTAGCCAGTATGTCCAGGATCAATGTGGGTACGTGAATATGTGCTGGTCCTGGAAGCGGTCGCTTGGCTTTCCCATCAGCCGACTATGGGAAGAGATGCGGCATCAATGGTCCACCCGGAACGCGTATCGCCGGATCAGGGGCGAGATCGAAATCCCGCGCATTGTCTTTATCAAGACCTGGGAGGATCTGCTCTCGGGGCATCCCATTTGGTTCAGTGGCACCATTCTGCAACTGGTGTTGGGGAAGGGACTCGTCTATCAGGAGGTGTAAGGATGATCTGGCATCGATGCAGTCTCAAGCAGCCAAGCCTATTCGGTCCGGCCTGTTGCGGACGGGAAGCGACCACGTACGACCGGGCACGAAAGGCTTGGCTTTGTCCCGAACATACCAAGGAACGACTCTGCGAGTTCTGCCAATTCGAACGAGCGTGGGTGCGGTTTTGTTATAGGGAGCATGATGTCACATGCGAAATCTGGCTTTGTATCGACTGTGCGGGACTGACGGGGCGACGGTGAAACACTCTAATCAATTTCTCCCTGTCACCCGTCCACTATCCTTTACGGGTGAGAGGGAACGATGCTCCTTCCACGTTAAAGGTGGCGATGCGTCAGCTTGGCCGCCGTTCTGGTTCACCATTGATTACGAACACAGAGAACAGAACAGGGATACTGAAACCGTGCGGAGATTGGTCACGCAAAGATTCCGCCCAACGAGGCCGCCCGGCCGTTCCGGACCAATGGACCGGACGGCCGGGGGGATCGGGGGCGCAGCCCCCGCTTCACTTGATCTATATGGTCAAAGTAGTTCTATGACAACAACCGACGGACGGGATTGAATGGTCGCCACAATTCATCGGTTCAGCTACTAGGTTGCTATGGCAGGACCATACAGCTACGTCTTGCTGTTATCACTGTTTCTTTTGACGAATCCTTAGTACAGCCAGATACTCTTTTCATGTCCACATTTACAAAATGTTTCTAGAGGCAGGACAATTATTTTATGAATATAGATATCCACACACTGGTGACATCTCTGTTCCTCCTGCCCACTCGTATGACGAAAGCCTTGCTTGCAATCACATTCTCTCTACTCGCTGGAATCCCGCCCACGGGGGCTGTTGCGCAGGGCGCTATTGAGCAACCTGA